>Ga0172379_10007118_pt1 | contig 14678 bp, 12 predicted proteins | sample GrowelOW334metaG_FD_119756 | JGI IMG/M metagenome (GOLD analysis project Ga0172379, IMG submission 119756) | Groundwater microbial communities from an aquifer near a municipal landfill in Southern Ontario, Canada - Groundwater well OW334 metaG | ecosystem: Environmental > Aquatic > Deep...
CATTGCCATTTTGGGCGATATGCTGGAACTTGGCCGGTCGGCCAAAGCAGCACACAAGAGGATCCTTAAACTTTGCGCCAAACTTAAAATTGATAACGTTTTCACTTTTGGCAACCTTTGGCCAAAAGCTTACCATGATAAAAAAAAGCTCATAAAAACACTACAGTATTTTATCCAGCCGCATGATATAATTCTCGTCAAAGGTTCGCGCGGCATGCAAATGGAAGAAGTGGTGGAAGCAATAAGAAGATAGTAATTGGGCTCGCACCGAGCAAAGTCGAGGTGCCTGGGTGGTGGAACTGGCAGACACACCAGCTTGAGGGGCTGGCGCCGTTAAAAGCGTAGGAGTTCGAATCTCCTCCCAGGCATATTTCTACGTTGCTCAATATGCCCCGAGCTTGTCGAGGGGCATTTTTCCCTTATTGACGCATGCAAGTTTTTTCGTTAGACTTCCGATGTAATTAAAGGAGGCAGTGTCACCGTGCAAATTCCTGACCTTCAAACCTTAGACCCCCGCCTGTCGCAGGATTCCTACGTTCAAAATCGCTCCAGCGTTTCTTTTGAACAATTACTCGAAGAACAACAAAAAAAACTAACCCTGCTTTTTTCCCCCTTTGGCCAGTATAACTTTGGGTCCTGGTTTTCGTATGCTAATTTGGACGCACAGCTTGAGGCTGCAACACCTATTTTTTCCGACGCGGACCGTAAGCAATCGGAAAACAGGGAAACAGCTTATTCTTCTAATACCACAAAACAAACATCAGGGAAAGAAGCCAATGCTCCGCCGCTTGTTACACAGCCCAGCTCAAGTCCCGTGCCAAAATCGGTCCAGTCACAGGTACAAGAACTGCTTTCACAGAATGGTTGGCTCACACCAAACCTGGAAGCTTTTGCCCCTTTCTCGCACGCCCAGTTGCAAGGGACATTGCTAACCAAGCTCGATCTCCAATCTTTGGTAGATGAAATTACTTCAAGGATTGAACTGGTCAAAGATAAAGGCAAAACAGAATTGACTTTGGGGTTACATCCAAAAGATTTGGGAGAAATCCTTTTGACATTGACTTCAAAATCCGGCATGATTTCAATCCAGATACAGGCACCGGAAGAAACCAGGAAAATGCTGGAAGCGGAAATAAAGAATTTGGAACTAGCATTAAAAAAGGCGAAGGTTAATTTATTGGATATCACGGTTTCTGCCATAAAGGAGGCAAAAAAAAATGCTTGATATAATGAACCAGGCGAAAAATGCGATTGAGGCTTACGATCTTGCGCTGAAAGCATCTTCTTCCAATATTGCCAACATGAGCGTGCCGGGTTACAAAAAATTGGATGTTTCTTTTCAATCTATTTTTGAAAGGATTTTAAGCCAAGGTACCGCCACCGACGGCGATATGGGAGGAAGTAACCCAAGGGAGATCGGCCAAGGGATGACATTGGGCAGTTCTTACATTGATTTTTCACAAGGAGAATATGCAACCGGCACGTCCATGGACCTCTCTATCTCCGGCCAAGGGCTTTTTATTGTTTCCGCGGACGGCGGGAATAATTATCTCTATACCCGTGCCGGTAATTTTCAAATTGATTCGTCGGGGCACTTAACTTCTAACGGCATGCAAGTGTACGGTTTAAACAGCGCAGGCGCAGTTACCCCGATTGCCAGCCTTCCTTCCGGTAACAGGTCCGATTACAAATGGCTATCAGATGGTACACTCCAGTATAGCGCAGATGGCGGGACCACTTATGTTTCAACCGGTTATCGGATTGCTTTAACTTATTTTTCCAATCCCAACGGGTTAGCGCAAGCCCAGGGAACATCTTTTTCTGTCACCGCCGCTTCCGGCGCTGCAGCCACGGCCCAAGCCCCAGGCGGGGCAGTCGGTTCCCTGCGCACAGGCCAAATTGAACAATCTAACGTTGTGTACTTGTCAGAAACCATCGATGCCTTGGAACTGCAAAGGGCTATGAGCAGTAACTTAACCGTCCTTCGCATGGCATCGGACATGATTTCAGCGTTTATCAATAAATTATCATAAATAAAAAATGGCGTTAGAACGACAACCAAGCAAATCAGAGATCGGCTCCCAAAAAAAGGTTATCCAGTTGCCGCGGGCGCTGGGAGATTGGACCAATTATAAAGCACCGGACGTCCAGATAAGAAAAGTGCGCAGCGGTCTCTATGGTTTCGATCGGCTTTCGAAGGAAGATTTGAATTTACTGCTTCTTATCCATTATCGGTTTATCCAACATTTGTTTAGCGATTTAAAAGTGGATCTTCGCCTGGCGATTGAGATACTCTCTTTGCAGGTAGAACAAACTACCTATCTCACTTTTCTCCGTACGCTCTCGGGTCCCATGGTACAGTGCAAAATCCAGTTGCCAGAAACACACGAATCAATTTTGCTTTTCATCGACCTCCCATTGGCCAACACGATTATAAATTATTCTTTGGGCAGTGTAGATATTGAAGATATCAATCGCGGCCTAACCGAAGCGGAGCAAACAGTTTTGACTACGTCCCTAAGCAAATTTATGCCAGCCCTGCGGTCCATCTACGAAAATGTTATTGGGGAGCCAACCCTTTCCATCGTCAGCTCCCCGGATGTGATTATTGACCCCACGATCAATACGGATTCAACTTTTGCCAGTTTTAGCGCTACGGTATCCCTGGCAGACAATCCTCCGGGTAAAATTCAGGTTGGTTACGTTGGAAACTATCTCAAAAATATTTTGGCCCGCTATCGCAAGGCGGAAGAATCCCGCCCGCTTGATTTTTCGCGGCTCCCGGCCAGCCTCTTGGCAAAAGTGAAAAACCGCCTGACAGTTACCCTGGGAGAAACCCAGCTTATGACCGGAGAACTTAGCAGTCTTGAGGTCGGCGATGTAGTCCTGCTTGAAAATCCAATCGATGCACCCCTGCCCGCTTCGATTGGAAAAACGTTAACTTTACCAGCACAGCCCGGCAATCGCAATAAAAAATCTGCGGTCCGGCTCGTCGGGCTCAAGGGATCGGCGGATATCGAACTGCCACCGCCGGAAGTTTCATCTCCGTCAGCTCCTACGCCTGTCCCGGCTCCTACGCCTATTTCTACACCTGCGCCTAATCCTGCGCTCTCTCCTTTACCCAAAGAGGAGATTAAAGAAGAAGAGGACTTACTAGGCGAAGAAGATTTGCTGGACGAGGATCTTGGAGAAGAAGAATTTGAAGAAGAATTCCCGGAAGACGAATTTCCGGAAGACAAGTTATAAGCCCGCCTTAGGCGGACAAGGAGGAAAAGTATGGACGTGAAAAATGTTAAGTTCCCTGAATTTAAAGAAGAGGAAAAAGGTGAAAAAGTCGAGCAAGGGACACTCGGGAACATCCCGGTCAAAGCCACGGTCGAGCTGGGACAAACCGAGCTGTCGCTGAAAGAAATTTTAGATCTCTCCGAGGGATCTATTATTGAACTAAACCGCCTGGCGGGAGAACCGCTGGACCTCAAAGTAGGCGGCCAACTGGTAGCACAAGGAGAAGTGGTTGCGGTCGATGATTGTTATGGTTTGCGGATCACGCATGTGGTAATGCAATGACACCGGAAACACTGGCACTGCAGCACACACCGATCATCACTTTTGGCTATGTTATGCAGGTAATCCTTTCTCTACTGGTGGTCTTGGCGTTTATTGTTCTCGCCGCCAAATTCGTCTTGCCTAAGATGAAACCAAATTTTAATGGAAAAATCATCAAGGTGCTCGACCATGTCTATCTTGAACCGCAGGTTTCCGCTTATATCCTAAGTGTTGGAAAGAGCGCCTGGCTCGTCGCTATCAGCAACAAACAAGTTTCTAAAATTGACAAGGTTGAATTAAGTAATGAATAACAAATTCAGCCCTCACCCTAGTTATGAGTTAAAGTTTAGTTTGTGGTTAAACTCCCTCTCCCAAAGGGAGAGGGAGTTATTTCTTAGGCGTTAAGTTTTTAATTATGAAAGAAAAAAAACATTCCAACATAAAGCTACCCCCCTCTCCCTCTGGGAGAGGGCAAAAAAAGAAAAACTATACATTTAAAGAAAGTTTGGGTGAGGGCTTTCGTCTTTCCAAGTTTTGGATATTCTTAGGTCTGTGGCTTGCGGTCTTCGGTCTGTGGTCTGCCAGTTTTGCCGCCGCCCGCACGCCTCTCACCGCCAACTTAAATCTTAATACCATCATGGCAGCTCCACAATTTAGCAACAGCATCCAGTTAATTTTATCGCTGGCCATGATTTCATTAATCCCCTTCTTTCTGGTATCCGTCACGGCCTTTCTGCGCATTATTATTGTATTTGGACTGCTGCGAACCGCGATCGGCACCCAGCAGGTACCACCCAATAGCGTCATGGTAGGACTGGCAATGTTTATGACTGTCTTTGTTATGGCCCCGGTATGGAAAGATGTTAATACCAATGCGCTCATCCCCTACAATCAAGGGAAAATATCACAGGCAAAAGCAATTGAAACCGGATTGAAACCTCTGCAAAAATTTATGCTCAAGCAAACACGGGAAAAAGATCTCGGACTTTTCGTGCTGTTTGCGCGCATCGAAAAGCCTAAAACGGCCGATCAAGTCCCTCTCTATGTATTGATACCGGCGTTTATGATCTCCGAGCTCAAAACTTCTTTCCAGATTGGATTCCTCTTGTTTATCCCGTTTATCATTATTGACCTAACTGTTTCAAACATCCTTTTATCGCTGGGCATGTTCATGCTTTCTCCCGTCATGGTTTCCCTGCCATTTAAGATTTTATTGTTTGTCCTGGTTGATGGATGGAATTTAATTTGTCGCGGCCTGCTAATGAGTTTTAGATAAGATGGGACAAGATTTTGCCGTACAAGTTATGTATCAGGGGATCATCACCGTCCTCATGGTTTCCATGCCAGCAGTGGGAGTTGGGCTTTTGGTTGGATTTGCCATCAGCCTTTTCCAGGCCGTAACGCAAATCCAGGAACAAACACTGACGTTCGTACCTAAGGTTATCACCGTCTTGCTTATGGTTGCTTTCACCTCTCCTTGGGTAATTTCATTGCTCATTGATTTTACCAATACGCTTTGGAGCACCATTCCCAGTATGGCGCGCTAGATAAATGATCAGGACCGATTACCTTTTTTTCTTTTTTTTAATCCTTGCCCGTATCGCCGGCATATTCATCCAAGCCCCGATTTTCAGCTCCAGGAGTTTCCCGGTTTTTGCCAAAAGCGCCCTGGCAATCTGGCTGGCGGTTGTCTTATGGTTTGTCATTCCTATCAGTCCCGTATCTCCCACTGGTATTCTTGATTTCCTGATTAGCCTGATATTTGAAATTGCCATCGGTTTCACGCTGGGTTTTGTCTGTAATTTGCTTTTTGTCGCTATCCAATCCGCCGGGGAGCTTATGGATCTCCAAATGGGACTGTCTGTCGCGTCCGCCCTCGATCCGATTTTCGGGGCAGTAATTTCAATTATTGGGCGACTTGCTTTTTATCTCGCGCTGATCCTTTTTATCACCGCCAACGGACATCACATGATCCTGTCTGCCCTGCATCAAAGTTTCTCGCTTCTCCCGGTCGGAAAAATGGCTAATTTTGCTTCACCCAGTTTCGGCCTGCAAATGATCTCCTTTGGCAGTATGCTCTGGATGACGGCCATTAAACTCGCCGCGCCTGTTATCTTGCTGGTTTTCATTTCTGATTTTACCTTTGGGATCGTTTCGCGTGTCGCGCCGCAGGTTAACGTCTTTATGCTTGGTTTCCAGGTCAAACCCTTGCTGGGATTAGTTGGCATTTTATTTACCCTTCCCTTTATCGTAAAATATATCAATAGCCTGATATTCTTCATCGGCCAGCAGATGATCCTGCTGGTCAATAACGTTAAGTAAAAATAAGATGAGCCTGTACAGGACTGAAAACCCCACACTAAAGTGTGGGGAATTATTCCCCAGACTTCAGTCTGGGGTGCATTGCTATCCAATCTAAGGATATAAGGAGAAAAAAACATGGGAGAAAGCGGCGGCGGAGAAAAATCAGAAGAGCCAACGCCCCATAGGTTAAGAGAGGCGCGCGAAAAAGGCCAAGTCGCCAAAAGCCGTGAAATAACCGTCGCGGTCGTTTTGCTGATGACCTACTATTCCTTCCGAATGTTTGGCCCTTTCATGTGGCAAAATCTAGCCGAACTTTACCGTGTTATTTTCGAACTTATTCCCGAAGCAACTAATTTTAACCTTGCTTTTGCCGGATATATACTGGTTCTGGGTTTGCGGGCCATGGCGCTGGCAACCGTGCCGGTCATGGGAGTAGCTTTTTTGGCCACTTTCATCGCCGAAGTCTTTCAAACCGGCTTTGTTTTTTCATTAGACCCTTTAAGCCCTAAAATTGAAAAAGTAAATCCGCTGGAAGGCTTTAAACGGATGTTTTCCCTGCAGGGTTTCGTGGAACTCGTCAAATCACTTTTAAAAATAGTCATCGTCTTCTACATTGCCTGGTACGCAGCCAAGGATGACTTGCCCTATATAATAGTACTGATTGAGTCCACCCCCTGGGATGCAATCGCGCTGGGCGGCTCAATTGCTTACAAAATCGCGATGCGGGTCGGGCTGTTTTACATTGCGGTCGCGATTTTAGATTATCTTTATCGCCGCTGGGAATATATGCGGAACCTAAAAATGACGCGGCAGGAAGTCAAGGAAGAATACAAGCGGCTCGAGGGAGACCCCATGATCAAACAAAGAATGCGGGATCTCCAACGCCAGGCCGCCTACCAACGCATGATGGGCGCGGTGCCGAAAGCCGATGTCGTCGTAACCAATCCGACGCACATCGCGGTCGCGCTCAAGTATGAAAACAACAAGATGACCGCTCCATTAGTACTGGCTAAAGGTGAAAGAAAAATAGCGGAAGAAATCCGGCGCATCGCGGAAGCACATGAGATCAGCATTGTCGAAAATGAGCCGCTGGCACGCTCCATTTATCGTACCACCCGCGTTAATCGGGAAATCCCGTCCGAGCTCTACCAGGCAACGGCAGAAGTCCTGGCCTATGTTTATAAAATTAAAAAAGAGCGCGCGGAAAGAAAAAAAGCTTCTATTGCCTTGTCTCCGCGCTAAAGGTATAATTTTTTAAATGGCAATGCCGGTCTTTGATTTTAAGAGCGTAAAAAGCTTTTTCTCTTTGAGCGACTTCCTAGTCGCGTTCCTGCTCGTGGTCATCATTGCCCTGATGATCGTTCCTCTCCCGCCTTTTATCCTGGACCTTTTACTTACTGTAAATATTACATTTTCCTTGCTTATCTTGCTCGTCGCCATGTTCCTGAAGGAACCGCTGGAGTTCGCCGTTTTCCCTTCTATCCTTTTGGTGGTAACCGTTTTGCGGTTGGCGCTCAATATTGCCGCCTCGCGCCTGCTTTTGACCGAAGGTTTTGCGGGGGACGTCATCAGCGCTTTTGGAAATTTTGTGGTCGGAGGCAATTATATTGTCGGCGCGATCATATTTACTATTATTACTATTGTTAATTTTGTCGTTATCACCAAAGGCTCCGAACGTGTGGCAGAAGTCGCCGCCCGTTTTACCTTAGACGCCATGCCCGGCAAACAAATGTCGATTGATGCCGACCTGAACGCAGGGTTAATCGACGCTAATGAGGCGCGCACGCGCCGGAGAAAAATTGAAAGGGAAGCAACCTTCTTTGGTTCCATGGACGGCGCCAATAAGTTCGTCCGCGGCGACGCAATTGCCGGCATTATCATTGTGTTGGTCAACATCATCGGCGGGATCCTGGTCGGATGGCTGCAGGGCGGCATGGGGATCATGGAAGCGCTTTCACTTTACGCCTTGCTTACAGTTGGAGCCGGCCTCATCGCCCAATTGACAGCCCTTTTAATTTCCATCGCTACCGGTTTGGTCATTACCAAATCGGCATCGGAAATGAGTCTCGGCACCGACGTGGCCAACCAAATTTTTGCCCAACCGCGCGCCTTTGCTTTTGTCAGTATTATCCTGGGTATTTTTGCCTTGATCCCCGGCATCCCAACCATCCCCTTTTTAATTGTTGGCAGTCTTGCCGGCTCCGTCGCCTTATTCCTGATGCGGGCACAGACCATGAAAGACGAAGCCAAAGTCGTAACCGAAGAAGTTTCCGCCAAAGATGTGCTGAAAAAACCGGAAAGCATTTTAGGCACCCTGGGACTTGATCCGCTCTCATTAAAAGCGGGCCGCAATTTAATTCCGTTGATTGATCCAAGCCAGAAAGGCCCGCTCCTCGAGCGTATCACGCTCATCCGCTACAATATCGGACAAGAGCTTGGTTTTGTCATTCCCGGCGTAAGGGTCATGGACGATTTAAGCCTGCCGCCCGATCGCTACGTCGCGGAAATCCGCGGCACCAAAGTCTCGACGGGTGAAGTTAAGATGGGACACCATATGATCGACCTTCCCCTGGTACAAGCCAAAGCGAAAAAAATAAAAGGCGTGGAAGGCCGGGATCCCACCACTAATGAACCCGTTACCTGGGTACCGGATGAATTCCTGCCCGAATTACAAAAAATGGGTATCGCCGCCAAACCACCGGTAGAGGTCATTGCCGAACATTTTACCGAAATTATCAAACGTTATGCCGATGAAATCATGACACGGCAAAACGTGCAATCATTAATTGAGTTGGTCAAGAACAGCAATGCCGCCATTGTGCGTGAGCTGATTCCCGACCTTCTTTCGCTGGGCCAGGTCCACAAAGTTTTACAATTGTTGGTACGGGAGAGAGTCTCGATCCGCGACCTATCGACCATCCTAGAGCGACTGGCGGATTACGCGCACCTTTCGCGTGACATTAACATCCTGGCCGAATATGTACGGCAATCGCTGGCGCGGCAGATCTGCGAAAAGCATTCTTCAAAAGACGGCATCATCACGGTGGTTACAATTGATCCTTCGCTCGAAGAAACAATGATCGGCGCCATCCATCAATCGGAATATGGATCATTTTTGGCCGTCGACCCCAATGTTGGAGAAAAAATCCTGGTGCAAATTTCTGGCCATTTAAGGAATTTCAGGCGCATGAAACTTAAACCGGTAATTTTGTGCTCGCCCCGGCTTCGCCCGCACTTCAAGCGTTTCATCGAACGCAGTTTCCCGGACGTCTCCGTGTTGTCATATAACGAAATTGTACCGCAGATCAAGGTACAGAGCATCGGAATGATATCGATCGAACAATAATGCAAGTTTTTTTGGTTCCAGCACGATAAAGGTATTGACAGGGTTTGAAAGCACGTGTTATGCTAGCTTTAGCGTTAGAAAAAGAAGGAAGCATGAAAAAAATATTGCTCGCAATTTTTCTGGTTTTTCTGGCCATTGTTTTAGTCGTGCCTTCTTTTGCACAATCCGCTCCCGATCCTGTCCGCCTGGCCGTTGGTGCCCGCCCCCTGGGCATGGGAAAAGCTTTTGTCGGCTTAGCTGATGATGTTGGTTCTATTTACCTCAATCCTGCCGGTCTTGGCAACCCAGATCGCTGGCAGGTCACGTCCATGTCCGGTAAATTTCTCGAAGAATTTAATTATTTAACCCTTTCCGGCCTTTATCCTACCCAATATGGAACTTTTGGCCTGGCGTATGTCGGATCTTCCATTGGCGGCGCCCTTCCCACCACCATCGAAGTCGGCTCCGATCCCGCCGACCCTATCTATGTCTGGGATGAGAACCAAGATGCCATGAGTTACTATAATAATCTCCTAATCCTTTCCTATGGCGCAAAACTTGGTAAAGTACTTGATCTCCCTTTCTTATCGAGCATAGGGCAACGTTTTCCCGGCCTGCGTGAAACAAATTTTGGCGCCAATGTTAAGCTTTTTTCGGTTAATTTGACTGGCGACCATATAACCCAGGGCAATGCCACGGGTAAAGAAATTGATCTTGGTTTACAGGGAAAAGTTAATCCCTGGTGTTCGCTGGGTTTAACATTAAACAACATCCTCCCCGCTTCGATGGGGGGTAAATTGCATTACGATTCCGGTTGGGATGAGTCTTATCCTGGCATTGTTAAACTTGGTTCTTCTTTTGACATCCTGGGGCCAGAAAACGCCCTGCGCACGCTTTGGACCCACAAGCTTAAGTTCCTGGCCGATTTTGATTATGAGCTGGACCGCGCCGTCCCGAACCTTTTTCATCTTGGTTTAGAATGGCAACCGATGGATTTAATCGCCATCCGTTCTGGTATTGACCAAGATATGTCTGGGACCTCCCAAACGGTAAATAACTTTACCGGGGGTGTCGGCCTTACCTACGGTGATTTTCGTTTTGACTACGCTTTCCACCAATTCTCCGGTGCGCCCGGGGTTGATAACCATTTCTTCTCCTTTTCTTATGGCATTGCGCCCGGGAAGAAAGGCCCCAAGATATTGCTTTCGCCCGATAAGCTCATAACACTTGACCCAGCCGTAGACATTGCTGGTAGCGCCATCGATCCTCAAATTGTCCAGGTCAAGATCAGCAGTATCAAGACCCCACTCTCTCCCCGCGGCGAATTCAAAACCCGCGTTTCACTCCCTGTCGGCAAGAATGCTATATTGGTAGAAGGTTTCGATGAAGACGGAAAATTGGTTGAAACAGCCAAATCCAGGGTCCTGCGGCTGGCCTCGTACCCGGACGTCACCAAAGAGTACTGGGCAAGGGAAGAAATCAGCTACATCGGCACACTGGGACTGGTCAAAGGTTATCCTGACGGTAAATTCAAGCCCCAGGGAAATATTACCCGCGCGGAACTGGCAACCCTCTTGATGCGCACGCAAGCCAGCGGGGATGCCAATGTTCCCACCTCCTCTATCCAACGCTTTAAGGATGTGGCTTTAAAGCATTGGGGTCTCAAGTACATCAATGCCGCCGCCACGGCCGGCATTGTTACTGGTTACCCGGATAAGACCTTTAAACCTTCTGCTAACCTGACGCGGGCAGAAGGCCTGGCCATGATCGCGCGCTTTGGTGGTGTACCGCAGCAACCCTACATTAAACAATTTTCCGATGTAAATGCCCGGCACTGGGCGGCAGGAATTATCGCGGGTGCGCAGGCAGAAGGCATGTTATCGTTCCTCAAAGGCCAGCCCTTTGAACCTAACCGCAAGTTGACCCGTGCGGAAGCCGTCAAAATGCTTTATGGCAGTAAGCCAGTTGGCTTGTTGGTAAAAGGTTTACAAGATTTCTCTAAAGGATATTAAAAAATGAAAAATAAAATTGTTTTGTTTATTCTAGCCCTACTCCTCCTGCAAGGAGGTGCTTTTGCTGCGTGGGTCGACCAAACACCGCCGCCCGGGGCCACGTATGCTTTATTCGGTGTTGCAGTTAGTGATGAAACTACCGCCTATGCCGTGGGTGCAACCGGCAAGTTTGTAAAAACAACCGATCGCGGGATCACCTGGACGGCAAGTAATATTGGAGGAGTTACATATACCTGGAGAGGAATAAAACGGCTTTCTGCCACTTCAATGCGAGCAGTAGGTGCTATAGCAACAGGCTACATTTTTCTTAGCACCAACGATGGGGCTTCTTGGGCGGAAGAATATAATTCTCTCAATATTTCTGATTATAAAACCATAGATATGTACGATACCACCCACGGGTTTGCCGGTGGAATAAGAGCGACAGGCAAAAGTTCTAATGGTTCATATTATGATTCTAATGCCCTTGTGTGGACAGATGTACTGGTAGGTGGTTCAACTTCGATTCAAATCTATGGTGTCAGCTGTCCTTCTTCCACCTATTTTTACGCGGTGGGAAATTTTGCTGATGACAAAACGGTAACCGGCATTTACAGAAGTACCAACAGCGGAAAAGATTGGACCATCCTAACCAGCGATAACACTCAAAACTTGTATGGTGTTTATGCCCTATCTTCCTCAATAGTCTGGGTGGTAGGAAATGCCGGGACAGTTTTATATACCAGTAATGCAGGTTCTAGCTGGACAGCGAAAACCAACGGGATAACCGGTTCCCCTAATTTCAAGTCCATCCATTTCTACGACGGAAACAACGGTTACATCGTAGGTGAGAGCGGCGTTATTTACGTCACCAGTAACGGCGGAGAAAAATGGACGCTGCAAACCAGCGGAACATCTAACACGCTTAATTTCATCCGTGCGGTCGACGCGAATAACGCCTGGGCAGTGGGCAGCAGCGCGACTATTAGCAAGTGGGTAACCAATCCAACCGTCACCTCTTTTACTTTTACCGGTGGCGGAACAACCATTCAACAAGGAACTTCCAGTACTGCCACCCTGGTAGGAACAAATCTCCAATCCGGTTTAACCACAGGTTCAATCAATTTGGGTGCCGCTGGACTCACCATCTCTGACTTTGTACGTTCCAGTTCCACACAGGCAACTATGAAAGTTGCCGCCGCAGCTGATGCTACCACCGGCGCGCGGAATGTTATCGTCACCAATCCTGATACTGGCAGCGGGACCGGCACCAGTCTTTTTTCTGTCACGTCCTCTACCCCACCCGTCACACCACCAACCGTTTCAAGTATTGATTTTAACGGTAGGTCCAGTCGGCCACTAAACTGGAGCGGGACCACCACCATAATAGGAACAAATTTCCATTCTAGTGTAAACGTCGTTTCGGACGTCCCGTCAAGCATTCCTTTTGTCGTATCCACTGTAACCCCCACTTCCATCGTCGGAACGGTTACGCTCGGGGTTGCAAGCCCCCACACTTTCCGTGTCACCAACACGGATGACGGTGGAACGGTCGTCAGCAGTAGTTTTGAGGTAAACCAACTCCCTGTAATCAGCTCGTTTACTCCGTCAACCGGAACACAAGGCACGACGGCTACGTATACCATCACTGGTAATTATTTCCAGGACGGCATTACTTTTGCGGGTTCTTCTACCGGCGTAACGTTTGGCACCGCCACCGTTACCGGCACGCAAAGCGCAACAGTGAGCATTGTCCTTGATGCAGCGGCCCTCACCGGCAACTGTACTGTTACTGCTACCAACCCTGATTCAGGCACTTCGGAAAAGAGCGGTGTTTTCGCCGTTAACTCATCTTCAGGTGTTGTTCCGGCCATCAATTCCATTTCGCCTACTACCGGGACACAAGGGGCCACCGCCCTCACCATTACTGTTAACGGTTCAAACTTACCTACTACCAACGGTACCATTCAATTCAGCGGGACAGGCATTACCCCCGGCACCATTAGTTATGTGAGCAGCAGCCAGCTAACAGTCCCCATTGATATAGCAACTGATGCCACGATAGGCATGCGCAACATCAGTGTGATGGACAACACTACCGGCAATACCGGATCGCGAAGCAATGCTTTTACTGTTCAGGTCAGCAGTACAACGGAAGCCGCCCCAACGGTAACTAGTGTTGTGCCCGGTACAATTTATGTCAGCGCTGAAAGCAGTAGTGCCGCAGGCGCCTTCGCTGTCGGAGCTTCCAGCGCCACCGATACCATTTCACTGATGGTTAACGGGACAGGTTTTAATGCTCCAACGGTAAGCTTCTCTCCTGATTCTTTAAGGGTTACCGCTACCGAAGTGTTAAGCGCTACCCAAATCCGTGTAACCTTACAAAGGCCCACCACGGCCGCAGCTATCTCAACTTATATCGTAACTGTTACTAACGGCTCCACTGGTTTAAGCGGATCGCTCGCTGCCGCCTTAAGCGTAGTGGCACAATCTACGGATCGGGTTCCCCGGTGTTTGGAAACACCCTTGCCATACCCCAATCCATGGCGGCCGCTGCAAGATGGGGATGTTACGTTCCAATTTAGGGTTAATAAAGATATGCCTGAAGCAAAAATCAGGGTTTGGAGCATTGACGGGAGAAAGCAGGCAGAACTCTCCGTCCTCAATGTAGTTGCCGGCAAATACATGAAAGTGCGCTGGAATGGGGATGTTTACGGTTCCCACAAAATAGCAAACGGACTGGCGTTATTAACAATCCAAGATCCACGTCAAGGCGATGCGATTCTTGGAAACGGCAAAATTAAGTTAGTGGTTGTACGATAGCGGCGAGATACAAGCTCACTTACGGCCCTCACCCTAGCAAGGTGAGACTTTAGCCCTCACCTAAGTATTCGTAAATGCTTACTTCTTTTTTTACGTCCTCTCCCAGAGGGAGAGGAACTTGGGTGGTAATGAGATTAGTTTTTTTTAAATCCTCTTCATCAAACTACTACTAATCGCTTAACCATCAACTCCCTCTCCTTTTGGGAGAGGGATGTGAATATTGAACCAAACAAAAATCTACAACTTAGGTGAGGGCTAAATAGTTACTAAAAAATTAAGATTTGGGTGCTGCAATGCGAAACATCCAAACCTTGTGGCTTGCCTTAAACTTATAACTTGGGTGAGGGCTGTAATAAAATTGCGATTTACGGCAGTGCGGTGAACTTTCCTTTACCTAGCAGCTTCCCAGTTTCACGATTGACAAGGGTGAAAATGCAGATACCGGAAGCAGATCTTTGTCCTTGGTCGGTCATGAGATCCCATCTTACTTTATTAACCCCGGCGGCACCACCTTCTGCCCCCTGGGCAAAAGATAGTTTCTTGACCATCTGGCCGGAGACATCGAAGAGGGAAATCTCAATATTCATATCCCGGCTTAATGTGTACTGGAAGGTAACCGCAGTATCGGTCTTGAGATGCACCGGGCTGGGGAAAGTAATGGGCACACCGATGAGCCGCGGCTCGCCACC
>Ga0172379_10007119_pt1 | contig 14677 bp, 10 predicted proteins | sample GrowelOW334metaG_FD_119756 | JGI IMG/M metagenome (GOLD analysis project Ga0172379, IMG submission 119756) | Groundwater microbial communities from an aquifer near a municipal landfill in Southern Ontario, Canada - Groundwater well OW334 metaG | ecosystem: Environmental > Aquatic > Deep...
CTCGGTAGGGAGATCTCGGTTCGCCGAGGAGACTTCCCTGACTTTACCGGGACAGCAACGTTCCTGATGGAAGCGCGCAATGACGAGGGAATGTTGTTCTCTTGCTCAGGCGCCGCAACGTTCCAGGCAGAGCCTACGCCTCGCAAGGGGCATGGTAAAGCTATTGGAATTATCGCAGCCATCGCGGCGGTAGCAGCGGTCGCAGCATTAGTCGGTGGAAAGGCTGGAAGTAAGACGCCTTCATCACCCACTGTCATCAAGCCGGTGCCTCCAGGAGGGGTTATAAACCCCGGCTAAACAATCGATTCATGCTAAAGAGACGGGTGAGAAAAGCGGCTAGTATAGCGCTTTTCTCACCCACTCAAGTTCAATTTTTGTTTATAGTCGGCAAATTTAATTATTTGGTTGCTATAAACAAGACCTGAAAAAACCAATTGAATTTTCACCATTTGGTGGAGAGGAAATGGTTGCAGTGGTTTCCAGCACTTGGTCTTAGCTGGAGTTAAAAATTCCGTGGAGGAATTATGTCACGTTTGATGAATGTGTGTGTTCGTTTCCAGCGCGTGTTTGCTATTATGGCACTCGTGCTCGTATTTAACTTCACAGCCGCAGCTGCCACCGACGACTTTGTGTCGTTCGTTGTTAACTGCAACGGGGTCCTCGGTGATGTCGTGGCCAAAGGGTATAGCCCGTTGGTTGTCGGCTACGCCGTGGACAAGGACGGCAACGAACTCGCTCCGAGCGAGTTCGAAACCTACGCAGGTTCAACCCTGCGCGTTCCCAAGTCCGCGTTGGACGGCAAAAAACCGGCCAACCTGACTGAGGCTCGCGAAAAGTGGGCAGCTATTGCAGCCGCACACGAGGATCGCATCAAGGCCATCGGCAAGAAGCAATATGAAGCCGCGGCCAAGCAGTGCGAGACGGAGCTCAATCCTCCGACAGCACCGGCTCCGAAGTTCAAGAGCTTCAAGATCAGCCCCACCAAACTCAGCATCAAGCTGGGTGAGACCGGAAAGTTTACGGCCGAGGCCATTCTTTCCGAAGGGTCTGAGGATGTCACTCGGTACACTTTCGACAAGAAGGGGTTGTCCGTGGTTCGACTAGCATCAGGAATTTTTGAGGTGAAAGCCCTCACACCCGGAGACCACAAGATCACGCTGAGGTTCGGCGATGAAGAAACAAATACGCTCGTCCATGTGGAGGACTTCTCCCTGTTGGAGAAGGCCGCCAATTTCCTGAATGAGTACTCAGGCTGGCTGCTTGGTTTTATTATCTTGATGCTCATCCTCTTGGCTGGTCTCTTGGTTTGGCGTCGGCATTTCGGGTCGCAAGAACCTGATGTGATTCAGGTTGAGGAACCCTACGTTCCACCGACCGAAGCCGAAGTTGATGAGGCGTTGGCCGAGTTCCAGGCCAATCGTCCGCCGGTTTCGGCTCCGAATCAGCCAGCGCGCAGCTAGCCAACGCTAGCAGCCTCACGGCTGATTTGGAACAAGTTTAGATGTCATAACCTCTGTGCGGATCTTGCGCGCATGTTTAATACATCATCAAACGTATACTTATTCGCCTAGTGCGAATTGGTAGCACAGTCGGAAATTTTGCACTCTGCATTTTTCCGATCCCTGCTTTATTTTATAAAAGCGTAAAGTTTTTGCGAACTAAAGTGGAGAAAATTGTACTTTGTGTTATAATTAATACAAAGATTTACAAAATATATGGCCGAAACAAAACCAGGACAGCCTCCAGAAAACCGTGGCGGGAACCCACCAGACGCCGGCAAACCAGTCGGTGGGCAGGAAAAAGGGTTAAAGTCCGTTAAACGTCGGGAAGTAAGCCCTGACGGAAAGGTTGTCTTTGAAGAAAAAGAATATTATGAAGACGGCGCTTCGGTAGTAAAAGTAGCCGAAAAAACAGTTGTTAAAACCGAAGACGAAAAAAAGCCAGCCGGAGAAGCAACAAAAACTGCTCCGGAGTCTTCTGCTGACAAAAAAGAACCAGGCAAGGTCGAACCCGATAAAGAAAAAAAGGAAGAACCGGCAAATGTTGGCAAGGAAGCAGTAGAAGCTTTAAAAAAGAATGAGCAGTTAACTGAGGAAGCAAAAAAAATACTGGAAGCTAATGAGGCGGAAATAACTTTTGAAATAAACCAAAAAAAGACTTTTTGGCAAAAGGCTGGGGATGTTTTACGTCCGGGATCCGGCGGTGTTGTCGCGGGTATTGCCATGAAAACTTTGGCCAGTTGGGCTTTACGCAAAGGCATAAAAAAAGCTGCTGGGTATTTAGGATCCCCGGTTATGGGAGTTATTACCGGCGCGGCCATAGGAGCCGGTTGGGAATATGGCGTAGCCAGGCATTCGGAAACCAAAAGATTACAAAGCCTTGATGCCTATAAATTGGTTTTAAAAGATTTGGATAAAATGAGCAGTTTGCAGAAGGTTGAAAGATATATTGCCATTAAAGAAGGATTAAAAAAGAATAAGATAAAGTTTGAATCGGACACCGAGGCGCACGCGGCAATGCAAAGTTTTCAGGCGGAGTTTAAAGCCTTGTCGGTATTTGTAGAAGAAGGCAAATGGAAAGGAAAAGAAGGAACCGCCCGTTTGGAAGCGTTATTAAAAGTGGTGAAATCTTCTTCCGGGGAAGCAATTGCAGAAAGTTCATTGCCGGAAAACATAGATGATAAAAATGTCCCTCCGCGGTTGAAATTATGGGCATCCGCTTTGGACAAATTTAGTAGGAAAAATAAAGCGAAAAAGGCAGAAAAAAATCCGGCTAGAGAAACTGAAGTAGCGGGGCTACTTAAAAAATACCATTTAGTTAGGGACAGTAAAAAAATTAGGAATGCGGTTATTCGGGGAGCGGTAATTGGTGGAGTTGGTGGGTATTTAGGCGGGGTGATTAGCGACCATCTTGGTTTAGGACAATATGTTGCGGATGTTAGTGGCCAGGAAACTGGGAATAATTTGGTGCAAGCGGCCGGGGCGGATGCAGTGCACCATGCAGATACCGTAAGACAAGTTACCGCCGAAACTTTGCTAGAAGCTAAAAAAAATCTAATTTCCCAACACGATGTTTTGCCAGTGAAAAGCAGTGTTTGGGCAACGGTGGCAGATTATTTTCATTCTCGTGGAATTGAGCATCCTTCTAATAATCTGATTAATGAGGGAATGAAAAGAATTAGTGAACTTAATAATATAGAAATTACCGGACATCATAACATTGCGGATTTTTCGGGTTTTCATCATGCTCATGTAGAAGGATTAGGGTCGGTGCAAGACGTTAAAATGTCCGGACATGAAATACTAAAAGGGTTTGCCTCTTTAGATGATTTAGTTAAAGAGGGCGGAGGAAAAACTTTAGAAGCGCAAGCTGCGGAAGTGACCCAGCAGGCAATAAAAAACGCCGCGGAACAAGCGGTACCGACTGCATTAAGTGAAACCGCTAAAACTGCAGCCGCTGAGGCAACCAAGCACACAGCAGAATTAGCAGCCAAAAAAGCTGCTGAAGAAAGTAGTTCAAAGACTGTGGGTTGGCTTGTGGCCGGTGGGGGCTTGGTGGTAGGATCCGCAGTAATGTATGTGGCCGGTAAAAAATTATATAAAAATTATAGCAAACCAGAAGAAGATTTTACCAGTTTAGATTTATCAAATTATGACGACGGGGATGATGACTCTTCCGAAGAAGAGTTAAAACCAAAAGTGACGGTGACAGAAACTGGAAACGAGGGCCTAGATTTTAGTATTATTTTTCAGCAATGTGAAGGTGGTTTTGAAAAAGTTGATAAAATTTTAAAAAAGGATTTAAATGATCTTTCGGAAGTTGACTTTACAAACTCGGAGGAAATTTTAACGGATACTGAAGATATTTTAGAAAGTTTAAAGAAAAGCAAAATAACATTTTCTCCAATTGAAAAAGTTGTATTAAAAAAAATGCAAAAACGTTTGGAAAATTACCGAACCGAGTTTGCTAATTTGAGAAAACAATGGAGAAATAAAAAAAATAAAAGCGCGGATATATCCACGTCCGAAAATATTAAAGATGTGGAGAAAGAGATTGCAGAAATTTCAAAACAGACTATTGCTTTAGAGTCAGTAATTTTTTCAAATCAATCTGATAATTGGGATGTGTATAATTCCCAAAAAATAGAAGTGGCTGCAATTAAAGCACGTTTAGATAAGTTATTTAATAATTTGGGTGGCCGACATCCATTGGCACCCAAAATTTTAGAGCAGTACCGCCGAATTGAAGAACTGTATGAAAAATCTTACAAAGGCAGGAGAATTTCAGAGGTTAAAAAATACACCGGTATATTTAATGAGTTAAATTCGCTATATAGCCCTGAATGGTTACTGAAACGAGCAAAAGAAAAAGGGATCAAAGAATTTGTCATAATGATGGCTGAGTCATATGGTGCTAAAAGAAGTCAGGCTACCCCGGATGGGATTTTAAGAGCCGTAAATTTATTTACAGATAAATTATCTGAACAAAGGAAGACGATTGGTTTTTCAGATGAAGACAGGATTAACCTACCCCGAAGAATTGTGGAAGATTATGAGATGATGTATCAGTTGGAGCAACTGTTGGTAGAATATGAGCAGTTGGTAAATCCACAAGTAAAAGATCCGAAACCGCCTGAGGCTGAAAAGAAAAGAGTTCCGGAGAGCAAGCAGGAGGTAATTTCCCGCGTTGTGGAAATGGTTCCGGCTCTGCTTGGCTATTCAAGCAATGAAGCTTTAGAAGTTTTAAAAACAAAGGGACCTATGGGATTAGCTCAAGATTTGTTTGCATCTGGAAGTCCTAGTCTTGAAGATAAACTACGTGCTTTGAATGGATTTTGTTATGATTTAGAAAGTATATCGCCATTGAGTACGGCAGAGTTAAAAGCTCTGGATCAGAATAATGTCCAGCAGTACGATGCCGCCATGAAGTTAAAAGCAAAGTTAGGTAGGTTTTTAGAGGACTGGAGGTTGCCACTTTATGCAGAAGCCATAAAATATAAAATTATCAAGGAGGAAGAATTGGGCGGGCCGGAAGATACCGAAACAGCGAAAAAAAATAATGCATGGCTAGACTTATTACAAGAAAACGGCGGTCCATTAAATGCCCTGGCAACCTCAGAACCGCAGGCAAATTTTTTACGACGTGGAGTTAGGGAGGCGGCAAAAAGTGAAGGTGACCAAAGGATAGGGGACTTAAAACAAATATTTGTTGATATTTTAAATAATGATAGTGGAACCCAAGAAACACCACAACAAGTTGCAAGTAAAATTGGTAAGTTTCAAGGAGAGTTGAAGATTTTATTTGGCAAAGAACCGGTTGAGTTAGCTTACAAGCAGGCAAAAAAAGAAATTAAAAAGAAATAATTATGGTCTTGCAAAATCAACAACAAAAGTTATTGGAGCGGTTAATGGTAGACTTAGGAACGCAAAACGCACCTGAGGCCGAAAAGGCAAAAATAGTTTCCATGCTCTCGGAACGTTTTAATGATTTAGTTATGGAAACGATGATTGGTATGGCAAGTTCAGAGCAGAGAGAGCAAATAAACAAGGCATTGGATAATCCTGAAGGGACTGAAGAAAAATTGGTAAATATTGCCAGTGAGATTCCCGGCCTGGCGGAAACCGCAGAAGATTCAATGTTAAAAGAATATGAGCTTATAAAGCATGCAATGAACCTGAAATAAGGCAATTAATAATAGAAGTAAAAAAGCGCTTTAATAAGCGCTTTTTATTTTATCGTAGGTATTGACATAAAGCTTATTTTGTGCTATAATTATTGGTCAATTAAATAAAGTAGGTTTTTGCTTGTGGTGGGCAAAACCTTGTAAATTTTAGATAATTTTACCCCACCTCGGTGGGGTTTTATTTTCTACAACCACAAATTTACAAGGTTTTGTCACTCGCAAGAGTGTCTGCGGTCTGCCTAAAAAGCAGAGCCTAAGAGTACCTTAAAAATTCCTGAGGAGGAATTGGTTAAGTGTCTAATAATAATCGCAATCGCAACAATCAACAGGGCGGTGGCGGTGGTGGAAACCGTGGGAATCAAGGTGGTGGCAATAACAGTAAGATTGTCATCCACTTGAACATCCAGGGGAAGCGTGACAGCTGTAAGGTTGCCATTGCTTTACGCACGGGAATGTTTGCGTTGCCGAACGAGCAAATAATGCTTCGTTTGGGAACGCCGGACAATCCCCGCGGTCCTTGGGTAATGGATTCCGCCACACCCGCATCGAGAATAGTACTGACTTCCAATGTGGAAGGCGAGGTCATAAGCCCTGCTTTTGACTTTACCGCTGACGAGTACAAACCGTACTCGCAGATTATGGCAGTCTATTATCGGAATTCAGATCCCAACCGTGGAAACTACGAACAGGCAGCAACTCTGCCGGTTTTTGAAGCCACGGAAAACGTCCCGCCGAAAGCTAAAGGCAAGCGTCTGCAGTTTAAGGCTCCGGAAGAATCTATGAAGTCCCGCGACAACAAGTTTGCTTTGCCGACCATCCGCACCGTTGGTAAGGATGGGAAAGGTGAGGCAGCCAGCTTGTTAGTTCGCGCAAGTGGTCCGATTTCCGCAAGCAACGTGCTCACCGGTACGGAGATTGCGGAAGGTAAAGCCTTCGGAGTAAAAACGGCAGACAACGGTTTGCTGTTAATGGGAATTCAATTCGCGGGGTTCGAGCGGACAGTTACTATTGTCCATATGGAGTCCGGCGAAGAGGTTTCTTTCAAAATGGAGTTCCAATACTAGGAGATGGACATGGAAAAGAATCGTAAGGATTTGTTTTTGGAGGTCGCACGCGAAGTCGGCCTTAACATTTTTTTTGCGCACGGGTTGCCCTGGATAAAAAAGTCTTTGGGTAAGTCTGTGACAAAGGAAGACAGAGAAGTTGTGTCCGTGGCTCGAGAGCACGCCCTGAAGGGTGAATACAAGGAAGCACAAAAGCTCTTGGCCCGTCACATGATGGGTTGGGGCTTGAACGACGAACAGGTCTTCGACGAGGACCTGTCGGCCGTGGTTCGAGCCGGACTTGCCACTGAAAAGCAGGTCTTGGCTTTGCAATCATGGCTCGCCGGCGACACGCCGGAGAAGCGCAGACTGCGTTCTCGTTTTCGCAATTCCTTGACTCTCCAAGAGACTCCACAGTCTCGCATGGAAGTTATCTCGTCTTACGCTAAGCTGTCTTCGGATGCTAAGCGGGACGCCCGCATGCAGGCAACCGGCAAACTCGATGACGAGTTTGATGAAGCGGTCTGGAAATGGGTGCGTGTCAAGGTCCCCGGGGTCACTCGGACAGCTTGGGATGCCTTTTACAACGGCACATCAAAGATTGTCGGCGGAATTGGGGCCACAGTTGGTTCCAGTGCCGGCACTTTTGGTGGCGCAGTTTCCTCGACTGGAGTTGCGGTTCGCAACAGCGCAGTGGCCGTTAACAACGAACTCAGCGCCTGGGGTCTCGCACTCCAAGCGGCACACCCGGCGCCTCCGGCCCGCGTTCGTAGCGGGCTGGTCACCTTTGTGATGAGAATGATCAGATAGAAAGAGGAAAGATATGTTGAACTTGCTTGTTGGTTTTTATCAGCTCGCTGACGAACAGCGTCGGGAGCTGAAAACGATCGTGACGTTGATGTTCATCCATTTTGGGATACTGATTTTCGCGCAGGCGATTATTCAGTTTGTCTCCCGGTCATGGATGAGTCCGATCAATTCCCTTTTCGGGTTGATCTGGATGGCCAGTGGTATTCTGCTCATCTGGATGCAGGGCGGAGTGGTGTTTGACAGCCTTGTCGCCATGTATGTGGCGACGGACGGCGACAGCCCGATCACCGGTTTTGCGCACGCTACAATGAGGGTGCTCATCGGTTTCTTCACCGTTGAGTCATTCATCAACATTTGCTATTGCGTGTTTCCATTCTACGCCAATGCTGGAGCATTTGGATTGTTGGCCGTATCCACAGCCAGCTACTTCTTGTTCAAGCACATGGCCAGTCAGGGCATCGACTGGGCGAGTTGGATCTGGTTTCCCAGGCTCAACATCGGCATCGCGCTGGCAACCTGTCTGGTTTCGTTGGTCATTTCCTGGCTGGGGTAAGAATATGCTAACCACGCTGGTTGGCATGATCGTCATCAAGGTAGTTTGTTGTTTAGTAGTAGTGCTTGGTGACGATGTTCTCCAGTTCTCTTTTCCCGCGCAGTTTGCGGGACGCTTAACCAAATATAAACGCTCGGATTTTGTTTGTCACTCGTTGACGGCAAGAGCCAGAGCTCCTTGATGACGAATGTCAGGTCCAAACCCTGCTTTCGCCATCATCTCAAAGACCGCCACTTAAATAGTGACGGTCTTTGAGATTTATAAGGGAAATTTCATAAATTTTTGCATAAACCCACGGGTGTGCTATAATTTTATCAGCAAAAAGCTACTGCCAAAATAGCGGTTAAATACCACAAAACAAAAATCAAACGCGAAAAACAGTCTAAAATTGTTCAGCGCTTGATTTTATTTTTTATATCTATTATTGTTTAAAGGTAACTACTAGTGTTGGCTGAAAAAAATGCCCCGCAGAACTCTTTAGAAAATTTAGGCAGGGCGAAAAATTTGTTCATTATAAGCTAAATCAAAATTAATATGGGAACACATTCCAAAGGAGTCTCACGGGGCATGGAAGTCAAACCAAAAATTGAAACCTTTGCCAGAATTAAGGTTCTTGGCATCGGCGGGTCCGGAACCAACGCGGTCAATAGAATGACGCAGTTGGGGATTAAGGGTGTGGAGTTCGTGTCGATTAATACCGACGCGCAGGCTCTTCATAATAACCAAGCCGACCGCAAAGTCCATATCGGCAAAAGTGCCACTAAGGGTTTGGGTAGCGGAATGAATCCGGAACTCGGCCGGCAAGCCGCCGAAGAGTCCGTGGAAGAATTGGAAGAAGTCATAGACAACGGCGATATGGTTTTTATAACTTGTGGTCTTGGTGGTGGCACCGGTAGCGGAGCGGCGCCGATTGTTGCCGAGCTGGCTAAGAACAAAGGTATACTTACAGTCGGTGTGGTAACCAAACCATTTAGTTTTGAAGGCAGTAAAAGAAAAGAAGTCGCCGAAACCGCTTATGATAATTTAAAAGATAAAGTAGACGCGATTATTTCCATTCACAACGATCGCATTTTACAAATCATCGACAAAAAAACTTCCCTGGTAGACGCATTTAAAACGGTAGACGAAGTTTTGCGCCAGGGGATTGCCGGTATTTCAGATTTAATTACCACGCACGGAATTGTGAACGCGGATTTTGCCGACATTAAATCTATTATGCAAGACGCCGGGACTGCGCTTATGGGTATTGGAAGGGCTTCGGGTGAAAACCGCGCTCAGGAAGCGGCTAAGGCGGCGATTAATTCTCCATTACTGGAAATGACCATAGACGGCGCCAAGGGTGTGCTGTTTAACATTACCGGTGGTAGTTCTTTGGGAATGTTTGAAATAGACGAAGCGGCCAAAGTCATTACCAAGAGTATAGATCCGGACGCCAAAGTGAAGTTCGGCGCGGTTATAGACGACACCATGGGTGACGAAATTCGCATTACGGTTATTGCCACGGGTTTTGATGAATCCAGTAAGCGCCCAACCCCGGCATCTATAATAATGAATGAAGAGCCAAAGAAAATAAATAATCCGGTGCCAAAGATTTATAACAATCCAATTCCGGTAGCCGAAGTGCGGAAGCCAATGTTCAACCCGAAACCCGCTCCGCCAATAGACAGAATTGAAACGCCAAGTATGGACGAAACTCCGGAAGACGAACTGGATATCCCGGCGTTTATTCGGAAGAAAATGAAGTAAGCTATTAAGCTGATCAGCTGTTTAAGCTGGTCAGTTTTAATTTTATGAATATAAAATCTTTTCAAGATATCATAGCTTGGAAGAAGTCTCACGAGTTAGCCTTGGAGGTATATAAGCTTACGGATAAATATCCCAAGCACGAGATGTTTGGCTTGATAAGTCAGTCACGCCGATGCGCTGTTTCTGTGCCTTCAAATATTGCAGAGGGCTTTAGAAGAAATGGTAAAAGCGACCAGCAACATTTTTACAATATGTCCCAGTCCTCTTTAGAGGAGCTTCGGTATCAATTACTACTAGCAAGAGATTTACGTTATGTTGCTGATGATGAATATCTTAAAGTTATTAGTTTAGCTGAAGAGGTAAGTAAATTAATTAAAGGGTGGCAAAAATCACAATGTTAATTCTTACCAGCTTACTAGCTGACGTGCTTATAAGCTAATAAATTTGTCCCTGGACAAATTTTTTTATTTGTGCTATAATATATAAGTTAAAGATTTCTCAAGGTCGATTTTGTTTCGCCGGTGGCGGAGCAAAAGAAATCAAACATAATTGAAACAAAAATTTGTTCTCGTCAGTAATTCATCAAAAATAAATGAATTTCTAACAGGACAAGCAAAAACACAATTAAATAAGAGTATGGAAAAGCTAAATTTAGATTTAGTCTTGGCTGTTTTAGTTAAGGAGTGTGTGCGCAATCACTTCTCGTCCCGTGCGTAACGGGACGCTCTAAAGAGTAAAACCGCCAGCAAATTGTAAATCAGGCTTTTGAATTTTAAAAATTTATGAAAATTATTACCGAAGAAACCCCGGAAAAAGTGTTAGGGCTTTTGGGAGTAGCGTTTGCTTCCATGTTTTTTCTTTTTGCTGTTACTGTCAGTAACGCCAGTTTTGAAAAAATGGAAAACCCGTTTCCGGATGTGTTTGGTCCTGCTAATGTTGTTGCGGTGTTAGACAACACAGCCAGTGTGTATTCTGAGTTTGTATATGCAAACTTAATTACTCCGGCAGCGCAAGACTACGCGTACTATGCAGACACTGCATCGTATATTGGACAAGAGGCTGGTCCGTCTCTCTTAAAGATAACCGGACTCCAGGGGTTAGCTAATACTCAAGTGGCTCTCGCCGAGCATGGCCAAGTGGCCGGCTCCTCCGACTCGGTCGCTTATAGTAAATACTATCCGTCCGCAGATGGAGTGTTCAGCATCTTTTATAGGTAGGCTCTAAACAAGCTCGCAATTTTACCCTCGGTTCATTAACCAGACGGCAGAAATTTGTTGAGTTAGGAAAATAGGAAAGGCAAAAATATAAATTTTAAACCCCCGGCTGTGCCCCCGGGGGTTTTTTGTATTTGATACAACATCCTCAATATTGAAAAGGGGATGTTTTTATTATTTTTTGTGGATATCTCCAGGTCGCATAATTTTTTTATATTAAATTGTTAATAAATTCAAGGGCTTGTAAAAAACTATATGTAGTATTACAATTATTACTAGAGATACTATATCTAGTAGGTAGCACTGGAACAGGAAATCAAGATAAAAAGACAAAAAAGCCAATTTCACCGGAATAGTTCAAAAAACAAAGGCTTTAAAATAGGTTAAATGTAAGGGCTTGCCACACAAGTCGTATTAAATGCCCTCAAAAACCTAAAAATCAACAGTTAATTAGCCATTATCATTCAAATTAAAAAGTATATGCGTTGTCCCAATTGCCAGTTTGAAGATACTAAAGTGTTAGACAGCCGACCAGTGGAAGAGGGGGATGCGATTCGCAGGCGGCGGGAATGTGAAAAATGCGAGTTCCGCTTTAGTACTTATGAGGAAATAGAAATTCTAGGATTGTCGGTAGTTAAAAAGGACGGCAGTAAGCAAACCTTCTCCAAAGAAAAGCTGGAACGAGCCTTGCGCCTGCCGTTGGATAAACGCCCCTGTACTGACGACAAGCGTCGAAAGCTTTTGTCCTCTATAGAAATAGACATTCAGCGTAAAGCCAAGGACGGGGAAATTAAGAGTTCGGAAATTGGTGAGATAGTGATGAAGACTTTAAAAAAAGCAGACAAGGTAGCCTATGTCAGGTTCGCGGCAGTATACAGACAGTTTGAAGACGTGGACGAGTTTAAAGAAGAACTGAAGAAGCTATAAACTTTACGGAATACGGAAAACGCATACGGATATACGGAAAGTCCGCAGGGCGCAATTGATTAAGTTCCGTATATCCGTATAAATCTGTACTCCGTAAAGACAGGAAATCAGTTTATAAAGTAAAAGTACTTATTATCAAAATCAAATTAACTCTAATAATTTAGAAAGAAGCTTATGCAATCCAAAGTCAACTTACAAACCAGGGCAACAAACGGGCTATCTGAGCTCGGCGAAAAAATCTTCTTGGACCGTTACGCGGTAAAAGACGTAAAGCGCGAAACTTTAGCGGTGGGGGACACCGTGGTGGTTTTGGTTAACCCAAAAACCGGTCAACGCGAAATCGGCACCATAGAGAATATCAATCACGAAACTCGCGAAGTCAGTGTGCGCATGCGTGGCGGAGAAATTGAATATCGCACCATTGAACACGTGGACAAGCCTCTTGAGTTAGTCCCGGAAGATATGTTTGACCGGATTGCCAAACATATTGCCAGCGTGGAAAAAACTGCGGAAAAGAAAACCGAATGGGAAGGCAAGTTCAGAAAACTGATGGATGATTGGAAATATGTACCGGCCGGCAGAATTTTTACCGGCGCTGGTACCGGTCAGAATTTAACTTTTTATAATTGCTACGTGGTGCCTTCTCCGAAAGACAGTCGCCATGGAATTTTTAACACCCTCGGCCAAATGGCGGAAATTATGTCTCGCGGTGGCGGGGTGGGAATTAATGTATCTTCTTTGCGCCCGCGCTACGCTTATGTTAAAGGCGTAAACGGAAGGTCCTCAGGTAGTGTGTCTTGGGCATCGCTCTATAGTTTTGTCACGGGTCTAATTGAACAAGGTGGGTCCAGGCGTGGCGCGTTAATGCTTATTTTAAATGTCTGGCATCCGGATGTGATAGATTTTATCAATTCCAAAAAAGAAGCCGGAAAAATTACCAACGCCAATATTTCTGTAGGGATCACCGACGACTTTATGGAAGCGGTAAAACAAGACAAGCCGTGGGACTTGGTGTTCCCGGATACGTCCGATCCGCTTTATGCCGAGAAATGGGACGGCAACATGAACAAGTGGCGGGAACTCGGCGGAAAAGTTATTAAACATAAAACCGTGCGCGCCCAGGATATTTGGGACAACATTATCTCTTCGGCTTGGAGTAGTGCGGAACCGGGAATGTATTTTATTGACCGTGCCAACTATTATTCCAACTCTTGGTATTATGCGGATTTGCCTTGCACCAACCCGTGTGGCGAACAGCCACTGCCGGCTTGGGGCGTATGTAACTTGGGTCACGTGAATTTGTCCAAGCATATAAATAAAGAGACCGGGGAAATAATGTGGAATGACCTTAAAGCCACGGTGCAATATGCCGTGCGTTTTCAAGATAACGTTATAGATGCCACACCATATTTCTTTGATGAAAATAAAAATCAGCAAATGTCCGAACGCCGTGTCGGTATGGGCACCATTGGCTTGGCCGAGATGATGATTTACAAAGGAATAAAATACGGTAGCGCCGAAGCAGTGGAATTTATAGACAAGCTGTATCAGTTTATTGCCGTAACCGCGTACGAAACCTCTATTGAATTGGCCAGAGAAAAAGGCGCGTTTGAAAAATTTGACGCGGAAAAGTTTTTACAAAGCGGGTTTATGAAAAAAATGCCGAACTATATTCGGGACTTGGTTTCCAAATACGGCATCCGCAATGTCACGATTATGACTCAGGCGCCAACCGGCACTGTCGGGACTATGGTGGGAACCTCCACCGGGATTGAACCGTTTTTCTCTTGGACATATTTTAGAAAATCCCGTCTTGGAGTACACGAAGAAAAAATCAAATTGGCTCAGGACTGGCTGGACAAACACCCGGGGCAAGACTTGCCGGACTATTTTGCCACTGCTATGTCTTTGGCTCCGGAAGAACACGTAAAGGTACAGGCCGCGGTGCAGCGCTGGACTGATTCCGCAATTTCCAAAACCTGCAACGCGCCCCAAAACTATACAGTTGAACAGACCAAGGAGCTTTATACTTTAATGTATGATCTTGGTTGCAAAGGTGGAACCATTTATCGTGACGGTAGCAGAGACGAACAAATTTTAGCCACAGATCATAAAAAATTGGGCAAGGACGCTTCCGACCAAGTCCAAGCCAAGCAAGATGCCGAAGCCGGAATTGTGGCTATGCAGGAATCATCTCAGCCAAAGGAAGTCATGTCCGTGTCAGGTGATAAAGTGCAAATTAAAATTGCTCCGCGTACTCGTCCCGATGTAATGCAGGGGATTACCTACAAAATGACCACTGCTTACGGCAATTTGTATGTTACGGTAAATGAAGACAGCCAAGGGCCGTTTGAAGTGTTTGCCCAAATGGGTAAGGCCGGCGGATTCTTCAGTGCTCAAACTGAAGCCATTACTCGTTTAATTTCTTTGGCTTTGCGTTCCAATGTGGCTATTGAAGAAATTATTGCGCAGATTAAAGGCATTCGTGGGCCTGATGTGTCTTTCTCGGACGGTGGAGTAATATTTAGTTTGCCGGATGCCGTGGCTAAAGTTTTAGATAAACACATTAAGCGTGCGGACAAACAAATGACTTTGGATTTTCCTGGGATGGGAGCCAAAGCCGATGCGCAAATGACAACAGAGACCGATATTAAAATGGAAGAAAAAATTGTAGAAACCGTGTCCGAAGAAAAAATAAAAA
>Ga0172379_10007120_pt1 | contig 14674 bp, 14 predicted proteins | sample GrowelOW334metaG_FD_119756 | JGI IMG/M metagenome (GOLD analysis project Ga0172379, IMG submission 119756) | Groundwater microbial communities from an aquifer near a municipal landfill in Southern Ontario, Canada - Groundwater well OW334 metaG | ecosystem: Environmental > Aquatic > Deep...
ATCACCGCGCCGGAACCCAGCATCGAGCCGGCCTTGGCGATCGAATCGTAATCCATGGTGCAGTCCATGATGATCTCGGCGGGCAGGACCGGCGCCGATGAGCCGCCCGGTATCACCGCCTTGAGCTTGCGGCCGCCGCGCATGCCGCCCGCCATTTCAAGCAGCTTGGCGAACGGCGTGCCCATCGGCACTTCATAATTTCCAGGGCGATTGACGTGACCCGATACTGAATAGAGCTTGGTGCCGCCGTTATTCGGCTTGCCGAGGTTGAGGTATTTCTCGCCGCCGATATTGAAGATGAACGGGATCGCCGCAAAGCTCTCGGTGTTGTTGATGGTGGTCGGCTTGCCGTAGAGTCCGACGTTGGCCGGGAAAGGCGGCTTGAAGCGCGGCTGGCCCTTCTTGCCCTCGATCGATTCGAGCAGGGCCGATTCCTCGCCGCAGATGTAGGCGCCCCAGCCCTGGTGTGCGAACAGGTCGAAGTCGTATCCCGAGCCGAGGATGCTGGTGCCCAGATAGCCGGCGGCGCGCGCCTCGTCCAGCGCCTGTTCGAAGCGCTGGTAGATTTCGTAGATTTCGCCGTGGATGTAGTTGTAGCCGCGCTTGGCACCCACCGCATAGGCAGCGATGATCATCCCCTCGATCACCGCATGGGGATCGAAGCGCAACAGGTCGCGATCCTTGAAGGTACCCGGTTCGCCTTCGTCGGTATTGCAGACGATGTATTTCTCCGGCGCCGCCTTGGGCATGAAGCTCCACTTCAGACCGGTCGGAAAACCTGCGCCGCCGCGGCCACGCAACGACGACTTCTTGACTTCGCCGATGACCTCATCCTGGCTCATCTTGCCGTTGAGGATCTTTTTGAGCGCCTGATATCCGCCCCGCGCCTCATAGTCCTTGAGGCGCCAGCCGGCGTCGTTGTCCAGGCGCCATTCATGTCCGCCGGTTTGCCAGCCGGTCGTAAGTAAGGGATTGATCGCGGATATCAGTGCCATGACGATTTACCTGTTCACCCTATTTACACTCCGCAAGCAATTTGTCGATCTCTTCCGGAGTCATGAAGCAGCGCATCCGCTTATTGTTTACCAGCAATACCGGCGCGTCGCCACAAGCACCCATGCACTCGCCTTCCTTGAGGGTAAACTTTCCATCCGGCGTGGTTTCGTTGAAATCGATGCCGAGCTTCTGCTTCAGGTAATCGGCGGCATGCACGCCACCGGACAGCGCACATGGCAGGTTGGTACACACGGTCAGCTTGTGCCTGCCGACCGGCGCCAGATCATACATGTTGTAGAAGGTTGCCACTTCATAGGCGGCGATCGGCGGCATGCCCAGGTAGTCGGCAACGCTGGTTATCGTTTCCTGATCCAGCCAGCCCTTCTCGTCCTGGGCGATCACCAGCGCCGCCATGACTGCCGACTGCTTTTGGTCGGTGGGGTACTTGGCAACCTCGCGGTCGATTTTCTTCAGTGCGTCTTCGCTCAGCATGGTCTTATCTGTCAACGTCGCCAAAAACGATATCCATGGTGCCTATGATGGTGACGGCATCGGCAATCATGTGCCCCTTGGACATTTCGTTCATTGCCGAAAGGTGAGTGTAGGCGGCCGACCGTAACTTGAATCGGTAGGGCTTGTTGGCACCGTCGGATATGAGGTAGACGCCGAATTCGCCCTTGGCATGTTCGATACCGGCATAGACCTCTCCCGGCGGCACGTGGATACCCTCGCTGAAGAGCTTGAAATGGTGGATCAGCTCCTCCATGTTGCCCTTCATTTTTTCGCGCGACGGCGGCGCTACCTTGTGGTTGTCGGTCATCACCGGACCGGCACCTTTGGCAGAATCGGCGCGCAGCCAGGCGATACACTGCTTGATGATGCGATTGGCCTGGCGCATCTCTTCCATCCGCACCAGATAGCGGTCGTAGCAATCACCCTCGACGCCGACCGGAATATCAAAATCGACCCGGTCATATACTTCGTACGGTTGTTTCTTGCGCAGGTCCCACTCAATGCCCGAACCACGCAGCATCGGGCCGGTAAACCCGAGTTGCAGAGCCCGCTCCGGCGATACCACACCTATGCCGACCAGGCGCTGTTTCCAGATGCGATTGTCGGTCAGCAACGTTTCGTACTCGTCGCAGTAGATCGGGAAACGGTTGGTGAAATCCTCGATGAAATCGAGCAGGGAACCGCTACGGGCTTCATTGAGCTGCCGGACTGTCTCGGCATTCTTGAACTTGTTCACTTCGTAGCGCGGCATCTGCTCGGGCAGATCGCGGTAGACGCCACCGGGCCGATAATACGCACCGTGCATACGAGCGCCGGTGGTCGCCTCGAGAATGTCGGCGATGTCTTCGCGCTCGCGGAAAGTATAGAGCACCATCGTCATGGCGCCCACGTCCAGCGCCTGGGTGCCGATACTCAGCAAATGGTTGTGGATGCGGGTGATCTCGTCGAACATCACCCGAATGTACTGGGCGCGCAACGGCACTTCGAGACCAAGCAAGCGCTCGATGGCCATCACGTAGGGATGCTCGTTGATGATCATTGAGGTGTAATCGAGCCGGTCGAGGTACGGCAGGGACTGGATCCAGGTCCGTTCCTCGGCGAGTTTTTCGGTGCCGCGATGCAATAATCCGATGTGCGGATCGGCGCGCTGGACCACCTCGCCGTCCAACTCCAGCACCAGCCGCAGCACACCGTGCGCCGCCGGGTGCTGCGGACCAAAGTTCAAAGTGTAATTGCGAATTTCGGCCATGATTGCTAAGCGGCGCCCCCGTAGTTGTCCTCACGGATGATGCGTGGTGTGACGGTACGCGGTTCGATGGTGACCGGCTGGTAGGTCACCCGCTTCTTCTCCGGGTCGTAACACATTTCGACATTGCCGAAAATCGGAAAATCCTTGCGGAACGGATGACCGATGAAACCGTAGTCGGTCAGGATGCGTCGCAGGTCAGCATGGCCGTTGAACATGATGCCGAAGAGATCGAAGGCTTCGCGCTCGAACCAATTGACGCTGTTCCAGACATCAGTCAGCGTATCCACCATCGGGTAATCGTTGTCCGGGGCGAATACCCGCAGACGCAGTCGCCAATTCTTCTCTACCGACAGCAGATGGCTGACGGCCGCGTATCTGGGAGCGTCGGACGGACCGGCGGCAACCTTGTCGCCGTAGGTGGAATAGTCGACACCGCAGAGATCGATCAACTGACCGAAGCGCAGATCCGGATGGTCGCGCAGGGTTTTCGCCACGCCCTTGTAATTTGCCGCCGAAACTACCAGGGTCACTTCGCCGAGAGCCGTAGTCAGACTGTCGATGCGTTCACCCAGGGTGTGTTGCAGATTCTGACAAAGCGTTTCCAGCTTGGCGCTCATACGATATCGGTGGTTTTTTGGAAAGTGTTCGGCTAAATCAGCGGGCGATGGTGTAAGTGCGCTTGATCTTGTTCTGCAACTGGATAATTCCATAGAGCAGCGCTTCGGCCGTGGGCGGACAGCCAGGCACATAAATATCCACCGGAATGATGCGGTCGCAACCGCGCACCACCGAATAAGAGTAATGGTAGTAACCGCCGCCGTTGGCGCAGGAGCCCATCGAAATCACCCAACGCGGCTCCGACATCTGGTCATATACCTTGCGCAGGGCGGGGGCCATCTTGTTGGTCAAGGTACCCGCGACGATCATCACGTCTGCTTGGCGCGGACTGGCGCGAAATACCACGCCGAAGCGATCCAGGTCATACCGCGCGCAGCCGGTGTGGATCATTTCAATCGCACAACATGCCAGGCCGAAGGTCACCGGCCACATCGAGCCGGTGCGCGTCCAGTTGATCAACGAATCGAGCGACGTGGTGACAAAGCCTTCCCGCATGACGCCTTCAATACTCATGGGTCATTCCCAGTCCAGGGCGCCTTTGGCCCATGCATAAACATAACCGACCAACAGAATGCCCAAGAACACCAGCATCTCGACAAATCCAAACAGCTTGACGGATTCGGTGCTGACGATTTCCTTGAAGATCGACGCCCAGGGAAAGAGGAAAGCCACTTCCAGATCGAAGAGAATGAAGATGATCGCGATCAGGTAGTAGCGCACATCGAATTTCATGCGCGCGTCTTCGAAGGCTTCGAAGCCGCACTCGTAGGCAGAAAGTTTCTCCGGATTCGGGCGCTGCGGGGCGATGAACCAGCCAAGCAGTATCGGAGCGCATCCGAAAGCCAAGCCTACAAGGATAAATACGAGTACCGGAAAGTAGTTTTCCAACATATTCGTCGCGACTCGCGCCGCATGGTATTTCGCCTACGCTTCTGACGCCTTGCAAGCGATCGATAAGTTAAATTCACATCCGCATTGCATAACTGCGCGTCCCGTTTTGGTGCCGACGGTGAGACTCGAACTCACACGACTTTCGTCACTACCCCCTCAAGATAGCGTGTCTACCAATTTCACCACGTCGGCCACTCACACCTGTCATTGCAATCTGGCGTCAATCGCCAAGCAGCTGAATTTTCCGCGGTGAATTATACAACAACAAAATCCACTCCCAATGCGCCGCAACAAAAAATGCTGACGGCAGTTGACCTCGCTCAAATGCGCGCCAAGTACATCACCGATGCCACTGAACCGACCGCTGCCAGCAGGTAGAAGACAGTGGCAATCATGCCGTCGGCGCGCAATCCAAAATCAAAGCAAGTGATGCGCAAACGGTGCGCCTGACTCCACAGCGACAGGAACAGAATCACGAAGATAACGAGCTTGCCGAACCAACCGGCGGCAAAGGCGTGCAGTTTTGCATAGCTCAACATGTCCGGCACGTGTCCGGTGGCCGCCAGCAAGGTCAGCAGGATCAGCACCGGCGTGACCAGCGACACAAGTTCCCCGCCGGCCGCAAAGGTGCCCCATATAATTGGTTTGTTCGATTTGGCCATGATCAGAATACCCCCGCCCAGAACAGGATGAACAGCGACAACAACACCCAGACGACATAATGGCCACCGGCGACGACCATGTCCGGCATCAGTTCCTCGCCAACCTGGATGGGCAGCGCCTTGGGTGCGACATTGAACCAGGTGAAGCTGTTGTAAAGCGCGAAAGCCAGCGCCAGCCAATGGAAGAGAATGCTCGATGGCGCTTGCAGCGCCTTGAGAAACTCCGCCCACTGCTCGGGCCCATCCGCCAGGCGCGCCAGGCCGACCAGCAGGATCACCGTATAGATGCCGATAAAAATGCTCGTCACTTCCCGTGCCATATAGCGCATATAGCGCGGCATGCGGAAGTACCAGGAGGTCGGCGAAACTTCGCGAACGTAGGGTCGGCGGCTCATTTTTTCACCCATGACATAAAGTGCTCAAGATACCAGTCGACGGTGCTGGCGACCTTCACCTGTTGCAGCGCCGCGGCCGGATCGACGTGCTTGGGACAGACCTCGGAGCAGGCACCGACGAAGGTGCATTCCCAAACGCCCTCATTGGTGGCGATCTCCTCCTGCCGTTCGTCGCGGCCGCCGTCTCGCGAATCCTGGTTGTAGCGATGCGCCAGGGAAATCGCCGCCGGGCCGATGAACTTCGGATGCAGGCCGTACTCCGGACAAGCCGCGTAGCAAAGCATGCAGTTGATGCACATGGCGTACTGCCGGTAGCGCTTGAGCTGCGCCGGCGTCTGCCGGTATTCGCCGTCTTCGAGAGTCCGCGGCTGCCCCGGTATCAGGTAAGGCTTGACGCGTTTCAGTTTGGACATGAAATCTTCGGCAACCGACACCAGGTCGCGCTCGATCGGGAAGTGCGCCAGCGGCTCGATCCGGATGGTACCGGGATAATCGCGCAACATGGCCTTGCAGGCCAGCTTCGGCTCGCCGTTGATCATCATGCCGCAGCTGCCGCATACCTGCATATGGCAGGACCAGCGATAGGCCAGCGTCGGATCGAGATTGTCCTTTAGGTAGTTCAAGGCGTCGAGCACGCACCACTCGTTGATGCAAGGTACCGAATAGCGCTGAAACTTCGGCTCCTGGTCGGTCTCGGGGTTGTAGCGCAGCACCTCGAGCTCGACCTGCCGAGCTCCCATTCTGTTTTCAGTCATTTCTTCGCTCCCGAGTAATCGCGCACACCCGGTTGGGACTTGGTGACCACCACATCTCGATAGTCAATACGCGGCGCATCCAAGCCTTTGAAGTAGGCCATCGAGTGCTTGAGATACTTGACATCGTCGCGCGCCGTGTAGTCGATGCGTTGGTGGGCGCCGCGCGACTCCTTGCGCTCACGTCCGCTCGTCATCAGGGCTTCGGCGCAGTCAAGCATGTTACCCAACTCCAGCGCCGAAAGCAGATCGGTGTTGTAGACGTTGGTCTTGTCGTGCAGCGTGATGTCCTGGTAGCGGCGGCGCAGTTCGGAGAGCTTCTTGCAACTCTTGTCCATGCCTTCCTGGGTGCGGTAGATACCAGCACCTTCTTCCATGGTGTCGGTCATTTCCTTGCGCAGGCCGGAGATCGACTCCTTGCCTGAATTGCGCGCAAACAGCTCGCGTATCCTGGATTGATTGGCTTCGGCGTGCGCCGTCAGCGCCGCTTCGTTGCCGGGCTGGACGCTGGCCGCGAATGAGGCGGCGGACAGTGCGGCGCGGTGACCGAAGACGAGAATCTCGACCAGAGAATTGGAGCCGAGGCGATTCGCGCCGTTGATGCTGACGCAGGCGCACTCGCCGGCCGCGAACAGGCCGGGCAGCGAAGTCGCAGCTTTGGTATCTGTGTGAATGCCGCCCATCATGTAGTGCATCACTGGACGGATCGGTATCATCTCCTTGACCGGGTCCAAGCCTAGGTAACTGATGCAGATGTCGCGCACGAAAGGCAGGCGCTCGTCGATCTTCTTTTCGCCGATGTGGCGCATGTCGAGCCAGACGCAGTCACCCCAATCAGTCTTGACGGAGCGCCCCTTCTGCATCTCACCCCAAATGGCTTGGCTGACGCGGTCGCGCGGACCCAGCTCCATGGTCTTCAGCACCGGCTTGCCCTTGGGCGTCTCCGGCCCCATGCCGTAGTCTTGCAGGAAGCGGTAGTTGTCCTTGTTCAGCAGCACGCCGCCTTCGGCGCGACAAGCCTCCGTCAACAACGTGCCGGTATTGGGCAACCCAGTCGGATGGTATTGCACGAATTCCATGTCCTTCAGTGGTGCGCCGGCACGGTACGCCATGGCCATGCCGTCGCCGGTATTGACGGCGCCATTGGTGTTGAAGGGGAACATCCGTCCGGCACCGCCGCCGGCGATAATCACGGCTTTGGCATTGAAGCGGCGCATCTGGCCGCTGCGCATCTCGATGGCGGTAAGCCCCTGGCAGCGCCCCTCATCGACCAGCAGGTCGGTGGCGAAGTATTCGTCGAAGCGCTGGATCTGTGGGAATTGCAGCGAGGTCTGAAACAGGGCGTGCAGGATATGAAAGCCCGACTTGTCGGCGGCAAACCAGGTGCGCTGGATCTTCATGCCACCGAAGGGGCGCACCGCCACGGAACCATCCGCTTCGCGGTTCCACGGGCAGCCCCAGTGCTCTAGCTGCATCAACTCCTTGGGCGCCTCATGGATGAAGTACTCGACCGCATCCTGGTCGCACAACCAATCGCCGCCTCCCACCGTATCGTGGAAGTGGTGGTCGAAGCTGTCGTCGGGCTTGATCACGCCGGCAGCACCGCCTTCGGCCGCACAAGTATGGCTGCGCATCGGATAGACTTTCGAGATCAGGGCGATGCGCAGGCCCGGCGCTTCTTGCGCGAGCGCGATGGCGGCGCGCAAACCGGCGCCTCCCGCCCCGATTATGGCAACATCTGTTTGGATCGTCTCCATTACTTCTCCTCAAAACCGGCGAAAGGGAATTTCAACCGCCATTTCAAAAGGTACGCCCGACCAGCAGTCAATTCCTCAACATCTTGCAGCTCGGTCGGGGCGATAAACGCAGCCGGCAAGTTCGCGCGCCAGGCGAGTCGCGGTGTCAGTCATGATTTCATAAAGAGACTTGGCAAGTTTTTCGCGCAATGGCACGAGCAATGCCGGAAGTCGTAAAGAACGGCTCAAAGCCTGGGTTTCCAGGGCATACAGGCGCAGCAGATCCTGTAGCAGCCGCTCGAACTCGACACGGGAATAGACAGAGTGGATGGCCGCTCGAGTTCCATGGAGCGCGCGCCCGGCGTCGAGGATGCGATACGTCGCGGTCAGCAGCTTGTCGATGCGCTGGGTGCGAAGGGGGGCGATTTCATCATAGCGGATGACGATGCCGACAGGGAAACTCCCGGCACGCGACAGGAACGCACGGTCGATATCCTTGGTCGCGTCGAACAACTGGCCGGACGTATCTTTGCTCGGCGGCAAACCACCGGCAACATTCTCGCCGACGCAGTGAATGACCATGGCATCCTTCTGAACCTCCTTGGCCACATTCATGGCCAGGAAACTTTCCAGACGGGGCAACGCCATGCGCAACGGCAACACCGTCTTCAGTGTATCAGTGGTGCGTTGGCTATAAACTTCCAGAACCTTGCGGTTCAGCGCAGCCATGGCGTGCACATGATTCATACCGGAAACAGTCGCCTCCGATAGTCAGTCCCGGCACGCCCGGAAGCAAAGCGTTGATCAGTCGGCCTGCGGTTTAACCGCACGATGGAATCCGATCATGCCGACCATGATGGTCTTGGCCGAAACATCACAAAACTTGAGTTCCCTCAACAGCGAAGACATTTCCTCGACAGAGTAAAAGTTGTCCAGTGCCTCGATGAAATACGTCTTGCAATTGTGCGCAGCGGACCCGCTCTTGCAGAGCAATGCGGTGAACTGTAGGCTGAATCGCAGGTAGGTGTAATACAGTGCCTTGACGATCGGATTGGCCGGCCGCAGCATGTCGCTGTGAAAGAAACGTCCGCCCGGCTTGAGCACGCGGTGAATTTCCGCGAAGACCTCCTTGACGCGCAAGTGGCGTGACGCATATTGCAGCGTCACCACATCGAAATGGTTGTCGGGAAACGGCAACTTGTGTACGTCGCCGATGGTGCTGTCGATATGCAGTCCCAAGGCCTCGGCCCGCTGCCTGCCGACCTCCTGCATCGCCGCGCTGCGGTCCATGGCATGCACCTTGAGTGTCGGTTCACGCTTCAGCAAAGCAATGCCGATCGCATTGGTGCCGCCGCAAACGTCCAGCGTGCGCTCGCCGGGATGCACGTCGACGATCGCCATGAAACTGTCGAGAAACTTGTTCCACAATCCCAGGCTGGCGATCAGATTGCCGCGATCGTAGTAGGGAGCGACGTCCGCGAAGACGTCGTTCAACTCCTGAGTCCAGACTTTGCTGAAACGTTGTTCGCGATATTGTTCGCGGATGGCGATGGGTGGCGGTGGGCTCATAAGTTTTGTCAAGCTCCTATCGGGGTCAGGCTCTTGGCGGAGCCGTCACTAGTTGAGATGGTAACTTCTGCCCTTGGTGGGCTATTTGATATAGGTCAATCGTGCCGCAGTAGTCAAAGCAATTGGTTTGCTTACGCGCCATTTCATGGTTCAACTATTCGGCAACTGATGTTAGTACCATCCACCGATCAAGTAAACGGGGTGATGCCGAAGATGATTACTTCGGAATATCCTTGGCCTTGGAATCGCCCTGAGCAGGCGCCGGCACAGGTGCATCAAGCTTGGCGGGAGCACTCGGGGCCGATGCCGGCGGCGCGGCCTCGGTCTTCACCGTGTCCATGACGCTTACGGGGGCTTTTACCCGATTGGTGGCCATATAGCTCAAGCCGAGGCTGGTGAGAAAAAATATCGCCGCCAGAATTCCCGTGGTGCGCGACATGAAGTTTGCCGATCCCGAGGCCCCGAACAAGCTGCCCGATGCGCCGCCACCGAAAGCCGCGCCCATATCCGCACCCTTGCCATGTTGTATCAACACCAGACCGATCACCGCGAGACCGACCAGGATATGCAGCGTCAATGCCAGCGGAAATAAAATTCCATCCATTTGAATCTTCCTTTACGTTATTGTCAGGCGGCCCTATGCGTTACGCATTGCATATCGCCAGAAAATCATCCGCCACCAGAGAAGCACCGCCAATCAGGCCGCCGTCGATATCGACCATGGCGAACAGTTCCTGCGCGTTGCCCGGCTTGACGCTGCCACCATACAGAATCTGCAAGCCCTGCGCCACCGCCGAATCGCTCCCGGCAATGCGGGCGCGAAGTAGTGCATGAACATCCTGGGCTTGTTGCGGCGTAGCCGTCTTGCCCGTGCCGATTGCCCACACCGGTTCATAAGCCAGTACCGACCGGCTCAGCGTGGAAATGCCGGAAGCATTGATCGCCGCATCGAGTTGCCGGATGACCACTTCGCTGGTGGTGCCGGCTTCGCGTTCCGCCAGCGTTTCGCCGACGCAGAGGATAGGCGTCAAGCCGGCCCGCAATGCCGCAACGAACTTCGCCGCAACCGTTGCATCACTCTCGCCATAAAGCGCGCGCCGCTCCGAGTGCCCGACCAGAACATAGCGGCAGCCGAATTCAGCCAGCATCTCCGCGGAAACTTCCCCGGTGTAAGCGCCCTGAGCATGCTCGGAGATATTCTGGCCGCCCCACGCCACCTGGCTTCCGGCAAGGCTGGCTTGCGCCTGGCCCAGATAAGGGAAGGGCACGCAAACGGCACAACGCGATTTCAAATCGGCAGCCGCATCCCTGATGCGAGTCAGCAACGCCTGATTGGCCGCGAGATTGCCATACATTTTCCAGTTGCCGGCGACGAGCTTGGTGCGCATGAATTTAGCTGCCAGAATTTAACTTGTTGATTATAACGGCCTGGAGCCATGCGGGTCAAACCCATAACGCCGTTGACATGTGCTTATGCCGTCTGTCCCATCGACACGCCATATTTCTTCCCTGTCTGGTCGTGTGGAACAAGCTGCTGGAGACAAACGGCACGGCCGGGCCGGGAACGAGGCACTGGGCCGTCCCGGTCAGGCAGAACAGCAGGTAGGGGCGCAACGATTTCCCTGGCTGCGCTCTGTATGTTGGTTACATGCGCTCGAAAATCCCGGCGGCGCCCATGCCGGTGCCGACGCACATGGTCACCATGCCGTACTTGAGGTTCCTGCGGCGCATGGCGTGGATCACCGTGGCGGAACGGATCGCGCCGGTCGCGCCGAGCGGGTGGCCGAGGGCGATCGCGCCGCCCATGGGATTGACTTTGGCCGGATCGAGGCCGAGGTCCTGGATCACCGCCAGGGACTGGGCGGCGAAAGCTTCGTTCAGTTCGAACCAGTCGATCTGGTCCAGCGTCAGACCTCCCGACTTCAAGGCCGCGGGTATCGCTTCCTTCGGGCCGATGCCCATGATTTCCGGCGGCACGCCGCGTACGGCGAAGGAGACGAAACGCGCCAGTGGCGTCAGATTGAATTGCTTGAGAATCTTTTCGCTGACCAGGATCAGCGCTCCGGCGCCGTCGGACATCTGGGAACTGTTGCCGGCGGTCACCGAGCCCTTGGCCGCAAATACCGGCTTCAGCTTGGCCAGTCCGGCCAGGCTGGAATCGGCGCGCGCGCCCTCGTCCTGGGCGACGTTGCGGGTCTTGACATCGATTTGGCCGGTCGCCAGGTTGGGAAAACGCTCGACGATCTCGATGGCAGTCGTCTCGTCCTTGAACTCGCCGGCCTGTTGCGCGGCAATGGCCTTCTGATGCGATTCCAGCGCGAACTGGTCCTGCGCCTCGCGGGATACCGACCACTGCTGGGCGACCTTCTCCGCGGTCAGGCCCATGCCATAGGCCATGCCGATGTTCTCGTCCTTGAAGATGCCCATGTTCATCGACGGATGGTGGCCCATCATCGGCACGATCGACATCGATTCGGCGCCAGCGGCGATCATCACGTCGGCTTGGCCGACGCGGATGCGGTCAGCCGCCATGGCCACGGCGGTGATGCCCGAGGCGCAGAAGCGATTCACCGTCACACCGCCGACGGTATTCGGCAGGCCGGCAAGCAACACGGCCATGCGCGCCAGATTGCTGCCCTGTTCGGCTTCCGGGAAGGAGCAGCCGACGATGGCGTCCTCGATCAATTTTGGATCGAGGCCGGGCACTTGGGATAGGGCCGACTGTAACACCCGTACCAGCAGGTCGTCCGGCCGGACATTCTTGAACATGCCGCGCGGCGCCTTGCCGATCGGGCTGCGGGTGGCTGCGACGATATAGGCTTCCTGCAATTGCTTAGTCATTTTGGTTCTCCTGGTTCACCGGGTTCATATCGAGACGCATCAATTGCGCACCGGCTTGCCGGTTTGCAGCATGCCCATGATGCGTTCCTGGGTCTTGGGATGGTTGAGCAGTTCCATGAAGGCCTTGCGCTCGAGGTCGAGCAGCCATTGCTCGCTGACCAGGCTGCCCGGCTCCACGTCGCCGCCGCAGACGATCTCGGCGATCATCGCACCGAGCTTGTAGTCGTGCGCCGAGATGAAACCGCCATCGCGCATATTGACCAGTTGCGCCATGATAGTCGCCATGCCATAGCGGCCGGCCACCGGCACCAGCTTGGGCAAAGGCGGACGATAGCCGGCGTCGAACATGGCGCGCGCCTCGACCTTCGCCACATGCAGCAGCTCGTAGGGATTGAAGACGATCACGTCGCCGGCCGCCAGGTAGCCCATCTTCTGGGCTTCCAGCGCCGATTTGGAAACTGCGGCGGTGGCCGGATTCATGAAGTTGTTCTTCAGGAATTGCAGCAGATCGTTGCCCTGGGCGGCCGCCGCCGTGCGCAATGCCGCTTCCTTGAGGCCGCCGCCCGCCGGAATCAGGCCGACCCCGACTTCGACCAGGCCGATATAGGATTCGATCGACGCCACCCGTTTGGCCGCATGCAGCATCAGTTCGCAGCCGCCGCCCAGCGCCAGGCCGGCCACCGCCGCGACGACCGGCACCTGGGCATATTTCAGGGCCTGGTGGGCGCGCTGCAATTTGTTCACTTCGAATTCAATCGCCTTGGATCCACCCGACATGAACACCGGCAGCATGGCCTGCAAATCCGCCCCCGCGGAGAATGCCCCACCTTCCGCCGCGTCGGCGCTCCAGATCACCAGGCCCTTGTAATTCTGCTCGGCTTCCTCGATGGCCCTGGCCAGTCCGGCGATGATTCCGGCGCTGATCAGGTGCATCTTGGTTTTCAAGGACAGGATCAGCACTTCATCGCCCTGGTGCCAGATACGCACCGCATCGTCTTCAAACACCGTCGTGCCTGCCGTCCTGCCATCCGCCAGCCCATCCCCGAACACCGGCGCACGGAAGATCTGGCGCTGATAGACAGGGAGTTGGGAGCGTGGCACCTGCATCTTTCTGGCCGGGGAATAAGCGCCGGCGGCATCGTGGACACCGCTGCGGCCATCCGTCACCCAGGCCGGCAGGGGCGCCGAACACAGCGCTTTGCCGCTTGCGATATCCTCTTGAACCCAGCCGGCGATCTCCTTCCAGCCAGCGGCCTGCCAGGTCTCGAAGGGCCCTGTCTTCCAGCCAAAACCCCAGCGCATCGCGAAGTCGACATCGCGGGCGTTGTCGGCGATAGCCTCCAGATGCACCGCGATGTAATGGAAGGCATCGCGGAAGATCGCCCAGAGAAATTGCGCCTGCGGACTGGTCGATTCGCGCAACGTCTTCATGCGCTTGGCCAGATCCTTTTCCTTCAACATGCGCGCCACCAGCTCGTCGGCCTTGCCGCCACCGCGGACATATTCGCCGCTTGCAAAATCCAGGCGCTGGATGTCCTTGCCGACCTTCTTGTAGAACCCGGCACCGCTCTTCTGTCCCAGCGCGCCCGCCGCAACCAGCTTGGAGACCACCGCCGGCGTCGCGTAGAGCGCGCTGAACGGATCCTCGGGGAGAGTGTCCTGCATGGTCTTAATGACGTGGCCCATGGTGTCGAGTCCCACCACATCCGCCGTGCGGAAGGTGCCGGACTTGGCGCGGCCCAGTTTGGCGCCGGTCAGGTCATCGACGACATCGCAGGATAAGCCGAACTTCTCCGCTTCATGGATGATCGCCAGCATGCCGAAAATGCCCACCCGGTTGGCGATGAAGTTCGGCGTGTCTTTGGCGCGCACCACGCCTTTGCCTAGGGTGGTGGTCAGGAAGCCCTCCAGCTGGTCGATGATTTCCGGACGAGTGGCGGCGGTCGGAATCAATTCGACCAGATGCATGTAGCGTGGCGGATTGAAGAAATGCACGCCGCAGAAACGCGCCTTTAGGTCCGCGTCGAAGCCTTCCGACAAGGCGGAAATCGACAGGCCGGAAGTGTTGGACGCGAAAATCGCGTTGGGAGCGATGAAGGGCGCAACCTTCTTGTATAGATCGTGCTTCCAGTCCATGCGCTCGGCGATGGCTTCGATGATCAGGTCGCAGCCCTTCAACAGTTCGAGGTTGTCCTCGTAGTTGGCGACCGCGATCAGGGCAGCATCTTCCTTGTTTCCCAAGGGAGCCGGGTTAAGCTTCTTCAGGTTTTCGATGGCGCGCAGGACGATGCCATTCTTGTCGCCGGGTTTGCCCAATGCGTTAGCCGGCAGATCGAACAGCACCACCGGGACGCGTGCATTGATGCAGTGGGCGGCGATTTGCGCGCCCATCACCCCGGCACCGAGTACTGCGACTTTCTTGACAATGAAATTGGTCATGATTTCTTCCTTC
>Ga0172379_10007121_pt1 | contig 14672 bp, 12 predicted proteins | sample GrowelOW334metaG_FD_119756 | JGI IMG/M metagenome (GOLD analysis project Ga0172379, IMG submission 119756) | Groundwater microbial communities from an aquifer near a municipal landfill in Southern Ontario, Canada - Groundwater well OW334 metaG | ecosystem: Environmental > Aquatic > Deep...
AGTCAACGAGTATCAATCCGCCGGGGATCATTCGGTTTCTTTCGATGCATCTTCCATGAGCAGTGGTATCTATTTTTACACACTCCGCTCCGGGAATTTTCACCAAACAAAAAAAATGATGGTGCTGGAGTAGTAGTATGAATGCAGAAGATTTTTTACCAGATTTGGAAGAGCTTTCCTCGGAAATGGGGATGAAGATCCGTTATGAAAAAGGGGATTTTGACGGGGGATACTGCATCTTGAAAGACCAGCAGATCATTGTCGTGAACAAAAAACTCCATCCGTCGCGCAAAGCATCGGTGATCGCACTTGCGCTTGGAGAGATAGGAATCGACAATCTTTTTGTAAAACCTAATGTGCGCATGTTCATCGAAGATGAATTAGTGCGGGCACGATAAAACGAACCGCCTGCCGGATTGTGTACGATGATCCGCAGTATGGATGTCTTATGAATATACTTGTCATCAACGGACCCAATCTAAACCTGCTCGGCATGCGGGAGCCGAGTATTTATGGTTCGCAAACCCTCAATGACATTCAAAATGAATTGATCGGCCGCTATCCCGAAGCACATTTCACCTTCTTCCAGTCTAACCATGAAGGTGCCATCATCGACGCACTGCAATCGACCGTGGGAAAGGATTTTCACGGCATTGTGATCAACGGTGGGGCATTCACGCATTATTCGTACGCAATCCGCGATGCAATTTCCATGCTGATGATTCCGACGGTAGAAGTCCACATTTCAAATATCCACCTTCGCGAAGAGTTCCGGCGGCATTCCGTTACGGCGCCCGTCTGCGTTGCCCAATTGACCGGATTCGGCTCGAACGGATACTCGCTTGCTGTTGAAATGCTCTTGTACCATAAGAGTTCTCAGAATAAAATTGCCGAATGATTAAAGCAATCATTTTCGATCTTGATAATACACTTGTCGATTTCATGGCGATGAAACGCCAAGCGATCGGCGCTGCAATCAATGCCATGATCGATGCCGGGTTGAAATTGAGCCGGGAAGAGATACAGCGGCGTATCGATTCCATCTACAAGGAAAAAGGGATCGAATTTCAGAATGTCTTTGATGAATTATTATACAATGAATTTCAAAAGGTCGATTATAAGATCCTCTCTGCCGGAGTGATCGCGTACCGCCAGGCACGTGAAGCAGCCCTTACGCTTTATCCCCATGTCTATACTACACTGATGAACCTGTTGAAGATGGGACTGAAGCTCGGTGTCGTTTCCGATGCTCCGGCGAAAGAAGCGTGGCTACGGCTGACCTATCTGAATCTTCACCACATTTTCGATCACATCGTCACCTTCGAGGATACGGGGAAACGGAAACCTGATCCTGCACCGTTTGAAAAAGTGCTGTCACTCTTGCAGGTCGATCCACGAAATGCGTTGATGATCGGTGATTGGGCGGAACGGGATATGGTCGGAGCTGCGAAGGTGGGGATGAAAACGGTCTTTGCCCGGTATGGTGATACGTTCGGTACGGTGAAAACAAATGCCGATTATGAAGTGAACGATATTGCGGAACTGATTGAGATCGTCAAAAAAGAGAATACTGTGTTGTAACATGGATGCATCCCTATGATCACCGGAATCGGAATCGATATCATCGAGATTTCCCGCATTGAGGAATCCGTCGCGCAATACGGCGATGCATTCCTCACCAAACTTTTCACTCCGGAAGAAATCCGCTATTGCAGTTCTAAACAGTTTCCTGTGCAACACTATGCCGCCCGCTTTGCCGCGAAAGAGGCTTTCAGCAAAGCGATCTCCACCGGATGGAGCGGGGAATTTGAATGGAAAAATATTGAAGTGAAGAACAATCCGGCCGGTAAACCCGATTTCATCCTTCGAGGGAAGACCGCTGAAACGTTGAAAGGATATTCCATCTTTCTTTCCATGTCTCACTCGGATAATACCGTCGTCGCTTTTGTTGTGATTGAAAAACAAAACTAATCATCAATCGAACAATCATTGAGGAATTCTTATGAAACAGTACGCCACATGGACCGCAATTACACTCATTCCATTCCTCTTCCTCAGCTCATGCAATGAATCGTCCACGACGGCTTCCTCAACAACTTCGACATCGACAGGTTTGATAGCGTCACAGTCTTCGATTGCAGTTGCATTGAATACGATGACAGGCTTGTACCTTCGGGGAGGGAAGGGGAGCTATTTCGTTACTGCAATGAGTGATTCCGGCATTGTTCAGGTGAGTTTCAATCCATCAACTTCCAATCCGACGCAAAATGTATACTATGTATATTTTTACGGAATGAAAATCGGGACTACGATCATTACCATTCAGGATAGTGCAAAAACTGGGTCAGTAGATATCACTGTCTCGGTGGCAGTGTTGGTCGCATCACCGTCCGCAGTTTCAGTAAAACGTCAGCAAACAAAATATGTTTACCTCTCCGGTGGAACCTATCCCTATTCGATCAGTACGTCGTCTAATCCTGCTATCGCAACGGTGACGATTTCCAGCAGCTCTCTTACTGTCACTGGTATTGCGCAGGGTGCAACTTCTGTGACGATCAACGATGCCGCAAATCCTGTGCATTCAGTAACAATACCCATCACGGTAACGATTCCGGAAAAATTTACAACGGCGGGAAAAATGTCTATGTCATCATCGGCAGGAAATCTGGACGTCAATGGAATTTATAGCGGCGACAATCCCGATGTAATGCCTTCCAATGACGCAGGAGCAGGAGGATTCATCACAAAGAGTTTTAGTTCGGGGAATTTTTGTCAAGTGATAGGGTACCGGATGAAATCAGCCACGCAGGTTGACCTGGTGGCGATGCTCTTCAATAAATTTGCGCTCTCTCCGGGAAGTGTAACACTGGATTCGTCAAGAACAAATCCCGCAGGGGAATATGGACTCATCTTAATGGGATTTGACGCGGTACCGTACAGCGAAACAAACAAACTTTATAGTACTTTCAGCGGCAGCATTTCAGTTTCAATGCTCACCGAGAAGAAGGCCGAAGGTACATTCTCCGGCACTGCTGCGGTCATCTCGAACACAACCGGCAATCTAACACCGGGGAGTAATGTCTCTATCACGAACGGGGTATTTTCGGTACCGGTGATCACGCAAGAGTCGTCGAGTTCAACCAATGTACAACAGGAAGAACGGTTGTTCCAACAAATCGAACGAATGGTGCAGCCGTACTTTGATCGTGCAAAAAAACAAATGGAAGCGAATCGCCTTCCGACAAAACGGCAGTAGTGTTCTGGAATCGGTTGCTTTCCATCGATCCAATTGGAATCTGAATCGGCGATTCGTGTTGAACGATTATCCTCAAAGAGGATTCAGAAGAGAAGGTGAGAAGAATCTATTTCGAAAGCAGTTCGATCGTCTCCCGCACGAAACGGGGATTGTTGCAGATGATGCCGTCTACGTTTAGATCCAATAAACGCTGTACATCCCTACCTGTCTTTACACCGTACACATACAGGAGGTAACCGGCATCGTGAACATCGGCGACGACATCGCTCGTAATCTGAAGTTTGCTGCAGACGAAGATTTTCGCCCGCGAATTTTTCATGAGCGTTGAAGGTGACTTCCGAAAATGGGTGATGGGATTGTAGATGACACCGGTCTGGACTGTTTCGTCGATCTCGCTGATTTCCCTGATCATCTGATGATTGAAGGAGGTAAAGATCACTTTCGAGAGCACTTTGGCTTTTTCCACTTCTTGCAGCACCAATTCTACCGCTGAGGTATCGTTCGTACTGACCACATCAGGTTTAATCTCTATATTTAAACGGATATCCTTTCTTAAAAGAGGGAACACTTCCTTCAAGAGAGGGATCCGTTCGCGGTTGAATTTGGGAGAGAACCATGAACCGTTGTCGATAGTGACCAATTGACGCGAATGTTTCTGATTGACGGCGCCGTTTCCATCCGAAGTCCTTTGCAGTCGTCGGTCATGGAACACGATTGGGACATTATCGGCCGACAGGCGCACATCCAGCTCGATCATGTCGCACTTGGCGTCGATCGCTTTGTGGAATGCCGCCATCGAATTTTCCGGGGCCTCGTCCGAAAATCCGCGGTGGGCAATGATAAGTGGTGATTTCGTCGGCATCGGTTCGTTCAGAAGATGCCGCACATTAACAGAATACCGCGTGCGGCAGGAGAATATAATTATTTCAGTGATTCAATCATCAAGCGCGAAACCTCATCCACCGATCCTTCACCGTTGATGGATGTGAGCATTCCCTGTCGGTCGTAATAATCTTTGACCGGAGCTGTGTTGTTTTTATACACCCCAATCCGTTTGATGATCGTTTCCGGAGTATCATCCGCACGGTGTTCTACGGCCGACCGTTTTACCAGACGCTCCATGATATGTTCTTCGGTGACCTCGATATAGAGCACTTTTTTCAACGTGATGTTCAGCTCTGTGAATATCCGCTCCAGTGCTTTGGCCTGTTCCACTGTCCGCGGGAACCCGTCAAGAATGATACCGTTGGCGCATTTTTTTGTCTGCAGAATATTCCGGATCATACCGATCATGATGTCGTCCGGAACGAGATTTCCTGCATCCATTAATACCTTCGCTTTCAATCCGAGGTCGGTCTGCAGCCTAATCTCTTCCCGCAGCATGTCGCCGGTGGAGATATGTGGAATATGGTAACGCTCTGAAAGGATCTTTGCCTGTGTGCCTTTGCCCACGCCGGGGGGGCCGAATAAAATTATATGCATAGCAATTTTCTTTGTTTATTTGGAATCGTAATATTCACATTTAAAATTGATAATGGATAATTATCAACTATCAATTACCAATTATCAATTGATTTTCTTTTACCGCAAGCTGTCCGCAGGCCGCATCGATATCGACCCCCGCACTGTGACGGATGAATGTGGTCACATCCTGTACCCGGAGCTTCTGCCAAAACCGTTCCAATCCTTCTTTGGATGCGCCATGTAATGACGCCGAATATCCACGGGGATTGGTGAATTCAATGGAATGGAACGGGATCAAATTCACGCGGCAATCCAGCCGGCGCGAAGCTTTCACCAGCAGCTGCACATCCTTTTCCGTATCGTTCACTCCTTCGAAGACGATATATTCGAGCATGACACTCTTTTTCGTTTTTTTATTATAGTATTCCAGAGCAGCCAGAAGTTCTTCCACACTGAATTTTTTCGTGATCGGCATCAGTTCCGTCCGCACATCATCCCGGAGGGAATGGAGGGAGAGTGCCAATTTAATCTTCCGATCTTCATCCGCCATTTTCCGGATATGGTTCGCATACCCGGCAGTTGAAACGGTGATCCGTTTTGGACTGAGACCAATCCCATTCTGATCCGTGAGAATATCAATCGCCCCCATCACATTGTCATAATTAAGCATCGGTTCGCCCATTCCCATAAAAACGATATTGGTAATAGGTTTTTCGGAGAAGGACTGTGCGGTGATGTATTGATTTAGAATCTCGCCTGTTGTCAGATTCCGCAGGAATCCCATACTGGCGGTGGCGCAAAAAGTGCAGTCCAGGGGGCAGCCGATTTGCGTGGAAATGCAAAGGGTCATCCGTTCGTCCGCATCCACGGCGGTCGGCCGGGGTGCAATAAGCACGGTTTCGATCTTCTTACCGTCCGAAAGTTCATACAGGAACTTGATTGTTCCGTCTACAGCGGAAGTTTGGGAAGTTGCTACGGAAAATTGCTCGATAAAAGCCGTTTCGTCTAGTTTCTGCCTGAGCGGAACGGAAAGATTGGTCATCGCTTCAAAGGAGTCAACGCGATATTTATAGAGCCACTGATAGATCTGGGCTGCCCTATACTTTGGTTCGCCGATGGAACTGATGAACTGTTCCAGGATGCTTAATGATAATCCTTTGAGGTTTTTTTTATCCATAAGAAAAAAATTAGACTTGGGAAGTCTGCTTCACTCACCAAGTCTATACAAAAATACGAAAAATGTAGAAGTATTGCAATGACAGCTTCATGCATTAAAAAATCGAAATTTTTGAGAAACAGGCAGTTTTGGAAGAACATGTGGAAAATGGGATTGTAAATTAGTAATCAGTTCACAGTATTTAGTTTCCAGTTATCAGAAATATCGAATCGTTTTGAATTGTCCATTGTCCATTTTTCATTGCACATTATCCATTATCAATTGCTCTTCCATTGCCTCTGGAACGAATTTTTGATACTTTGTATCTGTTCTATTAAAGTCCGGCATGTGCCGGGCTTTACTATTTAAACTCTCGCCGAATAATGCCCAAACTACAAAATCAGAAAATACCGCAGCAAAACTCCACGAAATCGCCGCTTGTGATAAAAGGAGCGCGGGTTCATAACCTGAAGAATATTTCCGTTGAAATCCCGCGCAATAAACTGGTAGTGATCACCGGTGTCAGCGGTTCCGGCAAATCATCCCTCGCGTTCGATACGATCTATGCCGAAGGGCAGCGGCGGTATGTGGAATCTCTTTCCGCCTATGCGCGGCAGTTTTTGGAAAGGATGGACAAGCCGGATGTTGATGTGATCCAGGGGATGTCTCCCGCAATTTCAATTGAGCAGCGGACCAATACACGGAATCCCCGTTCCACGGTGGCGACGACGACGGAAATATATGACTACTTGCGTCTTTTATATGCACGTGTCGGGAAAACTATTTGCCCAAAATGCGGACGGGAGATCAGAAAAGATTCCGTGCAGTCCGTGGTGGACAGGCTGCAGCAATTTTCGGAAGGCTCGAAGTTTTATGTAATGTTCCCGATGCATCATCATCCGGGAAAGACCATCCAGCAGGAACTCGAGACACTGAAGCAGAGGGGATTTTTCCGGATTGTGCTGGACGGCGAGATTATCGATTTGAATGATAAAGAAGCTGCCGCTCCCTTAATGACTCCGAAGAAAAAGGAGGCAAAAAAGAGCGATCTAAAGATAAAAGGGACGGATAAGGAAAAGCAAAAAGAGATATTTATTCTTGTAGACCGGTACATTCTCCGCAAAGGGGAGGTCCAAAGCCAGAACAGGTTGGCGGATTCTTTGCAGACTGCATTTGTGGAAGGGGATGGATATGCGTCGGTGCTGAATCTAGATTCGAAAGAAGTGTTGCCATTCAGCCAGCATTTTGAATGCGCTATCGACAACATCCGTTTTGAAGATCCGGAGCCGCACCTGTTTGCATTCAATTCTCCCATCGGCGCTTGCCCGAAATGCCAGGGATTCGGCCGGTCAGTTGGGATTGATATGGACTTGGTCATACCCGATCACGAAAAGACGCTGAAGGAAGGGGCGGTGATGCCGTGGACGACGCCAAAATTTCAGGAGAATCTGCGCGATCTGTCACGAATAGCATATGATGCCGGTGTACCGATGAATGTTCCGTACCGCAAATTGACGGAAGAACAATTAAACATTGTGCTGAATGGTTACGGCAAGGAATTCGACGGTATCAACGGTTTCTTTACGATGGTAGAACGGAAAGCGTATAAAATTCAATATCGTGTCCTGCTGAGCAAATACCGTGGATACACCACCTGTGATGAATGCCATGGCAGCCGATTACGCAAAGAGGCGTTGTATGTGAAGATCGGCGGGAAAACAATCGGTGAAGTGGTGGCGATGAATATTGAGCGTGCCGATGAATTTTTTACGAATCTTTCTCTATCGGATTTCGAGATGAGTATCGGGAAGAGGATTCTCGAAGAGATCCGGAAACGCCTACGCTATTTGGTGGATGTCGGTGTTGGGTATTTAACGCTGAACCGGCTGTCGAATTCCCTTTCCGGAGGAGAATCGCAGCGGATCAATCTTGCTACATCCATTGGTTCATCGCTCGTCGGATCGATCTATGTCCTTGATGAACCGAGTATCGGCCTGCATCCTCTGGACAATGACCGGCTGATCAACATTCTCAAGAGACTTCGGGATGTTGGCAACACTGTGCTGGTTGTTGAACATGATGCGGACATGATGCGGGCAGCCGATCAGATTATTGATATCGGGCCAAAAGCTGGTGAACGGGGCGGCGAGATCATCTTCCAGGGTACGTATGATCAGGCGGTGAAAGATGATAAATCACTCACCGGGAAATACCTATCAGGCAAATTGGAAATTCCAGTTCCGAAAATCCGGAGGAAGGTATCAGACACCTCAAAGTTTTCTGATACCTTCAAAAACTCTAAGAAGGTATCAGAAAACTCAAAGGTGTCAGATGTCTTCAAAAATTCTATAAAAGTACTGAATGCATTCCAGCATAACCTGCAAAATATCGATGTGGAAATTCCTTTAAAGATGTTCGTCTGCGTCACTGGTGTCAGCGGATCCGGAAAGAGTACGCTCGTTCATGATATTATCGGTGATGGGATCACAAAACGGTTGAATGGTCATATCGGCAGGTTGAACGGTGTTCACGAGATCACAGGATGGGAAAAAATTCAGCACCTTGAAATGGTGGATCAATCTCCGATCGGCCGTTCTCCACGATCCAATCCGGTAACTTACATTGGCGTGTTCGATGGGATTAGAGAACTTCTTGCGAAAACAGCAGCTGCAAAGATGCGCGGTTATCAGCCGGGATTCTTCTCGTTCAATGTTCCCGGCGGCCGGTGCGATGTATGCGAAGGGGACGGGCTACAAAAGATCGAAATGCAGTTTATGGCGGACTTGTATCTGACCTGTGAATCGTGCAATGGAAAACGATATAAGAAGGAAGCGCTTGAAGTCCGCTGGAATGGAAAGAATGTCGATGAGATTCTTGGATTGACTGTTGAAGAAGCGATCACATTCTTCGGAAAATATTCTGACGGGAAGAAAGTAGTGCAGAAACTGCAGGTATTGGACGATGTAGGATTGGGATACTTACGGCTCGGACAGGCAGCCACGACGCTTTCCGGCGGTGAGGCGCAACGGATAAAGCTGGCAACGCACCTTGTTGATAAAAAAGAGGGGCACACACTCTTCATTTTTGACGAACCGACAACCGGTCTGCACTTTGATGACATCACCAAACTGTTGAAATGTTTTACTGCGCTCTTAGATGCAGGAAATTCCCTGCTTGTTATCGAGCATAATCTTGATGTGATCAAATGCGCCGACCATATCATCGATATGGGACCCGGCGGCGGCGAGAACGGCGGGAAAGTGATCGCTCTTGGAACTCCAGAAGAACTGACGAAGATTACTCAATCCTACACCGGGAATTTCTTGAAAAAAATGTTGTGACAAAGGTAACTTGACGGCCGACCTCCCCAATCTTTCCTTGTTACCCTTCTGTAATTTTGTTATATTCAACGGATTACAGTAATTCCTTAGGGCCCTTAGCTCAGTTGGTTAGAGCAGCTGACTCATAATCAGCGGGTCGCTGGTTCAAGTCCGGCAGGGCCCACTGTTTTTTTCTCCTGATAATATATAGAGAGCATTAATGAAGATCGCCATTGTGGGGACAGGGTATGTCGGACTTGTTACCGGCACCTGTTTCGCCGAAACCGGAAATCATGTCATCTGCGTCGACAACAATCCTGAAAAGCTCACCAAACTCAACAATAAAGAAGTCACCATTTACGAACCGGGACTCGAAGTTCTATTCCAACGGAATGTCTCGCAAAAACGGCTGACGTTTACGAGTGATTTGAAATCTGCAGTGCAACAATCGGAATTTATTTTTCTCTGTCTTCCCACACCACAGGGAGAAGATGGTTCGGCAGATCTTCAATATATTCTTGGTGTTGCCGATGATATCGGCAGACTCATAGCCGCAAATGGCGGCGACGGTAGTCAGAAGATCATTATCAATAAGAGCACTGTGCCGGTGGGAACCTCCAAAAAGGTATTTGATGCGATCAAGAAACACGGCATTAAGAATTTCGATGTCGTGTCGAATCCAGAATTTCTTCGGGAAGGGTTTGCGGTCGAAGATTTCCTGAAGCCGGACCGGATCGTGATCGGTGCTAAGACAAAATATGCCATGGAGCGGATGAAATCCCTCTATGAGCCGTTCGTTCGTCAGGGAAATCCTATCATCGAAATGGATACGGCGAGTGCGGAAGTGACGAAGTATGCCGCCAATTCGTACCTGGCAATGCGCATCACCTACATGAATGAGCTGGCAAATTTTTGCGAAAAAGTCGGTGCCGATGTCGATCTCATTCGCAAAGGAATGGGGACCGATACACGCATCGGGAAACGATTTCTGTTCCCAGGTATCGGATACGGCGGATCGTGCTTTCCGAAGGATGTCAATGCGATGATCAAGACGTCGACGGATATGGGCTCAGAGATTCGTCTGCTGACGGTCGTAGATGAAGTGAATAAACTGCAAAAAGAAGTTCTTGTCAACAAGGTCCTGAAATACTACAATAATAACATCAACGGAAAACATTTTGCGGTATGGGGGCTTGCATTCAAACCGAATACGGATGATATGCGTGAAGCTCATTCGGTTGTGATTATCCAACAATTGTTGAAACATGGTGCGACAGTGACGGCGTATGACCCGGCGGCCATTGAATCGGCGAAATTTTACTTGAACGATTCGGTCAGCTATGTGGATAACGAATATGAAGCATTGGATAATGCTGATGCACTGCTGATCTTCACGGAATGGAACGAATTCCGAAATCCTGATTTCGCCATCATCCGGTCCAAATTAAAACAGTCAATCATTTTCGACGGTCGGAACATTTTCGATCCCGAAAAAATGAAGGAAGTGAAATTCACATACTTCGGCATCGGACGAAAACCGGTACTCGCGCAATAAAAGGTTTCACCGCGGAGGCACAGAGAACACGGAGAAGGATTTGAATCATCCTTCGACTCGCTCCGGCACACAAAACGTGCCGTCACTTGCTCAGGATGACTAAAGTATAAATTGTCATCGTCCCGAAGGTCCAAAGGACTCCTTTGGAGGATCCCGTTGGGACGAGGAGTGGCGCCAAAGGCGCCACGACGAAGCGATCTGCGGGTGGGATAAACAAGGCCGACGCTTAGATTGTGCCGTATTAAATTTGAGAATGAACGGCATCCCGAACAACGGGACTTCGGTCGCTAGGATTGAAAAATAGTGAGCTCCCTCGCAATGACAAGGGAAGTAATATAGTCACCCTGAGCGAATGATACGGTTTTTGTATCATGAGTCGAAGGGTCACCCCTGAGGTCGCGAAAAACACAATAGGGAACAAAAGTTTATTCTAAATGGTAAAATAGGATTTAAAACTGGAAAGTATTATGGCAGCTCAAAAAATATCAGTGGTAACCGGCGGTGCAGGATTTTTAGGATCTCATCTCTGTGAGCGTCTTCTGAATGAAGGCCACAAAGTGACCTGTCTTGATAATCTGATTACAGGTTCTGTGTCGAATATTGAGCATCTATTTTCCAACAAAGACTTCACATTCCTTCAATACGATGTTACCAATTTCATCCATGTACCCGGTGAAGTCCATTATGTATGGCATTTCGCTTCTCCCGCGAGCCCGATCGACTATTTGAAATTTCCTATACAAACATTGAAAGTCGGATCGCTTGGTACGCATAAAGCCCTCGGTTTCACCAAAGCAAAAAATGCCAGATTCCTCATTGCATCGACCTCCGAATGTTACGGTGATCCCGAAGTTCATCCCCAAGTGGAAGAATATTGGGGAAATGTCAATCCAGTCGGTCCACGCGGAGTGTATGACGAGGCAAAACGGTTCGCCGAAGCAATGACGATGGCGTATCACCGGTTTCACAATGTACAAACGAGGATTGTCCGGATCTTCAATACCTACGGCGAACGGATGCGTGTGGAAGATGGCCGAGCAATTCCGGCATTTGCATCGCAGGCGTTACGAGGAGAAGATGTTACCGTATTCGGCGACGGTTCGCAAACACGGAGCGTCTGTTATGTCTCCGATTTGATTGACGGCATTTATAAGCTGATGATGTCCGATTATGTGATGCCGATGAATATCGGCAACCCTGAGGAATTGACGATGCTTCAGCTTGCGCAGGAGATCATCGGATTGACCAATAGCAAAAGTAAAATCATCTACAAAGAATTACCGGTGGACGATCCGAAGATCCGTCAGCCTGATATTACCAAAGCCCGCACGATCCTCGGCTGGGAGCCGAAGGTGAACAGGAAAGAGGGGCTGAAGAAGACTATCGAATATTTTAAGACGAAGGTGTAATTGCAACATGTTGTCATTTCGAATTCCCGCTTTAGCGGGATGAGAAATCTCAGATTTTGAAAAGATAAGATTTCTCGTCGCACAAAGTAAAAAATAGTGAGCTCCTCGAAATGACAATGAATTATTAATGTCATCGTCCCGAAGGGATCCCGTTGGGACGAGGAGTGGCGCTAATGGCGCCACGACGAAGCGATCTGCGGGTGGGATAAACAGGGCCAACGCTTAGATTGCTTCGGTCGCTAGAATTGAAAAACAGTGAGCTCCCTCGCAATGACATGGGAAGTAACATGGTCACCCTGAGCGAATCGAGCGAAGCGAGACGAGTCGAAGGGCGTCACACAAAGGAAAATGATAAGCTCCACGAAACGACAATCGTTTCGTCGTTTTTGCAGAACATTCAAAAATAATACTCATAATAGAAAAAGTGGGAAATAATGAATAAAGAATTATTGAACAAGATTGACAACAATACCGTTGTTGTCGGTGTCATCGGAATGGGATATGTCGGACTGCCATTGCTCTTATGTTTTGTCGAAAAGAAAATTCATGGATTCGGTATTGATATAGACATGAAGAAAATCGAGATGCTGCGTGCTGGCCGTTCATACATCAAGCATATTCCTGATGAACGGATCTCCAACGCTGTGTCGACTGGTATCTTCAAACCGTCCGCAGACTTTTCTTCGATACAACAGTGTGACGCGATTTTAATTGCCGTTCCGACCCCGCTCAACAAGAACCGTGAGCCGGAGATGGAATATATCGTGAACACCTGCGAAGCGATTTATCCCCATCTGAAAAAGGGGCAATTAATCGTTCTGGAGTCCACCACTTATCCCGGCACCACACAAGAAGTGATGATCCCGATCCTGGAAAAGAGCGGATTGAAAGCAGAAAAGGATTTCTTTGTGGCATTCTCTCCGGAACGTGAAGATCCGAACAATCCCAATTTCCGGACAGAGACGATCCCCAAGGTGATCGGCGGTTCTACGAAAGCCAGTTTGGATGTTGCGAACAACCTGTATGCAAAAATCGTTGTAAAGACTGTTCCTGTATCCTCAACGCAAGTAGCGGAAGCTACAAAGTTGATGGAGAATATCTTCCGTTCCGTGAATATCGCACTGGTCAATGAATTGAAGATGACCTTTATGAAGATGGGAATTGATATCTGGGAAGTGATTGAAGCGGCAAAGACGAAACCATTTGGTTTCATGCCATTCTATCCCGGCCCGGGACTGGGCGGACACTGCATTCCGATCGATCCGTTCTATCTCACCTGGAAGGCGCGTGAGTTCGGCGTGACGACAAAATTCATTGAGCTCGCCGGAGAAATCAATACCTCCATGCCGGATTTCGTCGTTTCACGTGTGATGGAAACATTGAACGAATACGGTAAACCCTTAAAAGGATCAAAAATTTTGGTGCTCGGTCTGGCATACAAAGCGAATGTCGATGATTACCGTGAATCACCGTCGTTCCATCTGATGGAAAAGCTGGAGGCAAAAGGCGCAATCGTCGAGTTCAATGATCCGAACATTCCGGTCATTCAGCCGACGCGGGAGCATGCGCATTATACGGGAAGGAAATCTGTGCCGATCTCTCAAGAGTTCGATCTGCTGCTGATCGCGACAAATCATACGGAATATTATGCAATGGATTTCTCTAAATTCTCCATTCCAATTGTTGATACAAGGAATGTCGTGCATCAAAAACTGAAGAATCTCTTCAAGGCATAACGGATGCATGATTCCATACAAATTGCAGTGATTGGTTGTGGACGGTGGGGGATCAATCATGTTCGGACGGCTCACGGCTTGCTTGGAGAACGGTTGCGGTACGTGTTCGATACAAATCCGCAGGCGGAAGAACGGGTGAAGCACATTGCTGCTTCAATTCCGTTCACGACGGATATTTCGAAGATACTGAATGACGACTCGATCCGCGCAGTGATCATCGCAACACCGGCGGAGACACATTATTCAGTTGCGAAACAATGTCTGGAACGCGGGAAGCATGTGTTGGTGGAAAAACCGATTACATTGGAAATAGCGCATGCTGAAGAATTGAATGCGATCGCACAAAAAAATAATCTTCGCTTGATGGTCGGACATGTGTTGCTCTTCCATCCTGCCGTTGTGAAGATGAAGCAATTGATTGATGCGGGGAAGATCGGGAAACTGCAGTATATCTATAGCAATCGACTGAATTTGGGAGCAATTCGTACAGAAGAAAATATTCTTTGGAGCTTTGCTCCGCATGATATCTCCGTCATTCAATTGTTGACTGGAACAAATCCGACTGAAATATCATCGCACGGAGCGCAGTTTGTGCAGGAAGGGATCGAAGATACGACGATCACGTATCTGAAATATCCTGACAATGTTCATGCACATATCTTTGTCAGTTGGCTGCATCCGTTTAAAGAGCAGCGGATGGTGGTAATCGGAGATGCCGGAATGTTCGTTTTTGAGGACAGCCTGGCAACGGATAAGTTGAAGTTCTATCCGAAGGG
>Ga0172379_10007122_pt1 | contig 14672 bp, 14 predicted proteins | sample GrowelOW334metaG_FD_119756 | JGI IMG/M metagenome (GOLD analysis project Ga0172379, IMG submission 119756) | Groundwater microbial communities from an aquifer near a municipal landfill in Southern Ontario, Canada - Groundwater well OW334 metaG | ecosystem: Environmental > Aquatic > Deep...
AGCAGGCATGCCATCGGTGATACCGGAAGAAAGATCAAAAATTAAAACACGATTATTTTGTGTATCTGCCACAAAAAGCTGGTTATTTGTAGTATTCAGTGCGAGGCCTCGAGGACTATTTATCACAGAAGAAGAAGTACCACTACCACTTGAATCAAAATCAACTTGACCTAAGACGTGAGTTGCAGACATGCCATCGGTGATGCCGGAAGATAAATCCCAAACTAATACTCGATTGTTGCCGGTATCTGTCACAAAAAGCTGGTTATTTGTAGCATTCAGTGTGAGACCCCGAGGACTATTTATCACAGAAGAAGAAGTACCACTACCACTTGAATCAAAATCAACTTGACCTAAGACGTGAGTTGCAGACATGCCATCGGTGATGCCGGAAGATAGATCAAAAACTAAAACACGGCTGTTATCAGAGTCTGACACAAAAAGTTGTTGATCTGAAGGATCGTAAACTAAACCGTATGGAAAACACATAGCACTAGAAGTAGTATCACATACACTTGAATCAAAATCTGTTTGACCCAAGACATGAGTTGCAGACATACCATCGGTGATACCGGAAGATAGATCAAAAACTAAAACACGACTATTATTAGACTCTGAGATAAAAAGATAATCATTAACAGAATCATATGCTAAACCGTAAGGATAATCTAAAGTACTAGAAGTCGTATCTGCTGTTCCAGAAATAAAATCTGTCTGGCCTAAAACATGGTCTGCTGTATGATCAATTAAATTATTAGAAGAATCTAAATCGAAAATTAAGATACGATTATTGCCGGTATCCGCCACAAAAAGACGGTGATGAACTGTGTCAATCAAATTATCACTAAGACCATCAAATCCTTGAGCGTTTATGCTTTGTTCAAAAAAATAATCTGCACTATTCGTAGTATAATCAGGATTACTATCTGTATCTAGTTGACCCAACATATCAGTTGCAGGCATGCCGTCGGTGATACCGGAAAATAAATCCCATATCATAATACGATTATTACCATTGTCTGCCACAACAAGCTGACTGCTGGACGTATCATAACCAAGAGATAAACCAACTCCAGCCGCGACCCAGTATGACAAGGTACTAGGTGATGTTCCTGTTCCACCAGAAACAAAATCTGTCTGACCCAAGACGTGTGACGCAGGCATACCATCGGTGATGCCAGAGGAGAGATCAAAAATTAATACTCGACTGTTGTAAGTATCACCCACAAAAAGCTGTTGACTTAAAGTATCATAAGAAAGCCCCCCAGCAACATTTAAAGTACTGGAAGTTGTACCAGTCGTTCTTGTAATGAAACCTGTCTGACCCAAGACATGGGTTGCGGGCATGCCATCGGTGATGCCGGAAGATAAATCCCAAACCAATACTCGACTGTTGCCGGCATCTGCTACAAAAAACTGCTCACTCGAAGAATCATATAAAATATCCATCACAGACCATACCTTACTTGAAGAAGTACCAAAACCACCAGAAACAAAATCCGCCTGACCCAAGACATGGGTTGCGGGCATGCCATCGGTGATGCCAGAGGAGAGATCAAAAATTAAAATACGAGTATGAGCAAAATCTGACACAAAAAGTTGACTGCTTGTAGTGTCATAGTAAAGCCCAGTCGGTCCTTTCATATTACTAGAAGTTGGAGAAACAGGATCCGGATGAAAATCATAATCTGTGGCACCCAAAACATTAGACGCAGGCATGCCGTTAGTTATACCCGAAGATAAATCCCAGATCATAATATCATTATTGGCATAATTTGAGACAAAAAGACGATCATTAACAGGGTCATATGCCAGGCCAAAACCTAAACCATGGGCAGTGTAAAGAGTACTGGAAGATGTGCCAGGGGTCGGATCAAAACCAAAACCAGTCTTACCTAAAACATAATCTGCCGTATGATCAATCAAATGATTGGCAGAATCAAGATTAAAAATCAAAATACGATAATTAGTAGAGTCCGAAACAAAAAGACGGTGATGAACAGGATCAATTAAACCATGAGTTGGATCTGAAAACCCTTGAGAGCCTGGAATAATTGGATTATTGTTAATAATATTTCTGGTAAAAACAGGATCACCACTTTCGTCCACCTGACCTAAAATATCTGAGGCATTGTAAGCCGCAGCACCAACATAAGAAATTCCAAAAACAAAATTAAACAAAAAAAAGATACTAACAAATACCAAAGGAAGGTTTTTATTTGATTTTATCAACCGAGGCATACTTAATTTTCTATCATTTTAACTATTTATTTTGCAACATATAAATTATATCCTCTATGGTTTTTTTAGCAAGTATAAAAAACAAAATAATATAAAATTATTTATGATAAGATTATATATATGGGAACAAAGCTAATTTATTTCGTTCGACACGGGGAAACAGCTAGCAATGCACTGCACATCAAACAGGGACCCGAGGGCCCATTATCAGAAAAAGGCCGAGAACAAGCCCTTGCTACAGCAAAAAGATTCCCGAAAGGCTGGCGGGGTAAGCCACAGCTCATAGTGGCAAGCCCTTATGAACGAACCAAAGAAACAGCAGAGATTATCGCAAAAGAACTCCACATGAAAGTGAGACTTTCCGACCTATTGGTAGAGAGAAGAAACCCATCAGGAATAGTCGGACACGATGCTGGAGATCTTGAGGTCAGAAAAGTTTTAGATAAAATTGATAAAAGTTATCATTCAGACGATTTACGAATCTCTGATGAAGAAAATTTCACTGACCTGAAAAAAAGAGCAAAGAAATTGTTGGGTTATATCAGTAGAAGAAATGCAAAGAGGATCATAATGGTGACCCACAGCAGATTTCTCAAGATGATCGTTTCCTATATGAAATATGGAGACAAACTCACCGCCACACAATACAACAACCTCTCTTATTTTAATCCAATAAAAAATGCCGGCATGGCTATATGCTCTTACAAACACCACTGGCTTAAAAAAAACGAATGGAAACTCTTGGTCTGGGACGATCTCGCTTAGATTTTGTAAATTAATTGATGGTTAGACTTGTGACTTCTCTTTTTTCATTTGTTGTATATGAGAAATTCTTTTTTTCTTGAATATGCCCATCTTCATATGTCACAATCCCAGAATTTTTCTCTAAATCAACGATCATGGAGACGACATACCAGCTCCCGCCCAAAACAGGACTGATGGGTGAAAGAGTTTTAATATTACCCCATAGGTAACTCTCTACACTTTCTCTTTCACTTAAATCTGAACAAGAAGTATCCGTAAGAGAAAAAGAATAATCAACTTTTGCTGGATCCTTATACATATATATACCATCTCCTCTGTCTTTCATCTCGCCGAATCCTATACTGGCAATACCTTCACCAAAAATTATCTTAAGTTCTTGCGTCGCATTCATCCCCTCGCCACGTGTATCCCACATTAAGTTTGCTGTTCGAGCCATCGTTGCCTTATCTACAGCTCCAACGGTGCCCGTAAATTTCCCCACAAGAGCATCTTTCTCGGCTGGAAGAAATTTCAATTCTCCTGTCGCTTTTTCTCCCGTCATCGTTAAACGCAGAGTGTGTTTATCATAAAAACCATTTTTATCCGGTGTGCCAAATTTTGCAAAACAAAGTTCTGTAGATTGAACCTCTTTTACTACTGGAGCAATAACTTCTTTTTTAGTAAGATAAAAAATTCCTCCAATAATACCAAGCGTAACCAATATAATTAGTAGTTTTTTCATATATATATAATATCATATTTTGGTTGTTATTTCCACTCAAAATTTCTACCAAAATGCCCCCAGCTAGATGTATCGGCAAATTTCACTTTATCTAATTTTAAATAAGCACGAATTCCACGAGGACTCAAATCATAACCCGTAATTTCTTCTTCTTTACCATCTACAATAGCCACTGCCATCACCGGTTCACTCTTACCTATCGCATAAGCGAGCTTCGTGTAAACTTCCCTCGGCTGTAGACCTACGGACGAAGCCTTCGCTCCACGTTTCTGTAATAGTTCCACTGCAATTCTTCGCGCCATGTATGCTCCGCTCCTATCTACTTTTGTATAATCTTTTCCCGAAAAAGAACCTCCCCCTATTGGAATTTCCGGACCATAATTGTCTATCACTAGTTTCCTGCCCGAGAGCCCTGTGTCTGCATCAAATCCCCCAGAAGACCATTCCCCAGCCGGATTTATTAGATATCCCTCCTCCGCCAAGGCTTCGGCGGGCAAGTCTTCCGCTAAGATTTTTTTCACTAATACCAATAAATCTTCGTTTTTTGTATTTTGGAAACTTGCCACTACTGTCTTTACCTTACCGTTTTCCGTCGTCACTTGAGTCTTGCCATCAAAAGGATACGCTTCATAAATTTTCTTGCACAGATTCCGAGCAAGCACGTATTCAAGTGGTAACAATTCTGGTGTTTCATTTGTGGCATAACCCTTCATTATTCCTTGGTCCCCCGCTCCACCAGTATCTACACTCCTACCTATCTCCAAACTCTGCGCCACGATTTTAGAAATAATTTTATAATCTTCTCCGACAATTTTTTTCACCAACTTCTCAATATCTATTTTTGCAAAAGAAGTCACCTCGCCATTTATTGTAATAAGTTTATGCCCACCCATCACCTCTATCGCTACCCGGCTTTCTTTGTCATCTTCCAAATATGCGTCCAAAATACTATCTGCAATAAAATCACATATCTTATCTGGATGCTTGGGACTCACAAATTCCGCTGTTTTAATCGACATAATTTTTGAAATAAAAAATTCCTGGTAATACAGGAAAGCATAAAGACTAATTATCTTTCCTTCTTCAAGGTTGGAATTAGCACCCATTCGAGAAATATTCTCAGGGTTGCTGTGGGGTCATCGAGCCAATTCTCTACCACCACTCTTGATACTTATTTAATTGTAGATGCATTATAGCACAGTTTTACTCTGAAACAATCACATCAATTTTTTGAGTTCCTCTTCGTATTTTTTCATTACCTCCATACCGGCATCCGTTTGACTCATTCCCTTTTTCACTTTCTCTTGTATTTCGTTTGCAATAGTTTTAAAAAGCTCTGGATTTTTTTCTATCATCGCAACAAACATCTCTATTTGCGCTTCTGGCACACCTTGCGTTCTTAACATTTTTTTAAGTAAAAAATTTTGAAACATTGGAAAAGTATGACATTGAAACACCAATTACTCACGTGTTAGATTACCAATCTATAGCATCCACAGCTTCGTTCGCGAGATCTTCAGCATCATTTGCTAAGTCTTCGGCATCATCATAATTGCCATCGTCAAATTCATTCTCGGCATCGTTCAAACTGTCTTCCGCATCATCTAGAAAATTTTCTGCATCGTTTACATCTGCTCCGTCATCATCTGCATTGTTTATTTCATCTCTGGCATCATCAATAGCATTTTGCGCATCATCTATAGCTTCATTAGCTGAAGATCTGTCGCTATTGTTGTTATTGTTTCCTATCGCATCTAGTGCATCATCTAGTAATTCATCAGCCTCTTCTGCATAGTCTCTCGCATCATCATAATTTCTGTCATCAAATTCATTTTCCGCATCATCTAACCTATCTCGGGCTTCATCTAATAAATCTTCGGCTTCATTTACATCCTCTCCATCATCGTCTGCATTTTGTATCTCATCTTCAACATCGTTTATACGATCACGAACTTCATCTATCAAATCTCCCACATCGTTTCTGTCCGTACTTCCTCCGGCCTTTTCAAAGGCGTCTTCGGCGTTTGTGAAAGCATCATCCGCTTTGTCGTAAGCTTCGTTAAAATCTCTGTAAACATGAAAGGCCGTCACTGAATCAAGAATGTCATCTTTTGCATCGTCCAAACTATTTTCAGCGGAACTTGTATTTTTATTTGAATCATCTATCTCATCCTGAGCATCTTCTATCATAACAAGAGCTTCATTTATTCTAGTTAACGCTCTTTGCTCAATACTACCGGTTCCAAAAATTTGAGAGTTGCCATTTATGCTCCATCCATTAACACTGACACTGCCCATTAATTCAGAATATTTATTTCGTGATGTAGAATCAAAATATCCAAACATCGGAATACCGTATTTTGTCTGCCAAAGTATTACCGACTGTCTAGTTCGCGGACCAAAGATACCATCAGGATAATTATTTACACTAAAACCAGAATCGCTCAAATATTGCTGAAGACAACGTACGTCCTCACCTCTCGTACCTTCTCCCAAATCACGCATAAAACCGCAGGTAGATGCATCAACATTAAAAGCAAATAGAACTATAAATCCAAGAAATATTACCTTTAAAATATGTGTTTTCATAATATTTATTCGTTAAAGTTTGTAATATCCACATACTACTCCAACCCTTCTAGAAACTCAATCCTCTATGATTAACAATTTACTAGGGTGCCTGTGCCCGTTGATTATTCTAACTTTGCCTGTAGGCACCTTGAAATAGCTCGCGACGAGCTCAAGGACACGCGTATTCGCCATATTACGCTCTGCTTTTTCTCTAACGGAGACTTCAAAATGATCCGGCTTCTTTAATTTAAGAGATTCTTTTGGAGCGCCAGCAATAACTTTCACATGGATATACATCCATCAATTCTATCACGCCCTAAATTATTTAGAGTGAAATTATTTAGAGAGATTATTTAGATCAAAATCCAATTTCAAACATTGAGTAAGGGTGCTTGTTTGGGTCCACCCGCAAGAGCCATTTGTCTGACGTTCACATCTGGCACTCTTATAACAGCCGTATTCTGAACGATATTCACAAGTAGAAACAGCATCAGGTTGATCTGAACAAATCTGCGAACTACATCCACCAATAAAACATCCGCCAGTAGCAACAGCTGTGCTATCTCCTGTATTTTTTGTCTCTTCTTTATATGTAGAGCCATTCGTAGTTCTACATTCTCGCGGATTACCTTCAGAAACTGGGAACCCGGCAAGTGCGCACTCTTTAAAATTGGAAACAAATGTACTTGGCTCTTCGGCCGGAGATTTTAAACTCTGATAAACGAAATATCCCAAAATTGCCAAAACTATTAACCCCACGATAATCCATATTGTTGTTTTATTTTTTTCTTCCATAATAATTTTGTTAACTAATAAGAATCTACTTTAAGGGATTTTCTCCGCGAATAATACGAATCAAAAACAAGATGATTGCTATCACAAGCAAAATATGAATAAAACCACCTAAAACAGGAAAACCTAAAAAACCTAAAAGCCATAAAATTACCAAGATTATTGCAATATTTGTAAGCATTGATTTTGCGAAATCACGTCGCGCAACCGTCCACTTAGCGAGACGCAATTTTAATTAATTAATAATAAAACAATAAGATTTCTTTACTTTTCTTGATTCTCTAATTTAACAGCAGCTTCGGGAGTAGAAACTGTCTTGCCCATAAGAAAGAGTTTGATAACCCCGAAAGCAATAAGCCAATAAACAAGTCCAGCCAATAGCGTAGTCCATTCAAAGATACTCCCCTCAATTTGAGAAATTTTGAATACACTTAAAAACGGGGATGCAAAAATGTAAGTTATTTTATAGATAAAACTGCTAAATCCAGCATTTGGATTCGCAGCCAATAACTTCAAAACAAAACGAAACGCCAATAACACTTCCAGGATACCGAGAATGTACCAAACGATTTGGGTACCACGATAAAGTGGCTTTGTGGTTGGAGAATTAAATGAGTCCATATGTTTTTATAATTAAACTAATAATAAAACTAATATCAGAAATAATTATTATCTTATTCCTGTGTCTATATTGAAGTTTACCGTACTTGTCTCAAACGATTTTATCGTCACAGATTTTTTCTCTCCAGCTCCAATACCAGCCGGTACTATTTGCACAAAATAATTTCCGGGACCTAAGGCAATTTTATAATTACCCTCTGAGTCAATCTTTCCTTTTACATTTACTGAAACTTTATCACTATCATAAACAACTACTTCTCTAGAAGAATACGCTTCTTTGGGTACGGGACACGGTTGTCCCACTTTCTCAGGACCCGGACAATTCGGCCCAATTGTCACATGTCCAGACACATAACCAGCAGCAATTCTCGTCGGAGGATTAGTCTCAGGATTAGGATTTTCGATTACTTGCACAAAGAGTTCTCCAGATGCGGTACGGCATTGCGCAGGATAACTCTCCATTATGGGATAGCCTGCTTGCTTGCATTCTTCAAAATTTGTAACAGTTAAAGATTGATTGCTGGTGATATTGTTTTGAGATTTGTAGGCCCAAAATCCTAAACCAGCCAAAGCAATAATTACTACAATAGAAATTAAGATTTTTTGATTATTCATAGATAAATAGATAGTTAATTAATAATATCTATTATACCACGTTTTAGATAAAAATTATTTTATTCCGCACTTCGTTTTAAGCTCTGCGAGATCAGCCTTTGTAAGGACTTGATTATTCCCTTGGTTAAAGCTATACATTATAGCTTTCGGATCATCCACATGGTCGAGGTTGAGTGCGTGGCCAAGCTCGTGTGTGAGTACACGCACGAGCTTGGCCCGACTGCTAAATTCATATATATCTATTTGCCTGGTTAGTCCATCACTCATATAGACACCCTCTTCAAAGGACTCCCCGCGTGAGACATTGACTGTATTATATTTATCAACAGACAAATTTAATGTACCAACCAAACGATTTAATACCACAACAAGCGCATTTATTTCATCTGCCATCTTGTTGATATTTATCTGCATCTCTTTTAATATTTTTGATTCAGCCTCTAAGGCCAAGCGATCTTTTTCTAGTTTATTAAATTCTTCTTCTCCCGCCCCACCTTTTTCATTCCAAAACTTCACTTCATTTTCATAAGCTTGATGTTTCTGGTCAAAAGCTTTTACTCTCGTATTAAAAATACTTTTTTCTTTTTCATATTTTATTTTGAGTGCTGAAAACTTTGCCTTAAGTTCATCGTATGAGGCTCTGTTGTCCTGCACTACTATACCCAAACCCGCTAACTTACTCGTCGCTTGTTGTCTATAGTCATAAATTAAATTAATTTTCAAAACATCTCTATCAGTATTGGCTGGTGCATAAGTGAAAAGGTCTTTTCCAAATGGTTTCTCCCAGATAGCCTCTGCGTCGGCAAGTGCACTCAGAAAATAATCTTTTGAAATATTAAATTGCTTATCAAAAGTGCCAAGAGTATATGGGATGGATTCCTCGCAGGGTGCTTGCGGTAAAATATAAGATTTCACCATATTCCAAACAGGTAAAAATTGTTCCCCAAGCGGAACTCTAAATTGATAAATTAATGCTCCTAAAATAATAAATAATATTAAATTTTTTAAAAATCCTTTCATAGCTATACAAAAATAATACCATAAACAATCATGCGCCGGCACGAGTTCCTCCAAACTCGTGCCGGCGCGATTCGTTCGCTAGTAGAAGTGTGGGCCATCCGCCCTCACGCCCGGCAACGGCTTCTCGCCGGCTGCCTTCCTGGCCTCCTCCTCGGTACTTCCGAAGAATATGGCACAGGCGTGCTTACTCACCTCCTTTGGTGCGTAGATGGCTACCCAGCCGGTTGCTGTTTCCCTAGTTAAGACACCGACATCATCCAGAATCTTAAGCTCTTCTGGGGTGAATGGAGTGAACTCCACCTTCTCGTTCATGGTACTCACCTCTCCGCCCCAAATTATACTACTTATTTTTATTTCTCGCTTAAGGTATAGCGGTCTAGAATAGCTTCAAAGATGAGCGGAGCAACGATGGTGGCATCAGATTCAATCACGAACATTGGAGTTTCTTTTGTAAGTTTGTCCCAAGTTATTTTTTCATTTGGAGTAGCTCCAGAATACGAACCATAAGAAGTGGTACTGTCTGAAATCTGACAGAAATATCCCCAAGGTCGGACAGGCTTTTTCAAATCATATTTTATAGAAGGCACTACGCAAATCGGGAAATCTCCGGAAATTCCTCCCCCTATCTGGAAAAACCCGAGCCCCGCGCCCCCTTCTGAAAGTTCAACATATTTATCATATAGATACATCATATATTCCACACCTGTTTTCATTACATTTGGTTTTATTTCTCCCGCTTTGCAATACCCGGCAAAAATATTTCCCAAGGTGGAATCTTCCCAGCCCGGCACAACTATAGGCAAATTCTTCTTCGCAGCCTCAAGGAGCCAGCAGTGTTCCGGGTTGCCTTCGTATTTACCTTTCAATTCATCAGACAAAAGTATTTGATAAAAATATTCATGCGGGAAAAAACGCTGCCCTTTCGCTTCCGCATCCTTCCAGTGTTTTAATATAATAGGCTCCATCACACGGAAAGCTTCTTCTTCGGGGATAGAAGTATCTGTCACCCGTCTCTCTCCCCTATTTAAAAGTGCTTCGTCGTCTTCTTTTGTAAAATATCTATAATCTGGATAATCTTTATAGCTATCATGTGCTACTAATCTAAAAATCGATTCTTCCAAATTTGCGCCGGTGCAAGATATTGCGTGTATCTTTCCTTCTTTAATCATTGAGGCCAAGGTTATGCCCATCTGTGCAGAAGACATGGCACCACCCATGGCGAGAAGCATCTTGCCTCCACCATCTAAATGTTTCTTGAATGCCAAAGTGGCATCCTTCATCGCACGAGCATTAAAGTTATGGAATAATTTCTCGAACAATCCCAAAATTGTAGTTTCTTTTTTCATAAGAATATTATAACAACAAGCAAGCGACAAAAACAAGCTTACTTGATTTTAATGTGCAATTTTTACAATATATTCACCCCCTGTGTCCGTATAATAAAAATCACCAGCAGAAAGACCACCCGCAAGAGCCGCACCGTTGTCTGCATAGGCCGGAAGACCAACAACAGAAAGCTTACTTCCTGGGTTAGTTTTTCCAATTCCGACATTCCCAGCAAGGTATGAATTTGAAACAGAGGATGAATAAATAGCGTATTTTGTTGTACCAATATCTATAGAATTATCCATATATATTCCATAAGAGGTTCCGGCGGTACCCGCCCACCCGGACAAAGCTAACCCGTAAGCTCTGGTGATTGTAGCCGTATTAAATTGTCGTACCTTAATATTTACTCCATAAGCATCGGTGATAGAACTTGTATTGAGGACTCCTGTGTCCGCATAGAGAGCATACGCGGACCCTATTGAACCTGAACCAAGTGCTAATGTTTGACCTAAAACTCCATAAGCTTGATTAACTGTACCTTGTACTTGAGTCTCTCCATCAAGGGAAACCATGTTATCTGTAGTTTGTCCACTACTTAAAAGTGCTTGCCCTGCTACGCCAACTACGGCACCGTGGGTAAATGCTCCAGAAGTTCTGGTCGCCACACCTTTCACTCCAAATAAATTAGTTTCATTGCTTCCAAGGGTGCCTCCATTCCCGGCAACATTAAAATATCCTCCGTAAGTTGTCACACCGTCAATATTGGGAACATTGACATTTATATATTTACTGCTATCAATGGCTGTTCCCCCAGCGCTCACTGCACCAGCGACACTAAGACTTCCCCCTGTCGTAACCAAACCAGTACCTAAATTAATAGCTCCGTTACCTGTAGTTTGCAAAGATAAAGCATTTCCTGCCCCCAGGTCTATAGTAGAAGCAGATGTACCCGTGATCGCATCAGTGGTGAGGGTAAGCGAAGCAAAAACTGTAGTATTAAAAGTGAAAACTAAAAGTAAAACGATTACTACAAAGAGTTTTTTATTTTGCATATTTTTATTTTTCATTCATTTTATTTAATAAAGCGTCCTCCAGTCATAAGCATCAGCACCATCTTTGGCACAGACTTCCACTGTATCTTTCACTCCAGTACCACCTTGTGCTGTCCAAAATGTTCCCCGAACGGTATTATCGCAAGTGGGTTTATCGGTAACTGTATTCAAGCGCATACCGCCATTGATTTCAAGTTCTTGAGTTGGTGCAATCGTCCCAATACCGACATACCCCTGTAAATTACTGCCACTATCTATTCCTAATAAAACATTACCGGCTGGAGCACTAAACCGACCCGTACCGCCACCGAGGCCTCCTAAAATATATACGTCTCCTCCTTTACTATATACAGACATACCATTCCCTCCAGTTCCACCGATAATATTTATATTACCTCCCACTGCTGAACTTCCTGAACCAATGCCGCTAGCCCCACCCTCTCCAGCAGTAAGGTTAATAGATCCCCCAATGGCCGAACCTCCACCAAAGACAGAACCCCCCATGCCTGCAGTAAGATCAATTGAGCCACTCGTGTTGCCAGAGCCACACCCTATACCACCAACCACCCTAAGGGCCAGTGGCGCATCTCCGTCTGTTCCGTTTGCTCCCACGATATCAAGTGTCGCAGTTGGCCCCGTCATTCCTATACCAATATTACCTCCTGAAGTTTGCAGAAGTAAATTATTTCCTACACCTAAATCTATGGTGGAAACAGTAGTACCGGTAATAGCATCAGTGGTGAAGGTAAGAGAGGCGAAGACAGTAGTGCTCAGTGCTAGTGTTAAAACCAAAACGATTACAATATAAAGTTTTTTATTTTTCATATGTTTTTATTTCTTTTATTAATATATAATGACCCTTTTAGTATACCATCTTGTTTTTTAAATAAAAATATGCAATAATAGAGCATATATGGATTTAGTAGCCAAAGTTCTGCCTTACGCGCAGATTATCCTTTCAGTAATATTGGTCACAGCTGTTTTACTCCAACAGTCTGCTGCCGGCATGGGTGGCGCCTTGGGAGGCAGTGATGCCGAGGCCTTTCATCATACTCGCCGAGGTTTTGAGAGATTTCTTTTTTACTTGTCTATTGTTTGCGCTATTCTTTTTGCTTTATTTGCATTTTTGTCTATAATTAGTAAATAGATGTTAAATACTAATTGTTCTAAACAACAATTACTTCAAAGTTTCTTATATGGAAAATATTTACAGCCGAATACGCCAGTTAAAAATTACTGGTAAATTGCCTAAAAAGGACGAAATAAATTTAGTTTTTACCACCTTCTCAAAAAAAGAATGGATTATTTTTGTTGCTCTGCTTTTGACACTTTTGATAAGTACAGTCTCAATCCTTGAAAGTATAAATAAATCTCTGATGGTGAGCGTGCCATTGCGTGGAGGATCTATCTCCATAGGCATCACCGGAACTCCACGTTTTATAAATCCGATACTAGCGACTTCTCCCGTTGATCAAGATTTAATCTCACTAATCTATTCCGGTTTAATGAGAAAAAATTCAGATGGATCCCTCGTCCCAGATTTAGCAGAAAAATATGAGATGTCTAAAAATGGTCTGGTATATACTTTCACTTTAAAAAATGAAACGTTTTTCCAGGATGGAGAACCCGTCACCGCCGACGATATAGTCTTTACCATAAACGAGGCAAAAAATTCAGTCATCAAAAGCCCACGGAAGGTGGACTTTGATGGAGTGACTGTTGCGAAAATAAATGACACAACGATAGAGTTTACTCTAAATCAACCATCTTCTTCATTTTTAGAAAAAACAACACTAGGCATCATGCCCGAACATTTATGGAATAACTCTCCCGTAGAATTGAATGACGCCAACACCTCCCCCATCGGCTCTGGGCCCTACATGGTAAAGAACGTTACAAAAGAATCATCAGGAATTATAAATTCTTATGAGTTAGAATCTTTCAAAAAATTCACATTGGGCGAGCCATATATTAAAAAAATGAATCTGCGTTTCTATCCCAACGAAGAAGACCTGATCAATGCGCTTGAAAACAACGAAGTTGATCAGATAAGTTCCATTACTCCGCTCAATGCCGATATTTTAAAAGAAAGAAATTATCAAATAGATTCTTTGGTCCTTCCAAGAGTGTTCGGACTTTTCTTTAACCAAAACCAGAATCAGCTTTTCACAAACAAAGTCATCACCAGAGCCATTGATCAAGCCATAGATAAAGATAAAATAGTTCGTGAAGTGCTTTTGGGGTATGGAGTTGCTATCGATGACCCAATACCGCCAAACATGATCGCTTACCAAAAATTAGCAAGCGGAAGCAATCTTTCCCGTGATGAAATATTGCAAAAAGTACAAGCTAGCCTAGAAAAAGATGGCTGGTCAAAAGGCCCGGATGGATTTTTACAAAAAACTACAACTGATAAAAATAAAAAGAAAACAACTGCTACATTGGAGTTTTCTATCTCGACGGGCAATACGGGAGATCTCGCAAAAACCGCTGAACTAATCAGACAAGATTTGCTCAAAATTGGCATGAAGGTAGACATCAAAACTTTCGAAGTCGGCAATTTAAATCAGAGCGTAATTCGTCCTCGTAAATATGATGCGCTTTTGTTCGGGCAAATTATAAATCACGAATCTGATCTATCTGCTTTTTGGCATTCTTCTCAGAGAAAAGATCCGGGGCTCAATGTAGCCATGTATACCAACGCAAAAGTGGATAAAATTTTAGAAGATGCTCTCGTCACCACAAGCGAACAAGATAGAATTAAAAAATACGCGCAATTTGAAGATGAAATTAAAAAAGATATGCCAGCTGTTTTTTTATATAGTCCAAATTTCATTTACGTCATGCCTCCTAATATAAAAGGTCTATCTATTAATCATCTCATCTCTCCAAAAGATCGTTTCTCAAGTGTGTATTTATGGTACACCGAAACAGAAAATATTTGG
>Ga0172379_10007123_pt1 | contig 14671 bp, 9 predicted proteins | sample GrowelOW334metaG_FD_119756 | JGI IMG/M metagenome (GOLD analysis project Ga0172379, IMG submission 119756) | Groundwater microbial communities from an aquifer near a municipal landfill in Southern Ontario, Canada - Groundwater well OW334 metaG | ecosystem: Environmental > Aquatic > Deep...
AACTTTACATCGAACGAAGGCGAAAATTGATATGTCAGTTCGGATTTTACCATAAACTCGCTTTCAAGAATATCTTCCCCGCGAAGCGAATGGTTCGTTTGCGTTCCCTGATTTGTCGTCCAGCCGTTTCCTGTTAACGAAACTGTCGTCATAAGAAATGCATTGTGGGATAATAATGACCGCCAATTCACACCATATGCTGAACCGTAGTCATCACGCGCAAGGTAATCGTATTTGCTCATTGCGGACGATTCTTTCGTCGATCCGATGCGGTCGATCTGATCGATATAATAGAAGCCGACAAGACTAATCCGATTATTCTGATCGAGATCTATTGTTACCTTTCCGACCGCATCATAATATCGCGGTGCTGCCGGTTTATCCATGATTGCGGTAAGAATGTCAAAGAATCCACGGCGAAGAGAAAAAATAACCGAGCTATTATCAGTGATCGGTCCGTCAACCATTACGCCGAATCCAGCAATATTGGTGTTCACATCAGTGTTGAACAGTTCCTTGTTTCCATCCTGCAGTTTCATATCAAAGACAGACGACATCTTGTCTCCGTATCGTGCCGGAAATCCCCCAGTAAGAAAATCAACTTTTTCGAGTAGCGCCGGATTGACGATGCTGATGATTCCCATCGATTCGCCTGTCCGCGCAAAGTGGATCGGATTGTAGATCTCAATATTATCTAAGAGAGTTAGATTTTCGTTTGGACTGCCGCCGCGAACGATAAGCTGTGCACTTTTTCCGCCGGCGGTGGCAACGCCCGGCATGGACTGCATGACGCGGAAAATATCCTCTGCGGAACCGGGTGATCTGCGGATTTCTTCCGGAGACAAGGTGCGAATGCTGACGACGCTTTCGGTGGGACGGGCAAAATAATCGCTTTGCACCTCTACAGCGGAGAGTTCAATATCAGAAGACTTCAGTTCAAACGAGATTTTCTTGTTACGCAGGGGATTGACGACAACATCGGAGTTTACGGATCCTTCATAACCGATCATAGTCGCTTGTAACTGATACTTACCCGGTTGTACGTTCTTAATGACATAATAGCCATCTTCATTACATGTCGCTCCTAACGAAGTTCCAGTGAGGATTACATTTGCCCCTGGTAACGGCTGTTTGGTGATGGCGTCCCGCACTTCTCCGGAAACCGATCCGTTGTTGTTTTCTGCCTGTAGCAGCAGATTTGATAGAAATAGAAGTAAAATAAGAGTGAGATATTTCATAAAAAGAGTCCGATCTGACTAATTCATAGTAGAATAATTGCAGATAGGATGCGGTGGATGGTGAAAAGATTCATAGTTTACGGGACTATTTTTTACAAAATTCGTTATATTCGTTCACACTGGAACTGAACATTGCTGCTGCCGATCGCATAGCAATCCTGAATTCCATCTCGAGTATTCTCAATAACACAACGAACTGCACAAGAACAACATCCGGGATCGTATCCGCAATGCGCACACTCATTACCACATCGTTCCGAACAGCAGCGAATATCATTGCCCATCGGAACGTCGTCGCATTTCCTACGGAGACGGTGTACGGACTCGGCGCCAATGCATTTGAATCCGAAGCGGTGAAGAAGATCTTCGTCGCCAAAGGGAGGCCGTCGGATAATCCGTTGATCGTGCATGTCGGTGTGAAGGAACAGATCCCTACCGTGGTGTCGTCCATGCCTCGCTATGCGGAAAAGCTGCTGGATGAATTCTTTCCCGGACCTATCACGCTGGTGCTGCCAAAGAATAAGAGGATCTCATCACTGGTAACAGCCGGACTCACAACTGTGGGAGTGAGAATTCCAAAACACGATATAGCACAAAAATTTTTAACGGAATGCGGAGTTCCTGTTGCAGCGCCTTCCGCAAATCTCTCCGGTTCTCCGAGTCCGACCACGTGGCACGCAGTAAAGAAGGATCTGAATGGAAGAATTCCATGCATTTTAAAAGGAGATCCGTCGCGGATTGGAGTTGAATCAACAGTGGTGGATTGTACAGGCAGCACACCGGTAATTTTGCGTGCAGGAGGCGTAACATTGGAACAACTGCGGGAGATCATACCAGGAACCCGTCTGCAAAAACAGCAGTCAAAGATTCCAAAGAGTCCCGGATTAAAGTACCGTCACTATTCTCCGCTTGCCTATGTATTCATCGTCAGCGGTATGGAAGAGACCGTGCCGATGAAAACTTCTGCGTATATTGGACTCCGCTCTGTTGGCCGAAGCGCATTCGGATTGAAGAAGATTTGCAGAGATGAAGAAGAATATGCGCGTTCACTGTTCCATTTTTTTCGTGAATGCGATCAAAAGAAAATCGAGACAATCTATTGCGAACAGTTAAGCGAGGACGGGATCGGGCTTGCTGTGATGGACAGAATTCGAAAAGCGGCGATACAATAACGACAATACGAAACAACAAGGACTACAAATGAAACCAATTGTTTACACCCTTTTGCTTATCTCCGTTTTGCTTCAAGCTCAGGAGAACAAAAAATTAAAAGAAGATGCAAAGGTTTCCGGACCGGTGCTTCTGTTGAAGGACAAAGCAAAGAAAGAGGTCAAAGATGGCGAGATGAAGCAATATTTTCTTGTCCTGCTGAAACGGGGGCCGATCAGAAATCAAGATTCCACGACGGCAGCGGAATTGCAAAAGGGTCATTTGGCGAATATCGAACGATTGTATGCGGAAGGGAAGATCGATCTTGCCGGTCCGATGGGGCATGACGGTGACCTGCGCGGAATCTTCGTCTTCAATTGCGATACATATGAAGAAGTGCTGATGCACTGTTCTACCGACCCTGCCATCAAAGCCGGCCGGTTGATGGTTGAAATTTATCCCTGGTGGTCGGCCAAAGGAGCGAAACTGCGGTAATGATCTCCGTTCAGGAACATATTGCGTTAAAAGAATTGACGACGATCGGACTTGGCGGTGCAGCGAAGTATTTTTGTTCCTGCTCCTCCGTTGAAGAGGTGAAGGCCGCTCTATTATATGCTCGAACAAAAGCGCTTCGTGTGCATATCCTTGGAGGAGGAAGCAATACGATCTTTGCGGATGCCGGGTATGACGGCCTCGTTCTGAAAATCGACCTAAAAGGAATTTCATTCATCGATGAGGGTGAGAGCGTACGAGCAAAAGTCTGTGCCGGTGAATTGTGGGAACCGTTCGTCCGTACCGTCGTGGAACAAGGATACGCAGGCATCGAATGTCTTTCCGGAATTCCGGGCAGTGTCGGGGCAACGCCCATACAAAACGTCGGCGCTTATGGACAGGAAGTGAAGGACACGATCGTTTCCGTGAAAGTGCTGGAGAAAGAAACAGCGGCAGAAAAAGAATTCACAAATAAAGAATGTAGATTTTCGTATCGAAACAGCCGGTTTAAAATGGAAGATGTCGGGAAATTCATCGTTACGGAGGTCACATTTCGGTTGAAGAAGAACGGCCGTCCGACGATTCATTATCCGGAAGTAAAAAAACAGATTGAAGCGGCAGTCAATCTCTCATCGCTTGCCGATGGACGTGAGTCGCTCGAGGCGGTGCGAAACATTGTGGTATCGCTCCGCAGGAAGAAATCGATGGTGATCGATCCCAGCGATCCCAATTCTCGTTCGGTAGGTTCATTCTTCCTGAATCCAATCGTAGACGAAACAGTACTCGCCGATGTTGTCGAAACATGGAATGCCATCGGCGATGGAACGACCGTGCCGACGTTCCCGTCTGAAGGGAAGAAAAAGATTCCCGCCGCATGGTTGATCGAAAAATCCGGCTTTCGGAAGGGATACAAAAAGAACGGCGTCGGCATTTCAGAGAATCACACACTTGCACTGGTAAATTATCACGGAACGACGCGGGAACTGCTGGAACTTGCATCGGAAATTCAACGGGGAGTGCAACGCGCATTTAAAATTTTATTGGAGATGGAAGCAAACGTTGTTTCCTGATCATTTCACAATTATGGAGGCATAATGCGATACGCACTAATGATGTTGGCGCTGTCATGCACATTATTTGCGCAGCAGAACAAGCCATGTTGCGCACCGACGGCAACGGAAGAATTTGCCGCTTTCGGAAAGGATATGGCATTCGTCGCTCTGCACGACACGCCGGAGCCGTTTCACTTCGACCCAGCCGGAGGCGAAATGCGGACCATTAAAACGTCCGATGGAATTGACGTAAATATCTATGAAGTGAATGCCGCATCCAAGACGAACAAATATCTCTTCGTCTTTCATGAATGGTGGGGATTGAACGACTATATCAAAAAAGAAGTGGAACAATTGCAGCACGATCTCGGTGCAGTGAATGTTATTGCGTTGGATTTGTACGATGGGAAAGTGGCAATGTCGCAGGATTCCGCGCGGAAATACGTCGGCGAAGTGGAAGAAACGCGTGCACGGACAATCATCCGTGCTGCTATGGACTATGCAGGAAAAAAGGCATCGATCGCAACATTGGGATGGTGCTTCGGCGGCGGCTGGTCCATGCAAGCTGCATTGATGCTTGGCAAACAGGCGGCGGGATGTGTTATCTACTACGGTATGCCGGAGAAAGAAATCGCAAAATTGAAGACACTCAACTGTTCTGTGCTCGGCATCTTCGGCACACAGGATGGTTTCATTAATCCGCAGGTAGTTGCGGAATTCGAAAAGAATATGAAAGAGGCGGGAAAGACATTGACGGTGAAGAATTATGACGCTGTCCATGCCTTTGCCAATCCAAGCAATCCAAAATACGACAAGGAGAAGTCCGCGCTGGCAAATGCCGAGGCACGGATGTTCCTGAAAACAGCATTGAAATAATTTAAGTATATCTGGGAGAGCAATTCTGCCTCCCGGATCAATCGTTCAATAATAAAGGAGCAGTAATGAAGCAGATGTATATTTGGATTATCGCGGTAATGATGCTGTCGTTCACGGCAGAGGCACAAAAATCGAAACCAGCTGCAGCGAAACAACAGCCCAAACCCAAATTAGTTGTTATAAAGACCGACGAGGAAAAGATGAACTACCTGAGCGGTTATGATCTCGGTATGAAACTGAGTGCCAGCGTGAAATCATCGAATTTCCCGTTGCGTGTGCCGGCAATCGTTGCCGGGATACAGGAAGCATTGGAAGGTTCCGAGAACCGGCTTCCGCAGGATGAAATCCAGCGTATTATCGGTTTGCTGCAGCAGATGAATCCGCAGTCGAAGAACCAACCGAATATGGCAGAGATCATTGCGAAATGTAAAAAAGAGGGAGATGAATTTCTCACAGCGAACAAGACGAAGGACAGCGTTGTTACCACTGCGAGCGGATTGCAGTATAAGATCCTTCGTCCCGGTACGGGAAAATCCCCCGCGGAGACGAGCATGGTCACCGTGCAGTACCGCGGCCGGCTGATCAACGGCACCGTGTTCGACGAATCGTACCAACGCGGAGAGCCCGCCACCTTTATGCTGAACCAGGTGATTAAAGGATGGACCGAGGGACTGCAGCTGATGAAAGAAGGGGCAAAGTTCGAGTTCTATATTCCTTACAACCTTGCCTACGGCGAACGACCCGCAGGCCAGCTTATCCCCGGCGGCTCAACGCTGATTTTTGAAGTAGAGTTGATGGAAGTAAAATAGTTTTCATAAGTACGCACAAAAACTAGAAAACCTCCGTTATACGGAGGTTTTCTAGTTTAAAGTCCATTGACAGTAAATCTTAAGTGGTAATAACACTTAATCAAATAGATTATTGTTACAAATTTTTCGTTTTTTCAAAAGACCTATCAAGTCAATATTATTTATCTGTAGGATCATACCGGATCATCAAAATATAGCTGTAAAAACTAAATAAAGGGGAATAGCCAACCAGGTTGCCTTTTAAGGCCATCTATCTACATAAAGTGTTTTACATAGTAAGCGAAGTTTACTTATTTTAGCCGAGTTATAAAAATATTTATAGGTCACTAATCATATGTTTGTTCATGAAAAGTATTGCTTAACGACATTCATATTCTACTGTTCAATTGGGACAGTATTAATGTCAACCAATAGTTTTGGTCAGACCGAACAATTTTATGAAAGTTGGAGGTGGACACATTTTACTAAAATAACAGGTCTTCCTTCCGATATCGTCGAAGATATCATTGAAGCGGATGATAGTACGGTGTGGGTTTCAACGGCAAAAGGTATTGCATGGTACGATGGATATCGATGGAATCCAATCATTGTTGATAGTCTTTACCCGGAACAACGAGTAAGGAAAGTAGTAAAATTCGCCAATGATAAAATATTCGTCATCCTGAATAGAAGTCTTTATATCGGGAATAAAAATGGGTTTTTAAAGTTTACCACTCAAAATATTTCTTTCACTGGTATGATTAGCTATGTGTGCCCAATTGATACAATATCGTACTTATGTGTCTTCGAGAATGCTGATTCTGCATCGATTATTTTAATAAAAAATAACAAAGTGAATATGTTAAAATCACCACCGCCTGGAATATTATTAAAATCAAAAAATAATATATGGTATGCAGCGGGTGCAAATACCGGCTTTTATAAATTTACAAACGGAAAATGGAAGACGATAATAAAATATCGCGATAGCTCTGAAAAAAATATAGCAGTTAGAAGTATTGTTGAAAATAAACAGGGTAAAATAGTAATTGCTTTTGATGCCCCCAAACAACGTGTTGGAGTCTGGGATTATGATCAACAAGATAATCTCATTCCAACAACCGAAATTAATCAACCCGTGCGATCACTCGATATATCAAATAATAATGAAGTGTTCGTAGTTTACGAATCAGGCGAAATTCATATAAGAAATAGGAATAAGTGGAATAAAATATATCCTATTCCACGACAAATGATAAACATTCTCGCAATACGATATCGAGACAATAACGATATGTGGATTGCAACAGAACAAGGTTTATATCTATTTAATCGTAGGAAAGATGCATGGACCAAAAATATTTACTCATTTTCTGACTTAAATAATGTTGTGATGGAAATATATAAGACTCGTGAAGGAGATCTTTGGGTTGGTACTTTGGATGGTGTAGAAGTAATACTGAAAGTAGGTGAAAAAAAGTATATTAGAAATATTAACAAAAATAAATTAGGATTAATCACTGGAATAAATCAAGATTCACAAAATCATATTTGGATTTCGTCTGGCGCAGGATTTAAAGGTGTATTTGAATGGGATGGTAATCACTGGATTCACCACTCAAATACATTCGGGAATATTAATTATCATAAAATATGTAAAGACAGATCTGGACGTTTATGGTTTTTAGGATTGGGTGTGAATACCAGTGATCCCTCGGGATATATTATGGACAATCGAAAATTGCTTAGAATTGATTCCCTATATCAACTTCCTGGCAATAGGATATATTCTTTTGCCGAAAGTGCTCATGGAATCTTTTGGCTTGGAACCATAGAAGGTTTAGTAAGAATAAAAGATGGTATAGTAAGGCAATGGAATAGAAATGAATATTGGGGTAAAAATCCAAAAGTATACACTTTGACAGTAGATCTTAATGAAAAAGTTTGGTTTTCTACTTTTTCACCACATTTAGGAACCGTTTTAGATAATGATTCGATACAATGGATTTGGAAAAACGAAGAAATCTATGAATACAATCAAAAAGTTTGGGATCTTAAATGTGATGAATCCGGAGTATTGTGGGCTGCTACAACGAAAGGTTTGTTCTGCTATAATAATTCTACCTGGTCGAACTATAGTGACGAATCGGGTGCGTATCTAAGAGAATTACGGGTCGTTCTTCCAACAGAGGATAAGATATACGTTGGCGGACACGGAATTGGTATGAGAGTAATGGATCGAAAAAATATCAGCATACCAATAAAGGTCTTTATTTCGAAAACAATTGTTGAAGAAAATGTCGCATATTGTTCGTGGACTCCCATATCATATTGGGGAGCCATTCCAACCGAACAAATTAAAACACGCTATCGATTGGATAAACAAGAATGGACGGATTGGTCCACACAGCATCAGATCACCATCACAAATTTATTTAGCGGACAGCATACGTTAACTGTTGAAGCAATTGATGCATATGGTTTTGTCGGAGAATCAAAAACCAATACGGTATTTTACATCGAACCACCGGTATTTTATCGTCCAATGTATGCCATTCCATTTGTATTCATGGTATCACTTGTCGGAATTGCGTCCTATCGTATTATTCAAAATAAAAAAGAATTTAAAAGGAGCCTCAATAATCAGCGTTTGAGGATTGCCAGTGATTTACACGATGAGGTTGGTAGTAATCTTGGAAGCATCACGCTCATGAGTCAGCGACTGGTGCGTAACTCATCTGAAAATCAGAATAATAAAGAAAAATTATCGCTTATCGCAGATTCCGCCATGCAAACAGCTGACTATATACGAGATTTTATTTGGTGTCTAAACCCACGATATGACAAATTTGTCAATCTCGAATCACGGTTGCGCGAAACAGCCGGGAGGATGTTGATGGATATTTCGCACAAATTTGAAGTAAACGTTGAGACGATGAAGGATGAAAGTATTATGGAAACCCGAAGAAATATTCTGTTAATGTTTAAGGAGATCCTTCATAATATCATTAAACATTCCGAAGCAAAGTCGGTAGAAATATCGTTAATCCGGAAACCTGACTTGTTTAGATTATCTGTTAAAGACGATGGGATTGGGTTTGATGTGCATTCTGCAAATAAAGGAAATGGCCTGCAAAATCTGAAAAGAAGAGCTGAGATGTTAAAGGCAGATTTACAAATCAAAGCGAAAAATGGTGGAGGAACAGAGGTTGTAATATTGTTTAAAAATGACGCAATCACGTAATGGTGTTAAATAAACTGATTTACAATATTACTACTCTCTATGGAACGTATTATTAATAAAAAAATATCAGTGTGGGTTGTGGAGGATAATGTCTTATATAAAGACAATATCGTTTCCTTGATGAATGAACAATCCGATATAAATTGTGATAAATACTTTTTGTCATGCGAAGAGGCAATATCTGCTTTGGAAACAACTCCTACGCCGGATGTTGTACTACATGATATTGGCTTTGAGGGAATGAATGGTATCACATGTGTCGGAATTATGAAAAGGAAAAATCCGTCCATACAAATTATTATGGTGACGGTGTATGATGACGATGACAGTATTTTTGATGCCTTGTGCGCAGGTGCAACCGGCTATCTACTAAAATCTTCTCCCGAAACAATGATTATCCAGTCTATACGGGATGTCTTCTCAGGCGGATCTCCTATGAATTCTACTATTGCAAGGAAGACTATAGAGATGTTTTCGAAAATGCATACTGTTTCAAGAGAATACGGCCTTACTGTCCGCGAAAAAGAAATTTTAGAGCAAATTGTTCAAGGATACAGCAATAAAATTATTGCAGATCAATTTAATATCAGTCCGCATACGATCGACGCTCATCTTAGAAAAGTCTACGAAAAACTGCACGTTCATACCCGGACGGCGGCCGCAGCCAAAGCGATTAAAGAGCGGTTATTCTAGTATTTGCACATCAAGCAAGTAAAGAATTTTCTTTTCAAATTTTTTTACTTGACTTTATTTTCATTTAAACATACATTGGTTTAGAAACTGAACATCGTTTAGTATTAACAATTAATCATAATGGGCACTGCAGAACGTAAAGAACGCGAAAAGCACGAAATGCGCGAGATGATTCTCAACGCAGCAAAGAAGCTCTTTATCAAAGAGAATTTTGAGCACGTGACGATTCGCCGTATTGCGGAAGAGATCGAATACAGTCCTGCAACGGTCTATTTGTATTTTGCGGATAAAGATGCGATCCTTTGCGCGTTGCAGGAGGTCGGTTTCCGGGATCTGTTCAAACGGCAGCAGGTGTTAAGCGCTATCAAACATCCTGCGGAGAAACTCCGAGCTTGCGGTAAGATATATCTTGATTTTGCTATGGAAAATCAGGAATTATACGACCTGATGTTTATCATGCGCGCGCCGATGAAAGCATTCAATTCGCCGGCGGACTGGACCGTTGGCAGGGATACATACGAAGTGCTCCAGCATATCGTCACAGATTGCATCGAGCAGGGTTATTTAAAAGCACCAAGTCCACAGATCGCATGCTTTTCTTTATGGGCATTGCTGCATGGTGTAGTATCAATCTTCATCCGAGAGCGTGCTCCAATGATCAGCAAAGAACAACAAGGCGTCGTGATAAACGGAATTCTGGATTTCACTATGGCAGAATTGCTGGATAGGTAAAGAGTTTTTTTTGACCACACACTAAACATTGTTCATTATTATTACGCCGTTAATAAATAGTAGTATCTATAATCATTTCAAACAAAGAGGAGAAGTTATGAAACATCGATTTGCGGTTTTGTTCCGGAATCTTTCACTGTTGATTCTGAATACAGCCGTTCTTTCCACAGCACTTGCCAATGAACCGTCCGATCTCGAAAAGAATGCCACAAAGGGAACTATTTCGGGTATCGTCATTGATATGGATAGCAAACAGCCCATTCCCAATGTGAACGTACAGCTCCTTGGAACATTGATCGGCACGACAACAGATGCAGATGGAAAATATATCTTGAAGAATGTGGGTGAAGATATTTATAAACTGAAATTCTCTTCTGTGGGATACACGCAGCATATTGAAACCGATATCCGTGTTATCCGTAGCAAAACCACTTCTGTGCGTGAAGTGATCTTGCATGAAAGTTCGATCACAGGGGAGACGGTTGAAGTGACCGCAGGAGTGTTTTCCAGCGACGACATTTCTCCTGTCACAAATTTTCATTATTCGTTGGAAGAGATTAGGCGTTCGCCAGGTTCTGCGGGAGATATTTTCCGTGCGATCGAAACACTTCCGGGCGTTTCCAGCAGTGGAGGTGAATTCTCGGCGTTCTCCGTACGAGGAGGCAGCCCGCGAGATAATATTGTTATAGTAGACAACATACCGTTCGACAAAGTCTCACACTTTGATGGCGGTACGGAAGAACAGGAAGCGCAGGGGGGAAGATTCAGTATTTTTACACCCGGTGTCATCGATGAAGCAAATTTCCAGGCGGGAGGATTTTCTGCACGCTATGGCGGAAAAAATGCTTCCTTTGTTGACCTGAAAATTAAAGAGGGGAACAGAGAATCTGCTACGATGAATGGGACTTACGACGTGTTAGGGTGGGAAGTAAATTACGACGGTCCTAGTCAGGTCGACGACCAGACATCGTTATTGTTCTCCGCGCGTCACCAGAACTTCAAAACAATATTGGATATGACTGGTCAAAGTGACCTGGGATATCCGAGTTTCACCGATGTTTTATTGAAATCTACAACAGTGATTGATCCGCGGAATAAGATCTCCATCCTTGGCATTTATTCCCCCGAATTCTTTGAGCGCACCATTGATAATGTCTACGAGATCGACGACACCAATTACGATAATCAACTGGCACGATCCAGCGACACCAAGTATCTTCTTGGGATGAACTGGAGATCGTTGACCAGTTCCACAAGCGTATTGGAGAATGCACTGTATTTTCGTGGAAATACCGCAGAATTCCGCAGAAGCAATTCGTATGTGTATCCCACGAACGGTATCGTACCGAAAAAGGAAGAAGCATTTGTCCGCCATAACTATTATCGGTATGACAGCGATGAAAAGGAATTCGGAATCCGTTCGCAATTTTCAATAACGCCGTCTGCTGTTTCGACGGTGACAGCGGGAGTGCAGATCAATACAACAGCGTACGACTATTCTGCAAAACAGATTGATGCGGAAACGTTGTTCGTGTACGGCGCAAATGATTATCGTTCGAATCCTTCCAATCAATTCATCATCCTTGATCCTTCAATGATCAACAGCTCAGCCAGGTCTTCAAAAGCGGCCGGCGCAGCATTTTTGGAATATTCGTATGTTCCGGTGGAAAAACTAACAGTGGTTCCCAGTGTTCGGTACGAATACAGTGAATTCAACAAGCGCGGCTACGTTTCACCCCGGTTTAGCGTCGGTTATTTTATAAGCGACAAAACAAAACTCAGTGCTGCAACAGGTGTATATTATCAACCGGTTGAATTACGCACAATCTCGTTGGATGTGCGGAATGCCCAGTTACGGAATGAACGGGCTATCCATTTCATTGCAGGAGTTACGACCTACCTTTCCGACGATGTGAAGTTCACGGCAGAGCTCTATCACAAAGATCTGAAGGACTTGATCGTTAAAACGGACCGGACAACGGACATCCGGAAGAATGTCGGGACCGGTTTTGCGCAGGGGATCGATATCGGTGTGGTAAAGAAATTTGTGGACAAATGGTACGGACAATTGAATTATTCGTATTCAGTCAGCAAACGGGATAACCACAACGGTGCAGGGGAATATCGTTCGGATTTCGATCAACCGCATGTCTTCAACATTTTGTTCGGATACGAGTTGAATCATGAATGGTCATTTTCCACCAAATGGAAATTTGCTACCGGCAGGCCGAAAGACACCTATATCATCCATGCCAATGTGTTCAACAATCCGTCCATGATGCGGTATTCAAAGGAGATCATCGCAAATAATACCGAGCGACTTCCGGATTTTCATACGTGGAATGTGCGAGTTGATTATCGGAAACAGCTGGGCGATGTTGCGATCGTGGCATTCCTTGATATACTGAATCTTTATAATCGCCTGAATGTCAACGAAGAACGGTTCATCGAAACGACCGGGAAGATCGATCCGAAGGGATTTGAGATTCTTCCTTCATTTGGTATGAAATTAGAATTTTAGTGTATAGAATGTATTAATAGTAATCAGAAATGTGAAAAAGAGATTCTTCGTAACGCCTCGCGCCAAATCGCGGGGCGTTTTTATTTCTTGACCTGCCGGATAGTGTAATTATTGGGAAGAAGGGAATATTTAATTACATTATAAAAAGAGATAATATCAACAACATCATCCAAACCACGCGATTTCAGAAACAACCGTAGTGAACAAAAAACAGCGGATACTTTTACAGTTCTTCCTTATTGTTCTGGTCGGGGATAGTACTATTCTTCTGGCACAATTCGACACATTTCACGAATCGTGGCGCTGGACTCATTTTACGACAAAAACTGGGCTGCCGTCCAATGTCATTGAGGATATCGTCGAAACGGACAATGGTACAGTATGGGTGTTAACTCCCAAAGGAATCGCCTGGTATGACGGATTCCGTTGGAATGCAATAGACAGTTCTCGAGGTTTGCCCGAAATACAGCCGAACAAGATAGTTGCCGGCAACAATGGTACAATGTTCGCTATCATGAACCGTTCACTCTATAAAGGAGATACATCGGGATTCAAACCAGTATTTCCGAATGTCGATTCTCTAGCTGGTAAGATTGTTTCTGCAGAAATGTTTGATACTGCGTCGTTGCTGTTTTCAACGGCACAAGGTCCAGTCTATTTGATGAGGGGGACGGAGATCGTACCCTATGTCATTCCGGGTGTAACGGTCGTAACAAATTTTTGGAAACTGCCTTCAAAATCATTATGGCTCTCCAGTGACTCGGGGGTTGTCCGTTATAATAACAATCATTGGGTCGGTACTTCGCCCGATCTGCTTGCGCGATCAATTGCGGAAAACAGTTCCGGTGACGGCATTATGTCCATTGAAGCGCCCCGTACTATGATCGGTATCTGGGAATGGTCCAAGAATGGGCCGATGCGGTACAGCAAAACGGATAGGGGATTACCGATTCGGTCTCTTGACATATCGCGCTCCGGTGCCGCTATTGCGGTGTATCAATCCGGTGAGATCCGTGTCAGGGAAAACGGTGTTTGGAGGTTTTTACAATACGCATCTCAATACATCTCCAATGTCCAGGTTGTAAAATTTAGGGCGAACGAAGATCTATGGATCGGCACAGAAACCGGCTTGTTTCTGTACCGAAAGACTTTGCCGCAATGGAATATTTTGAAATACCCTTTTTCCGATTTGCGAAATATTGTTATGGAAGTATTTCAGACGAGCACCGGCGATCTATGGATAGGTTCTGCGGGAGGAATCACCATCCTGCCAAAGAATGGAAAAGAACATTTTATCACTAACGTGCATGGGACGAAACTGGGTTTGATTACCGGCATCAATGAAGCGGAAGATGGTGCCATGTGGATCTGCAGCGGTGCAACATTTTCCGGTGCATATCGGTGGGATGGAAAAACATGGAGACATTATGGAACGGCAGAAGGATTAACTGCGCCCCGGATCCATAAGATCCGGAAAGACCGGAAGGGAAATCTGTGGTTCCTCGGTTTGGGTGACAAATTTTACGAGCCCGAAACAGATCCTGGTGCATTTGTCCTGTCACAGGGGAAATTTCGCTCTGTCAGCACGAAAGACGGACTTCTCAGCAACAGGGTATATGCTTTTGCGGAAAGTAAATCCGGAGCGATGTGGTTTGGCACACGATTCGGCTTATGCAGATTCCGTGATGGCAAATGGAAAAGCTGGCGATTTCCCGATTTCCTTTCCAATTTTATCTATTCCATTGCCGTTGATGACAATGAGCGATTATGGTTCTCAAATTTCAGTGCACAGCTGGGTGTGATCGAAACCAACGATTCCGTCCGGTGGGTATTGAAGAATGATTTTTTTGGAAGTAGAAGAATTTGGGATTTGCAGGTAGATGAAG
>Ga0172379_10007124_pt1 | contig 14671 bp, 15 predicted proteins | sample GrowelOW334metaG_FD_119756 | JGI IMG/M metagenome (GOLD analysis project Ga0172379, IMG submission 119756) | Groundwater microbial communities from an aquifer near a municipal landfill in Southern Ontario, Canada - Groundwater well OW334 metaG | ecosystem: Environmental > Aquatic > Deep...
AACGGCGTTCGCGGTTCGCCCATCAGAGTATGGATGTCGAAGTTGCCGTCCGGGAAAAGCGGATATTTAACCACGAACGAATCTTTGAACGATGTCAATTCCAAAGGGCTGTTGCCGGCGCCTATGCCTATGATTTTGACTTTATCTTTCGTCTCCGGATCGCTCTCTATTTTCGCGTATAGTTTATTCATGTACGGGGCTTCGGCCTGACAACTCACGCAATAGATGCTGAGTATCTCGATCATAATCAAGTCCGCTTTGATGTCGGCGGGGGAAATGTCGCCGTTTTCTTTGAGGCCAAGGTATGCAAGTTCTGAGGAATCGAGGCCGGCGAGGATTTTGAAAGAGGGCAGGGCATCGCCGACGGCGGCGAGTTTCGGAGTCTCCTGAGCGGCGACTGCGGAAACAAACGCGATACATAAGGCGAATGCGCAGATTGCATTTATTGAGTGGCGTTTAATTAATGAAATCATTTTATATCCTTAAAGTAATATTATACGGTTTTTTCATCGTTGAATCATATTCCGCCGCGCACGATATAATCATAAGCGGAAAGGGCGGCTTTCGCGCCCTCGCCGGCGGAAATTATGATTTGCTTTTCAGGGACGTTAGTCACGTCTCCCGCCGCGAATATGCCCGGCTCGCTCGTTCGGCATGCGCAGTCGATCTCGATTTCTTCAATTTTATTCAGAGCTACGAGGCCGTTAAGGAAGTCAACCGTCGGACGCCACCCTATCTCCACGAAAATACCGCCGACGGGAATCTCAGAAATTGCGCCGCTTTTTCTATCCTCGACTTTTATGGCTTTTACGAATTTGTCGCCGAGAATTTCCTTTACAGCCGTGTTTGTCCGCACTTCGGCGTTTGAGGCTTGCTTAATATGGTCCTGATAGACTTCGTCGGCTATAATGCGTTCGCCGAATTCTATCACGTATACTTTCGACGCGATTTTCACAAGTTGAACCGCTGCGTCGAATCCGGAATTCCCGCCGCCGACGACTGCGACATCCATTCCGGCGAACATCGGACCGTCGCAGGTGGAGCAATAAGCGACTCCCCGATTCGCAAACTCTTTTTCGCCGGGAACGCCAAGCCTGCGCGGAATTTTTCCTGACGCAACGATGAGAGTTTTTGCTTCGAACTCGCCGCTCCGGTCAGTCGTGACGACGAATCCGCCGTCTTTTTGCCGGACACCGGTCGCTTTCACATATTCCTGCTTGATATCAAAGCTTTTCATATGTTCTTCGAACTTCTGAACGAGTTCTTCGCCGGTGATGTATTTATATCCGAGGTAGTTCTCGACGCCCGAGGAATAAAGCGCCTGTCCGCCGATGTTATCGCTGATTATTCTTACCGCAAGTTTTTTTCGCGTCGCGTATACGGCGGCCGTCATGCCCGCCGGCCCGGCTCCGATAATTATGATGTCATCCATACGTCACCGCCGGTCGCCTGTTTTCGCGATCACAGACCAAGCGCCGCTTCAATCTCCTGCCTGTCGAATCCGATGATTATCTTCTCGTCGATTATTAGCACTGGTACGCCCATCTGGCTGGATTTCTCAACCATTTCCTTTCGCGCTTCCTGATCGGCCGCGACATCGTGATTCGTGTATGAGATTCCCTTGTCTTCAAGGTATTTTTTTGTCTGAATGCAAAACGGGCATGTAGCGGTCGAATATAAAACAACATTGTGTTCAGCCATTTTCTCTCCAATCCACTTAAATGTTATATCGCGAGCATTCTTCCAGCCGCGTATTCGCCCTGTTTCATGGCGTTGATATAAGGCGATCCGTAGCGTTGTTTCTCGCTGCCGTCACCGGTAGGCTCGGCAGCGTCGCCGGCGGCGAAAATATTCGGAAAATCGGGCGACGCCAGTTCGGCATTGACTATTACGCCTCTGTTTGTCTTTATCCCGCTGTCTGCGAGAAATCCTATGTTCGCGCGGGCGCCGATCGTGCAAATCACAAGGCTTGTTTTGATCGTTTTCCCGCTTGCGGTCACAACTTCTTCGAGTTTCCCGCTTCCGTTCAGGCGGCCGACTTCTTCGTCTATCAAAACATCGATTCCGCTGCTGATCATGGATTCGCATCGCGCGACAGCTTTTTCAGGAACGAGAGCCGGCGCGCCGACTTTGTCCTTGCCGCCGCGCACGAGAATGCAGGTTTTCCTTCCGCGCTTGTTAATAGCTTCAGCGACTTCACAGCCGAGAATTCCGCCGCCGGCGACAACAGCCATTTCAACGCTTTCGAGCCGTTTAAGGATGTTGTCAGCGTCAGCCATGGTGCGGAGAGTGACCACGCCGTCCAGATTGCCGCCTTCCCATGGGGGAATGACAGCCGACGCTCCGGATGCGATCAGCAACGCATTGTAGGAAAGCGATGAGCCGTCCGCGAGAAGGATGAGGTTTTCAGCAGGCTTTACGGCGGTTACCGCGCCGAATAGCAGGGATACCGCGTTTTTCGAATAGAAATCAGGAACAGCGAACATTGCGTCTCGCGCCGTGTCGCCCGATATGTAGCCGAGCGAAAGTCGCGGACGCGGATAGAAAGGGAACGGTTCGTCGGTGATCATGACAACCGAAGCTGCGCTATTCTTGTTTCTGATATTTTCAGCGGCCTTCCGGCCCGCCGCGCCATTGCCAATAATCAAATAGTCGGCCATGAAAAATATTCCTTTAATTAAATTTCCGCGATTGGCGGATCAGACTTTTACGAATTCGCTTTTCGGAACGCCGCAGGCCGGACAGACCCAGTCATCGGGGAGATTCTCGAAAGGAGTCCCGGCAGCGACGCCGTTATCCGTATCGCCCACGGCGGGGTCGTAGATGTAGCCACACACTGAGCATTCGTACTTATCCATTGTTGTCATCCTCCGTTTTTATGTTGGCGGCATGAAGAGTCATGCGCGCTCTCAGGCTTTCAAAGCTATTTCGGCGAGTTGGGCGCCGAAGTTTTTGCATTCATCGAGAACCGATGCTTCTGGTTTGTAAACGCAGGTGATCGGCTCACGGAGCCGTTTGATTCCGATCTTGTCGAGCACTGCGTCGACAGCGACAGCGCCGCCGCCGCCCCATCCATGCGAACCGAATGCCGCGCCGGATTTTCCCGCCGGTTTCAAACCCTGCATGTAAGTCAGGAAGCTTGACACTGTCGGCATCATTCCATTGTTGAGAGTCGCCGAACCGATGGCTATCGCCGCGGCGTCGAGAACCTCTGTTGTTACGTCAGTCAGGTCGTTCGCGCTCAATTTGAGAAGCTTGGCGGATACGCCTGTCTGAGACGCGCCTTCGAGAATCGCCTTTGCCATGGCTTCAGTGCTATTCCACATAGTGTCGTATATGACGAGAACCTTTTTGGCAGGTTTGCAGTCTGCCCAAGAGAGGTATGCGTTTACGATTTCAGGAATATGTTTGCGCCAGATCACGCCGTGGCTCGGGCAGATGATCTCAATCGGCAGCCCTTCCGCGGCGGCGAGAGTTTTCTTCGCAATTCCGCCGAGGTGCATCAAAATATTGGCGTAATATTTTTTCGCTTCATGCATCAGTTCGTCGTAGGGGGCTTCGTCGTCGTATAGATAAGAGGTCGAAAAATGCTGTCCGAAACCATCCATCGAGAAAAGAAGCTTATCATCGCGCAGATAAGAAAACATGGAATCGGGCCAGTGTAGCATCGGAGTCGCAATGAAATCGATCGTTCGCTTGCCGATCTCAAGTTTGTCGCCAGATTTTACTACTTGCCACTTCCAGTTTTCGCCGCCGTAATACTTACTGAGACCGTCCTTACCCTTCGGGGTGGCGATGACCGTTGCGTTCGGCATAGCGGCCATAACAGCCGGCATGGATCCGGAATGGTCTGGTTCGGTGTGGTTAGATATAACATAATCAATTTTAGCCGGATCGATCACGGCGGCTACGTTTTCGAGGAACTTATCCGAGAAAGCGGCTTTAACCGTGTCGATAAGAACGTTTTTTTCGTCGAGAATCAGATATGAATTGTACGAAGAGCCGTGGTCTGTTGTATAACCGTGGAAATCGCGTACGTTCCAATCCTTTATGCCTACATAATAGATATTGTCAATAATTTGACGTTTTTGCGCCATGCTTAGCTGCCCTCCTGGAACCTCGGCGTAAAATACGCCGTTTAATAAAATGTTGGTCCCGCATACAAGAGCGGGACCAACAGGAAAAATCAGAATTGACGACCGACAATTAAAGCGAAATTAGAAACATTCACAAAGAATCTGCTGATAGCTCTGCGGGTGAAGGCATGCCGGGCATAGCTTGAGCGCATCCTGGCCCTCGTGCACATATCCGCAGTTGCGGCAGACCCATTTCGTGGGCTGCGCCTTTTTGAAGACGCTTTCGGATTTGACGTTCTTCAGAAGCGCGAGATATCTCTCCTCGTGATGCTTCTCGGCAACTCTTACGGCGTCCCAGAGCGCGGCGGCGTCGGCGAAGCCTTCTTCGCGCGCTATCTCCGCAAAGCCCGGGTACATTGATGTATGCTCGAAATTCTCGCCGGCGGCAGCTTCTTGAAGATTTTCAGCAGTTGTGCCGACTACGCCTGCCGGGAATCCGGCTGTTATCTCAAGTTCCCCGCCCTTAAGCATGTTGAAGAACCTTTTCGCGTGTTCCTTTTCCTGATCCGCTGTTTCAAGGAAAATAGCCGCTATCTGTTCGAGACCTTCCTTTTTCGCCTTGCTGGCGAAATATGTGTAGCGATTTCTCGCCTGTGATTCGCCTGCGAATGATTTCAACAGATTTGTTTCAGTTTTGCTTCCTTTGAATTCCATGTTAACTACCCTCCGTATATAAAATTTTTAATTCCTTATTATGTTCGCCGAGGTTGCGGCGTTCTTACGCTTTCCAGAGTCCGTGCAGGTTGCAATACTCGCGCACGGTGGCGGTTTCGTCGACACAGCAGAAGCCGGCTTCCGGCGCTTCGCCCGGATTCAGGAACTTTCTGTATGCTTTCTCCCCGGATATCACTTCAATCCATTCGATATAATGCTTTTCTTCCATCGGATGCGCGACGCTGCCGACTTTCGCACTGATTCCTTTTTCGGTTTTCTCGACGACCGGCACGTGCTTTTCTTTCGCCGCGTCAACTGTATTTTCCTTGAACTGTTTCATCGGCTGTCCGCAACACACCAGTTCTCCAGCGCCTGCATGGACTACTTCAACAATGTTTCCACAAACCTCACATTTGTAAATCCCAAGTTTCTCAGCCATAATCGGCTCCTTTCCTAACCAATGTGGTTAAATAAGACTCTATATTTTATTCATTTCTATCTTATTACGCAATGGCTGTATATTCACTTGAATCCAAAACTTTCTTTTCAGTCGCCTTTGCTGTCAGTTTTATAAACAAGCGAGTGGCATAAAATGTTTCAATGAAAAAAAAAGAATGTAGCCGCACGAATTGAACGGGAAACAGTTGCGCTAATTAAACATCTTCATAATTCGTTTTGTGTCTTCGATGTCCGGCGGCGGAGTGATTTTTCTGAAATTCTCCACTTTCGTCCAGCCGTCCCATTTTTCCCATTCGCTTCCACGATCGAGCAGGGCGCGCAACTTATCAAGTGTCGGGACTGTTTCTTTTGCAAATTGGGCTGACTGCAATTTCGCTTCTTTGCGGGCTTCTTTTGATAGAGATTTGTCCTTGCTGTCGAATGAATATTTCGAAGTTGAGGCCACCGCTCTGTAAAGTTTCAAATTTTCAAGATAAATAGTCGCTGGGAAAAGGATCTGATCGTCATATACAAGTCGCGACTCCGGAGGAACGAGAGCGGCCGCATCCTGCGCGAGTGACACGGAAAGTTCCGCTTCAATGTAGGCGGCGTTAATGCTGTTCAAGTCAATGTCTTCTGTCGATGCAAATTTGAGCATTTCAAGCGTTTTTACGGTATTGCCGGTAATGAAAGCGTATCCTCCGGCTTTTTCGTGAGCTGCATGCAGCGCCTTCAGGCTCTCGACTATTTTCGGAGCCGCTTTCTTTCCGAAATAGCGGCCGGTCCATTCCAGGTAAAACGCATCGGGGTCAAATTTCTCCGGCGACCAAGCGGCCATGGCGCACGCTTCGATATTCAGAATGAAATGTTTGAAGTCCTGACCGTTTACGAAATAGTTGTGCGTCATGCCGCGCCGGGCCGCTTCCATGGAAACGTTTTTTATGCGGTCGGGGTAGGGGTCCTGCATGACATGGTTGAGAAAATAACCGGCATGAACATAGATGCCGAATTTATGTCCTTTGAAATCTGACGGCCAAACGTCATAAACGGCGTAACCATTGTCAGCCCAGAGCATATCGATAGAGGGGTCCGGATTGAATGAATTCTGCGCCCACATCTGGCGGCCTTCCGCCCACAGATCGCAGATCACTTTGCCGCCGGGCCTGTCTTTATTCACTATTCCGACAAGGCCGTTGAACATGTTTTGCAGAAGCGGGCCCGCCGGAGTCCCGTTTTCCTCTTCTTCTTTGCATTTATAACCTTTGTCCCACCACGGGTCGCGCGGCCTCTGGAGGAACATGTCCGCCTTGCCCAGCGGCGTTTTTTCAAGATAGTAGCGGTAAACCTGCATCCAATCTTCGTTGTAGCGGCTTAGGCATATTTTTTCGTAGGGGAGATGATAAAACTCCCAGCCGAGATACATCGGAACCTGCACGAGCATTCCCTTGCTGTGCGCGTAGTCGATGATTTTATTTATAAGTTCGAGGTCCGTGTGATAACCGGGGAATTTTTCAGTGTAATATTTCCAGTTCCAGAACTCGGCGCGGCCGAGCGTGTCGTGCAAATCAATGTAGTTGTATCTGAGGCGCGCAAGCGAGTCTATCATTTCCTTCCATGTATCGAATTCGACAGTAAGCTTTTTGCCTTTCCAGTTCGCCAGCATATCGTTGTCGTTGTCAAAATAGCCGCGAAGCGGGAAAACAGGCGGATTTTCGCGAAAAGCAATTTCGGGAATTACAAGCGAAGCGCGTTTCGCCGGCGCTTTGCCCGTCCAGTATTCGTAGGGGTCGATTCCCATGTATCGCGCGGAGTATTCGTATGAGCCGTAAAGAACGCCTCTCGCGTCGCATCCGGCGATAATTACTACTCGATTCTTCGGGTCGGACTGAATGACAAACGCCTCAGCACCTGGGTTCTTTGCTGAAACGCTCAGGATTTTTCGGTTGGCAAACTGTTTAATTTCGGAATGCGAGTCCGGCGTTCCTACGTAAAAAACAGCGGTATCCTTCGATTTCGCATTTTCGCCGTTCTTCTTCCACTCTTTATTCGAGACGACTTTCGGAGTGAATCCGTAAACTCTCGAAATGTCGCGCGCCAAGTCGTTAGCCGCCGATATCTCGGCAGGCGCAGCCTTTTCCCCATAGACGATCATCGCTTTTTTTAAACCCGCTCCGAAAGCGGCGCTCGAAAATGAAATGGCCAGCAGAAGCAAAAACGGCAACATGTGTCTTTTTAACATAATAGATTGTCTTCTTTCTACCCAGGTTAGACTGGTCGCTCAACATTCGATCAATTGTGACGAAATATTATTACATCATTTACGCAAACATGTAAATTATCGATGCGTCGGCAAAGGTATCATTTTATAAAGTAAACTATATGCACTCCATAACCAACAAAAAATTGATAAAAAAATATATTTATGATATCTTATCCCAAATTCAGGGCGCGGAAATTACGCGCGCGGATTGTGAAAAAGAAGCAAATAATTAAATTGAGGCGTGTTATGAAGGAAGAAAACTATCCGGAATTCGCACAAGAGGTAAGCCACGACCCGATCGCGCAAATCGAAAGCTACAAGAGGCAGGAGCGCCCGGTTTTCGGTTACACGTGTTCATACGTGATCGAGGAGTTTTTAGACGCGATGGGAGTCATCCCCGTTCGTCTGATAGGCAGGGCGACGAACATTCAGGCGGCCGACCGTCATTTTCAGGCCTACTGCTGTTCGCAGGTTCGCAGTCTGATGGAGGATTTTCTCAACGACGCCTATAAAAGCCTCGACGGCGTCATCTTCGCGCACACATGCGATTCCATGCAGCCTTTTCACGATATTTTCAAACGCACTTTCCCGAAAGTGTTCGTAAAGAATCTCAATCTGCCATCGCGGCTGGACGGCGAAGTTCCTTTCAAGTACGCGGTGGCTGAAACGAAGCGGTTCCTTCGCACTATAGAAGAGTTTACCGGCAAACCGCTCGATCTGGCGAAACTCGCGGAAACCGTCATCGTCTATAACCGGAATCGCACGCTGCTCGAACGGCTGTATGCGCTGCATTTGAAATATCCTGAACAGATTCCGAGCCGACTGCTGCTTCAGTCCGTTCTGGTGTCGCAGTACCGGGACAAGCGCGAGGCGAACAGGCATCTCGAGCCGTTCGTCGATTCGTTCAAGGTTGACGCGCCAGAAGACACGAAGCGCAAACGGATAATGCTTGTTGGAAACGTGAACATAAACGAAGAGATATATGATCTCGCTGATGAGTTCGGAGCAATGATAGCGGACGACGACATGTGCACGGGGCGCCGGTATTTTTCGACGCAGGTAGCAGAGCCGACGATAGAAGGCGTTGTTCGCCGTTACATGAACCGGCCGCACTGCGCCGCCAAGCATCGCGACAATTACTCGCGGCAGCGCTATTTGCTCGAACTTGCCGAGAAAAGGCGCATCAACGGCGTGATATTCTTCTATCTGAAGTTCTGCGATCCGCACTGTTTTGACTATCCGGATCTGAAAAAAGCGCTTGATGGGAAAGGCATCCCTTCGCAGATGATTGAAGTGGAGCAGTCACTCGCCCCGTCCGGCCAGTTGCGAACGAAAATGCAGGCGTTCGTGGAAATGCTGTCCGTCTGAAAACCCGGAGGAATATTAAAATGGCAGACCAGAATCCGAAAGCGTTAAAAGACCTGAAAAGCAACATGCGGCTCAGGAAAATAATGCAGAAATACTATCTCAAGGCCAAGCTCTCATGGCTGTTCCGCAAGAAAATATGCTGGATAACGAGCGGCGGGCCGGTCGAACTGCTGATCGCGCTGGGCGTAACGCCGATTTATCCAGAGAACCACGGAGCGATGATAGGCGCGATGAAGATGGGCTCGGAACTTTGCGACGTGGCCGAACAGATGGGCTACTCTCGCGATCTTTGCTCGTATTTCCGCGCCGATGTGGGGCAGGCAGTCACCAAACGCAGCCCTATCAAAGGCCTCCCGCGACCCGATTTCATGCTTTGCTGCAACAACATCTGCGGCACAGTCTTGAAATGGTATGAGGTTCAGGCCCGCTATTACAACGTGCCGCTCATCATTCTCGACACTCCATACAACTACGACGGCGAAACGCCCGAACTGATCTCTTACGTCAGCGACCAGTTCAAGGAGATAATTCCAGAACTCGAAAAGGTTTCCGGCCGCAAGTTCACCGAAAAGAAGTTTCTGGAAGTCGCCGAGTACGCAAACGAGGCAATCACGCTCTGGAATGAAATACTTTCAATCTGCGAGCATGTTCCCGCGCCGATGACCTGCTTCGACGCTTTCTTCTACCTCGCGCCGATCGTCACTCTGCGAGGCACAAAAATCGTTGTGGATTATTACAAAGACCTGAAGAAGGAACTCACCTACCTTGCCGACAACAACATTGCTCCGTTCCCGGAGGAACGCTTCAGACTCGTGTGGGACAATCTACCGATATGGTTCAAGATGCGGCGGCTATCGAAGACGTTATCGAACTATGGCGCCTGCCTCGTCGGCGACACCTATACCAACGCTTGGGCGGATAATGACATAAATCCCGAGAAACCTTATGAGACAATGGCCCGCGCATACGCGACCATATATTTAAACCGAAACGTGGAATCCAGAATCGAGAACATGATTAAGATGCTCAAGAAATACAAGGCTCACGGATTCGTTATGCATTCGAACCGGAGCTGTAAGCCTTACTCGTTCGGACAGCTCGATATTAAAGACGAAGTGACGCGGCGGACCGGCTTGCCGGGCCTCATGATCGAGGCGGACATGACCGACCAGCGGTCATACTCGGACGAACAGATTGAGACGCGCATTCAGGCGTTCATTGAAACGCTAAAGGAAAGGGAAGTTTAAATTGATTACACTCGGAGTTGATCTCGGTTCAAATACCGTAAAAACATTGCTTCTGAACGACGGGCGGGATGTTCTCGCGTCCACTGTCCGCAAGACAAGCCATGAATCCCAAAAAGTAATGGACGAATGCGTCGAGGAAACGCTCGCCAAAGCCGGCGTATCATTCGATAAAATCGGAAAAATAGTAGCGACTGGCTACGGTCGTGTAAGTTGCAAAATAGCGCAAAAGGAAATCAGCGAGATCACGTGCCACGGCAAGGGCTGCTATTTTTCAATGAATTCCGCCCGGACGATTATCGACATCGGCGGGCAGGACAGCAAGGTCATAAGCCTTTCCGACAAAGGCAAGGTTATCGATTTCGTGATGAACGACAAATGCGCCGCGGGCACCGGCCGTTTCCTCGAAGTGATGGCGCAGGCGCTGCAGGTTCCTCTCGCGGAATTCGGCGAAGTTTCGAAAAAGGCGGGAACGGTTGTCGACATCTCGAACACTTGCACGGTGTTCGCGGAGTCCGAAGTCATTTCGCTGATGGCTCGGCAGGAGCCGAAAGAGAACATCATCGCCGGACTGCACAAAGCCATAGCGTCGCGGGTTATCGCGCTGGCGAAGCGGTTGCGGATCGAGGATGATATAGCTCTTACGGGCGGCGTGGCGTTGAACGACGGCGTGCGGCGGGCCCTCGAAGCCGCCGCCGGCAAATCGATAAAAGTTCCCGCAAACCCGCAACTCATCGGCGCGCTCGGCGCCGCCATTCATGCGTTCGAAATCGCATCGGCGGAATAACTGCGTTTGCCGCGCCTTTTCTGATATTCCAGAATAATTGAATTGAACTCTGTTATGTGGTTGGCGTGTCCGTGTCGCAGTATGGGCATTTGCCGCCGGGCGGCCCTTGCGGCGCGGCGGGCATTGGCGCCTGTTTCTGATACTGCACTTTCACTCCGAGGTCTTCGAGAGTCACTTCCGGGTGAAAGACCGCTCGCGAAATAATTTTTTTAAGGCGTCCGCTTCCGCAGTTAGAACATTTCCTGACGACGATGCGGCCTGAACCGAGGGATTCTATGAATTCATTTCGCGTTCCGCATTTTTTGCATTCATATTCGTAAACGGGCATTCATGACCTCAAGGCATTTGTTGTCGAACAGATAAAAAAGAGCGATAAAGAAAAACCGCTTTTTTATTATACTTACATATTATAAGATTAATAAGCGTGTAAAAGAAGAGGCGTGAGCCCGCACGGAAGGTGAAGCGATGAAATATTTGGCGGCGACGGTTCAGATGACTTCAACGAACGACCTGGTTCGGAACGCAGAGCGTGCGCTGGAACTTGTAGCGGAGGCTGCTGATAGAGGCGCGACATTGATCGGATTGCCTGAGAACTGGCTGATTTTCCGTGAGAGCGGCGATCCGCGGCCGGCGCCGGTGAACGTTGACAGCGGCCCGTTCGCGGAACTGCGGGCTCTTTGCAAAGAGAAGGAAGTCACGCTTGTCGCTGGCACGATTCCCGAAGCCGCTCCGTCGGGGAAGCTATTTAACACTTGCCACGTGATCGGACCTGACGGCGGAATCGTCGCGTCATATAGAAAGATACATTTATTCGACGTGTCGATCTCTGGGGGAGAAGCGCATAAGGAATCGGAACATATAATGCCGGGTCGCGAGGCGATTGTGGCGAAGACCGACAGCGGGCCGGTCGGGCTGACGATTTGCTACGATCTGCGGTTTCCGGAACTCTTCAGGCTTCTGGCGCTGCGTGGAGCGCGGGTGATATTCACGCCTGCCGCTTTCACGCTCCACACAGGTAAGGATCACTGGATTGCGCTGCTGCGCGCGCGCGCGATCGAGAATCTCGTTTACATCGTCGCGCCAGCTCAGTACGGGCAAAACACGAAGAAGCGGCAGACATTCGGCAAAAGTCTTATCGCTGACCCGTGGGGAAATGTCATAGCGACGGTTCCAGATCGCGAGGGTATCGCAATAGCGGAGATTGATTTCGAGGCTCAGGACGCGATACGCGCGCAACTCCCTTCACTGAAGCATTTCCAGAGTTGGCTGTTTGATGAAATAAAGGACAATGGGTCTAACAAATAATACTTGAAGAGGGCGACAGACGGATGAAAAGGCAACTATTGTGCGCGGCATTTTTTATGATATTTGCGGCGGCGGCGCAAGCTGCTCCGGTTCAGAGAATTCATGCGATACAAAGGCCGTTGTTCAGCGTGCCGGCGATCGCTCAGGCGGGAGAATCGTTTTCGATCAAGCTGAAAGTCCCGGCAGGCGCCGCTTTAAAGGAGGCGTATCTGGACGGGATTGAAGACTCTGCGGTTCATATAGCGCTAGCGCTGCAACCTGCGGCTTCCGAGAACGGCCTTTCGGTTTTCTCGGCGAAGGTTCCAAAAGATACGCCGGAATCTCTATACGATCTCGGCGTTTTGTTTTCAAACGATACGCAGGACTCGCAGCCGCATTCTGTAAAAGTCATTAAAGAATTCAAAAAGGATTTTGATTTCATTCATCTGACAGACATTCATTTCAACCTGACTGACTTGCCGGGGAAGGATTTGAATCGGATAAGGCGGCGAATCATTCAGGACATTGCGAAATACAACGTTGAATTTGTCCTGTTCGGCGGCGACCTGAGCGAGAATCCGGAAACATACGACTGGGACTTTGTTTATAGTTATGAGGAATTTCTGCGCTGGCTTCGCGCGCCGATCTTTATGGTTCCGGGGAATCACGAGCTATATTCTGATATGGTGAACGGCGTCGAGACTAACGGAAGCGATTACTGGAAGGCGACGTACGGGCCGACATATTTCTCATTCGATTACGGCTCGATTCACTTTTTAGGAATAAACACATACGACTGGCCGCCGCGGAACATTGATGAGGCGAAATCGACGAACACCGATAACGCATACATCGGACGCGAGCAATGGGAATGGCTGAAGAAAGATCTCGCGGAGTCTTCGGCGCGCGGGGAAAGCTGCGTGGCATTCACTCACATACCTATCGAGTCAATGCCCGGCGGCAAGGCGGCGGACGGCGACGGCATCGAAACTCCGAACACGAAACAGTTCACGTCTCTACTCAGCAAGAGCGGCTGCACTCATATATTCGCGGGCCATCTGCATTTTGAATCAGTAAATAAATTCGGGAAGCTGACGGAAGTGTTGACGAGGGCGAGCGGCACGGCTGTGGGACACAAGGACAGCGGCTGGGTTTTCCGGATAGCGCATGTGCGAGGCGGCAGGGTAGCCGGCTGGGAGAACCACGAGATCAAGTTCGCCGATATCGACGGTCCGGCGAAGAAATAGACAAGATCATGTCGGAACAAGCTGAAGAGCGCAAAGCCGCCGCGCCTGCGTTGTGGCTGATATTCGCGATTTTTCTTAAACTTGGCGTGACCGCGTTCGGCGGCCCGGCGATGATCGCATACATACGAACAACAATAGTGGAAAGAAGGGAATGGCTGACAGAAAGCGTGTTCAGCGAGGGAGTCGCTCTGTGCCAGATAATTCCCGGCGCGACAGCGATGCAAACAGCCGCATACAGCGGTTTGTGTTTGCGGGGAGCGCCCGGCGCCGCGGCGTCCTTCTTAGGATTCGGAGCGCCGGCATTTATATTCATGATGGTTCTATCAGCATTGTATTCAAAAGCGGAAAAGCTCCCTTTCGCTGTCGCCGCTTTCGGCGGATTACAGGCGATGGTAGTGTCGATAGTGGCGGTCGCGGCGCTTTCATTTGGTAAATCGTACATAAAAAATTTGCGTGGCGCGGCTATGGCGGTTTGTTCCGCATTACTGTTCGGGTTCGGATTGAACCCGGTAATCGTGATAGCGTTTTCTGTGTTGGCCGGGCTGTTGATCATGCCCGGCAAAAAAGCGGATGCGTCATGCGCGCAAGTACGTACTGCGCCAAATCTTCGCGCCGTTATTTTGATGATCGCGGCAGCCGGCGCGGCATTCGTTTTTTTGTATTTCTTCGATCGGAGACTTTTCAGACTTGCCGCGCTGATGTCGCGGATAGACTTGACGGCGTTCGGAGGCGGATTTTCGTCTCTGCCGATGATGTTTAATGAAGTTGTGCAGGCGCGTCATTGGTTGAGCGCCGATGCATTCATGAACGGGCTTGCGTTGGGCCAGGTCACGCCTGGGCCGATTGTCATCACGGCGACATTCATTGGATATCGCCTATATGGAGCGATCGGCGGAGCGGTCGCGACAATCGCGGTATTCCTTCCATCTTTTCTTTTGGTAATCGCAGCGACGCCCTATATGGACAGGCTCCGCTGCTCGCTGCGGTTTAATAAGGCAATTGAGGGAGTATTATGCTCTTTCGTGGGGTTGCTACTGTCGGTAACGGTCAATTTCGGCCTTCGCGTTCACTGGGACGCGCCTCGCGTTTTGCTTGCGGTCGCGACTTTCATTCCTCTCTACTTTAACGTAGGCGTCTTCTGGGTTGTTCTCGCCGGCGGCGCTGTTTCATTGTTATTGCTATGAACATCGGCGCCTCAGTGTCACTCTAAAATATAGTAAATGAACACAGCAAGAAACGGCAGGACGAGGTGA
>Ga0172379_10007125_pt1 | contig 14667 bp, 15 predicted proteins | sample GrowelOW334metaG_FD_119756 | JGI IMG/M metagenome (GOLD analysis project Ga0172379, IMG submission 119756) | Groundwater microbial communities from an aquifer near a municipal landfill in Southern Ontario, Canada - Groundwater well OW334 metaG | ecosystem: Environmental > Aquatic > Deep...
CCAGTCATTTTTTGCCTGTTGATCCCCGCCACGGCCTTGGGATTTCAGGTTTTGGCGGAATATCAAGAAAAATCTTTGGATTTTTCTTGAAAATAAGTTCGCACTTCGTTCAATATCCTCCGCATCATGATACTTTCATAATCCCCCCCAAAATTTTCAAGCGAGCTTCGCTCGCAGATTGTCCCGATTTTTAATTTATTTTTAGCCAAAATTTCCCACGGCTTCGCCCATTCCCAAATCACATTCTTATCCAGCAGGCGGCGGTTCGTAATCCTTTCGCAACTGGGATCAATATATGTCCCATCTGCGAAGGGATAAAAAGCGAAGCTTTTACCGATTTTTTCCGTTCTTTCGCCTGAAGCGAAAGAGATAAAGCCAATTTTACCCCGTTTTATATTTTCGCTGTTACGTAGCTTGCTACGTATCACGCTACGTACACAACCCTATGAAATACTATCTTTACGCCCGCAAATCAACCGAGGACGAAGAAAGGCAAAAGATGAGCATTGAAGCCCAGTTGGCGGAGTTGGCGGATTTCGCCCAAAAAGAGGGTATTGAAGTGATTGAGTCATTCACCGAGAGCAAAAGCGCCAAGAAGCCAGGTCGAAAGCTGTTTAACGAGATGATTGCCAAGATACAAGCCAGCAAGGAGCCGATCGGCCTATTGTCGTGGCATCCAGACCGTCTGGCGCGCAACAGCGTGGACGGAGGGCAGATTATTTACCTCATAGACAGTGGCCAGCTGGCTTCTTTGCGCTTTCCCACTTTTTGGTTTGAGCCGACTCCGCAGGGGCTTTTCATGCTTCAGGTGTCATTCGGCCAATCCAAGTATTACTCCGATAATCTAAGCGAAAATGTAAAACGAGGCATCAGGCAAAAACTCAGGCGGGGCGAGTGGTACAATCTGGCTCCGTTCGGCTATGTTAACAATCTTAAAACAAGAAACATTGAGCCGGATCCGGTCAAAAGCAGAGTAGTCAAAAAAGTCTTCGCCGACTTTGCCACCGGCAAGCACACTTTAAAAAGCATGGGGCATCGCCTGAGTTTTTGGGGCGTAATTAATCGCTCGGGAAAAACGCTGACCAAAAGTTCAGTCAAAAGAATTTTAAACAACAAAGCGTATCTGGGAATTATTACGCACCGAGGCGAGGAATTTGAAGGCAATTTTGAACCGATTGTTTCCTTGGATATTTTTGAAGCCGTCCAGAATCTGCTTAGCCGGCGAGCCAGACCGAGAAAAAGCAAGAAGAGCCATGATTTTCCATTTACCGGCTTGCTCACTTGCGGCGAGTGCGGTGCGGCCATCACCGCCCAATGGTCAAAAGGCAAATATCGCTATTATCGCTGCACTAAACGGCTGGGAAAATGCTCGCAAAAATATTTGAGCGAGGACTTGCTGGCCAAGCAATTAAAAAATCTGCTTCAAAAAATATCCATTAGCGATGATTGGGCTAAGAAAATGCTTGAACAAGTGGATATATGGAAAAATGAACAAGGCCAATCCTCGCAAATTTTCGCCCAAAATCTCAAAGTAAAAACTAAGGAAGCAGACGATAGATTAGACAAGTTGATTGATTCTTATTTAGATGAGCTGATAGACAAGGACAATTATCTAAAAAGAAAATCAGAATTGATCAAAACAAAAACAGACCTCAACAGGCAGAGATCTGATTTTGGGCGAACAGGAAACAATTGGAACGAACTTTTGAGAAATTGGATAAAAGACGCTAATTGCGCCCAAAAATTGGCTTTGTCTAAAGATTTTATTACTATAAAATCTTTTGCGGAAAAAATCGGAACGAACCGCCGCCTGCTGGATCAAAAAGTCATTTTGGAATGGGCGAAGCCGTGGGAAATTTTGGCTAAAAATAAATCAGAATTCGAAACAATTTGCGAGCGAAGCTCGCTTGGAAATTTTGGGGGGGATTATGAAAGTATCATGATGCGGACCGGACGGGACTCGAACCCGCGACATCTTCCGTGACAGGGAAGCGCTGCTAAACCAACTGAGCTACCGGTCCATAAATTGATTATAACCCTCAATTGCCATCTTACAGCTTTTAAACTTTCTGTCAAGATAGATTGACGGCTTATTATAAATAAATTTCAAAATTTTTAATGAATCATTTACTGAATAAGATAAATCATACGCACCATTTCCCAAGAATATTGAATTTCCTTCAGTTCGAACTAATTTTTTTATTTGATTCGATAGATCAATCAAGAAACTCTTGTTCGCACAGGTAAATCTAGTTATGATGTGGTATTTTTTATTCTTTCTATCTTTATAATAATATGCTCCAAAACTTACGCAGCCGTCACCGTCAAAATACCCCCTAAGAAAATCAGCAAAATATTTACTCGGAACTCTTGGAAATTTTACAATCTTTGATTTATTTACAGTAAATCCCAAGCTCTCTAAATCATTAAAAATTTCTTTGCTACCTATCTGTAATCTATATGAATCCTGTAATCTTTTACTATTATATTTTCTACATCCTATTTTATGACCCGATCCCATCGCTATCTTGATTTTTTCCAACACATCGCAATCATTCGAACTAAATTCAATAAAATGAGAACCGCGCGGATTTATCGTCATGCACCCATCAGCGGTAAAAAATCCCAAAACATATGCCATTTCCCTAGACCACTTCTTAAAAAAATTCTGATTTAAAGTTAGTATTTTGGGCATATCGATTGATTGCCTCTACTTGGAGCGCTAAGCGCTCCAAGCAAAGACAAACAAATCATTTTAATTAACAGAGATACTTATTCAGCCTTGACTTCTTCAACTGGAGCTTCCGCAACTGCTTCAGGAGCAACTTCTGCTACTGCTTCTGCAGGAGCCTCTTCAACAGCCGGAGCTTCCTCGACAACCGGCACTTCCTCAACCTTCGGAGCTTTAGCGGCTTCCTCGGCGGCAATCTTATCAGCCTCGGCTTTCGCCTTGGCATCAATTTCCACCTGCTTGGCGCCGGCGATTTCTGCGGCGCGTTTCTTGCCTGGCTGTGATTTGCCGGCTCTAACCTTGTCCGCCTTAATGATACCTTGGGCAACCAAAAGGTTATGGACAGTGGCAGTCGGCTGAGCGCCGATGCCGATCCAGTGAGCGATGCGATCAGCCTTCAAATCAACGGCCTTGGTATGTGGGTTAAATGTTCCGAGCTTTTCGATGTAATCACCCCAAGGATCCTTGGATTTCTCCAAAACGATCAAAGAATAAACCGGAGCTTTTTTCTTGCCCTTTCTTGAAAATCTAATGGATAACATGTTTTTTGAGTTATTTACGTTAAGTGAGCACTTGACGTACCACTAATTTAGCACAATATCAGTAAAAAGTCAAGAAAAGACGGAAAAATAAAAAACCGCCGATCACTGACCAGCGGTTATATTGGATTATGACTGAGCTAGAAATTTACAATAGACAAAGAACAGATAATCAGCCAATGAGTACAAAGTGAAGAATACTGCTGCTATGCCAGCTGGAACAACTAAAACAAAGAATAGTGGTGCGACATTGTTTACGATAAACATATTGCCGGATAAAATGAGCAATGAATAAATCACGAAAATTAATTGGAATACCGCCTGTGATCCTGCCTTCCATTTGCCGGTCCATCTGGCTGCCAGAGCATATCCATTAGACATGCAATACATCCTGGCATTAACGATTATGATATCCCGAAGCATGAAAATTGCCATAACCCAAATCGGCAAGCCGAATTGAATCAAACAAAGAAAAATGCTCAAGTGATAAATCGAATCGCACATGGGATCATAGATCTTGCCGAAATCAGTAACCTTATTATACTTCCTGGCAAGATGGCCGTCTTGATAATCAGTCCACTCGCAGACCGCCATCACAATCAGGCAAAGCGCCAAAGGCCAAAATGATTGGCACAGTAATAATCCAATCGCGATAAAAGTTAACAATAGCCGTAGGGTCGTCAGATGATTCGGATTGATTTTCTCTAGCATCTCATTTGCCTCCTTGCTTCGGCGGATCTTTGATATGCCGATCGACCCAAATCCCGATTTTTCTCTTCCGTTCTTTTTCCGCCAGATCTTCTTTTATCGGATTATCTTCGTCAACCTCATATTCAGAATCATCTTCTTCTCGATCTCTTTCTTTACTCCATTCTTCAGTCACTTCCCTTTATTCCTCATCGGAGATAATATGTTTCGGCCCGCCGGCACTGCTATTATGCGATTCCAAACCAAACTTCTGATCAATTATCGAAAGCCCGCCGTTTCTGAAGCGCAACAACGCAATTCCCATCGATCTGGCGGCAAGCGCTACCACCACTGAATTGTGGTGCTTATTCCAACCGGGCATCAGCAATACGGCATCAAAATATATTAGCGCTTCCAGAATAATCTTAACGTCGAGGAACCATTCCCAGCCGCCCCTGTCGATCGCCATCTTTTTGTCCCAATCCATATCCTTCATTCTGCTCTTGCGATCTTTTATTAAATCAATAGGGCTATTCACCACAATGCCGTGATGTTTCAATATTCTTTCATACTTCCTGAAAACGCTGATATCCTTGGAGTCATTACCGGTCATCGGTCCATACAGCAATGTATTCAACTTCTTCATGATCTTTCTCCCTTGTTTCTGACTATATTATGCGGTTTGATTGTCAATGTACCTGAGCGCCATCTTATATCCGGAAAAAGATTATGTCAAATAAAAAAGCAAGTCCGAGTGGACTTGCGTATGAAGGTACAAAAAATAATTATTCAAGGTCTTCCAACATGATAGGAGCAATGATGGTGTGGCGGCGCAGTTTCGGCGTGCGCTTTTTATCAATCAGAAACATGGCTTGCATCGGCGGCTCGAAAGGCGCCTTAATATTGACCGCATATGAGTTATAACCAATAAGCGAACCATTACAAATAAACGAGCCCAAATCACGCATCTGATGCCAATGGCCGAAAACATCCAAATCGGCATGAAGTCCAGTGTTCCAATTGGCAATAGCCTTCAAAGTAGGGATTGTGATGCCACCGACACCGCCGGCATAACGTATATCATCACCGTGATGAAAGCGGACTGTATAACCCAATATGTCAACATAAAGTAATGAGCCGGTGGCGATTTCGAAGGTTACACGCGGTTCATTTTCAAACTGCTGCCTTAGCCACTCATACAGTAGAGATTCCAACGACGTACCGACCTTATTGCTGCTGCGCTTCTTTATGGTTATACGGCCATGATTGCCGACAGTACATGGAATCTTCAGGTCGCAATCCGTATTATCGAGAAACATTCTTATTCCGCCAGCCAATAGCTTCTGAACCTTAACTACGGCATCTATCGGTGGCAACAAATTAGTTTCATTGTTGTCTTCATGCAAATAATTGGAAATAAAATCACCGAGCAATGCGAGTACAATAGTATTAATATTTACATCCTGTTGGAACATCTTGAGTAAACGTAGCGAATTACGGAAAAAATTACGTACACGGATATCGCAAATCTCCAAATTAAATTCGTTAAGATCACTGACGTCCCCGCGTAAAACCCTTTCTTCTGCGTGCCAATCACTAGCTACAATAACTGCGGCTGCTTCTGAACTGCCTTTCTTCAGACGCGGCGCTGGCTTTATTTTAATCCTACCAGTAGTCTCAGCCATACGCACCGAAAAATCTAAAGTGCGTTGCAATTGATTATTCCGAGCCAATAGCTCCTTGTACTTTGACTTAAAAATCTTAAGCTCGGAATTATGCCCAGCGACGAGCAGATCTAATCCCACTAAATCCTTCGGATTGGGATTTTTCTTTAAATAAATTACCATGCACCTAGCACACCCACTACGCGGTTTGCGCATAGCTTTGTAATTAGGATGATCAGGGCAAATATCAGCCTTAGCCATAACTTCTCCTCCTTTTCTTTCCTATTTAGTTGTTAAAGAACCCATTAATTAAGCTCACCTCCATCTATTTTGCTTGCCGTTATCTTATACATTGCCCCCACTATTGTCAAATGTCCCTCATATCTGTAAAATGCTTATGTTCGCTAAACACTCACCTATGATAAATATCCCCTTGGCTCTGACTTATGACGATGTTTTACTGGTTCCTAAGAGATCCGAGCTTATTTCGCGCCAGGATGCCGACACTTCGACTAAATTAAGCCGCAATATCCGCCTGAAGATCCCCCTGCTCTCCGCCAATATGGACACGGTTACGGAAAGCGCCATGGCCATCGCTATGGCGAGTAAAGGCGGCATCGGCATCATTCATAGATTTCTAGATATCGATTCCCAAGTCCGAGAAGTGGTCAGAGTCAAACGCAAACAGCATATTATTATTGATAATCCTTTTACCGTTCCGGCCTCGATGACTCTGGGTGAACTAAAGGAAAGAATCAAAACGACTGGCACCAGCGGATTCTTGGTTTCCGATGACGGCCAAAAATTACTCGGCATCATCAGTCGCCGCGACATTGATTTCATAACCGACGATAATGCGCTCGTGGGATTTTTGATGACGCCGAAAGAAAAATTGATCACGGCCAGACAAAATATTTCCGCCGAGCAAGCAAGGGAAATTTTTATCAAATATAAAATTGAAAAGATTCCGCTCGTCGATAATGATTTCAACATCAAAGGACTTATTACGCAGAAAGACGCTTTGATTTATAACAATAACAGCGAAGCAGCCAAAGACAAAAAGGGGCGGCTACTGGTCGGAGCAGCCATCGGCGCCGGCGGCGATTTTATGGAACGGGCGAAAGCTTTAATTAATGCGGAAGCCGATGTCTTGGTGATTGATATCGCGCACGGCCACTCGCTCAATGAATTGAATGCGATTTACAAAATTAAAGAAAAATATCCGAGCGTCGAACTGATCGGCGGCAACATTGCCACGGCGCAAGGCGCGTTGGATTTAATTAGCGCTGGAGTCGATGCGGTAAAGGTCGGCATCGGCCCCGGATCGATTTGCACCACGCGCATAACCACCGGTTTCGGCGTGCCTCAGCTCACCGCCATTTTTAATATTTCTCCTGTTTGCCAACGTTACCAGATTCCTCTTATTGCTGACGGCGGAGTCAAGACTCCGGCCGATATCGTCAAGGCACTCGCAGCCGGCGCTGATTCGATCATGGTCGGCGGACAATTCGCCGGCACCGACGAAGCTCCTGGACCGGTCATCTCCTATCGCGGCCGCCAATACAAAATTTCGCGCGGCATGGCTTCGCTGACCGCAGCCATCAGCCGTCCCAATGCCAAAGAAAACTACAAAGACATCACTCCCGAAGGCATCGAAGCCAGAGTGCCTTGCCGCGGTCCCGTCGATCATATCATCGGCCAATTCATCGGCGGACTGCGCTCCGGCATGAGCTATGGCAACGCCAAAACGATCAATGAATTGCGCGAGTGCCAATTCATCCGCATCACCGATGCCGGCCGCACGGAATCCGGCAGCCACGATAATGAAATCATATAGTGATTGACATTATATAATTGAAATGCTAATGTTTCTTTAATATTGTTCATTTTATTCTTAGTTAAAAAAACCAACAACAAGGAGAAGCTCGATGTCAAAACGCAACGAACAGAAGCTCCACGGAATTAATTATGATATTGCCAACAGCATAACCTTGCTGCACAACAGTTGTTTGGATCGACCGCATCGCCAAGTATTCTTGCATGGCACATTGCCCCTCAACGATGTCGAACTTGGCTTGGAGCCGGGCGTAGAATATTCCATGGTAGCAATGCTGACAAAAAATCTTCATTTACTGTGTATGGATTCTGAAGAAGATCCCGTCTTAATTCATTTGCAGACTTGCGGTGGCTATTATGAGCAAGGTATGGCGATCTATAACACAATTAGACTGATGCCATATCCTGTGGCAATTCTCAGCTACACGCATGCTCGCAGCATGTCCTCAATTATTCTGCAGGCGGGCGACTTCAGAGCCTTAATGCCTGATTCCTATTTTATGATTCATGAGGGCGGGTTAGAAGTAGCTGGAGAATATGGCACTGTCGTTAGCAATGTGGAATTCGATAAAATCGGCGGTAAAAGAATGATTGAAATTTATACGGAAAAGATCCGATTGGCAGAAAAATTCAAAGGCTGGAGCGATGCCCGCATCAGCAAAATGCTCAAGAGAAAAATGGACGAAAAACATGATTTCTTCTTTACTCCGGAACAAGCAGTGGAATGGAATTTCGCCGATGAAGTCTTTGATGGCGATTGGAAAGCCTTAAGCACCAAAGCTGTCCAAAAAGCTTTTCCCAATCAATAATATCGCACATTGCCCGAGCATCCGCTTGGGCTTTTTTTATCCATACTCTAACTTGCACATGTATGGCTTCTATTGTACAATAAATAATATGACATATACTAAACATAAATTGCAAGCAATAAATCTCAGAAAAAAAGGCAGAACATATTCTGAGATTAGAATAGTGTTATCTGCAAATATCCCCAAAAGCACGCTCGCAACATGGTGCAGGGGCGTTAAATTATCAAAAGCCAGTATAGACAGGATTAGACGATTAGAATTAAATAATTTAATTAAAGCAAGACTTATCGCTCAAGCTGCGAATAAGAAAAAGCAGCGCAACAGACTGGAAGGTATATTAGATCACAATCGGCATTTATCAAAATTAAAGAGTGATAAAGATGTTGCAAAAATTATTTTGGCAACAATATATTTATGCGAAGGAACTAAAAGCCAAAAACAAGCTAGCATCACCTTGGGCAACTCCGACCCTTTGATTATTAGCCTCTTCTTGCAATTATTGCGTTTTTGTTATAATATAGACGAAGGTAAATTTCGCTGCACTGTGCAATGCCGCAGTGATCAGGATATTCCAAAACTGGAAAGATTCTGGCAAAAAACGACAAAAATTCCCAAAAAACAGTTTTATAAAGCCAGAATTGATCCTCGTTCAGTCGGAAAAAAATCAATGAAGCCTGATTATAAGGGAGTTTGCAGGATAAATTATCTTTCATCCGAAATGTTTTGGAATCTGACGAAAATAGGAGAAATACTTTGTTAAAAAATATATGGGCCCTTAGCTCATTTGGTAGAGCGCTTCCGTGGCACGGAAGAGGTGAGCGGTTCGAGCCCGCTAGGGTCCACCAGTTCGGAAATGTCATAATACAGCCCTAACCCCAAACGGGAGGTGAATATGCGTAACTTGGCGATTTTACTTGCACTTTTAAGCGTTGTCGGCTGTGCCACGACTGGTGGACACCGATAGCCGCAACCCAAGCCGGAGCACCGACTGGTCGAAAACCAGTGCCTCGAGACGCGAGTCGTCGCGTTCGAGGGGTTTCAGGACAATGGCGTCCGATTGGCTCACCCTGAGCCAATTGTAAGCGTCGAAGTCCCGCCGCTTTCCTCCGCCAGCCTCTATCTCAAGCCAGGCAACTACAAGATTTCCATCTCCGCAAAAAGTGATGGGAATTGGGTACCGGCCATGGAGACTGGCAGCATGGTCGGCAACGAGGAAACGGTCCTGCGGATCGGACCGACCGGCTGACCAACCCTCGATCTTTCACGGCGCACAGCAACCCTGCTGAGCGCCGGTTTTTTTTGCAAAGATTTTTTTGCAAAGATTACGCGAATTAAATTGACAGCGCGCCTTCAATATCGTAAAATTAGTACAAATTAGCATGATTTTTTCATCATCTTTTATGAAGAAAATACATCTGATCATAATCGGATTAACGGCTTTGGCAGTATTTTCCTTGGTCTATTCGATCCACTGGAATTATCATCTGCCATATCATATCAATGAATGGCACTACATCGGCCAAGCGGTCAGGCTGGGCAATTTCGGCGAATACTTCCAGGTCCTCAAGGGCGTGCAAGCCAACAGATTCAGCGGACTAGAATTGGGCTTCCATTTATTCCTTTACTTCTTATCTTTCATCTTCAATCTCGTCAGCATTTACCAGTTCCTGCCTGCCGTTTGGGCCGCCCTATCAGCCTTGGCTATATTTTTCGTCGTTTACAAGAAAACGGATGATAACTTCTGGATCGAGCCGGAACAGGCGCCACTGGAATTCGCCGTGCATAATCTAAAGCGGAAATTATAATCACCATTACCAACGATATTGCCGCTAGCGTCAGTCAGCTTGCCTTGATAATTTATTTCTGGATTGAAGGCGGATTGGGCAAAAAATACTGTCGAGAAAATAGCAAAAATTGCCAACATTAACGGCAGGCCTAATAAGGACAAACTTAAAATTTTAGATCATAGTAATCTAATCATTTAAAACTTATGCGATAATGGTTTTATAAAGTATTTTTTTCTCTTTGTTTAAATTATTAATAATCATGAAAAAGCACCGCTATTGCTAGCGATTTCAAATAAAAAGGCGGCATATTTAATATAATTAAACACACATAAGCGTCCAGAATAACTGGAGCTTATTTTTATCACCTTCCTATTTGCTTTTCCAATTTATTATACCATTTTTTTGACACTTTCTCCAAATATAACTGTGGATAAGTAAATGAAATATTTTTGATAAAAAAATTAACAATAATTTTACTGCTGAAGAAAAAAATTTCTTTCAAAATAAAATTATAAAGTAATAAATTAAATTGTGAAATTTAAAAAACTTCTCTCAAAGAGAAGTTTGCAGTCTATAATAATATCACGTGATATATATTATTTATATTTTATGAAAGAACAAACTTTGATTGAATATTATTTTCAGCATCGTCACCATATGAAATAAAAATATCTGGCTTTCCTATTTCTCCTGATGTACCACAGATAATTACTCCATCTTTAGCAAGGGATTTAAAATTTATAAGACATGATACTATTTTGCCGGATATTTTTGCAGCACCTGCAACAGCTTTAGATCAAAAACTTAATGAGATGACTCCCAGACTCGAATAAACTCTCGTCTTATTTTGAATATAATCTCCAAAGTACTCTTTTGAAGTTTTTGACTCAATTCCATACTGACGAAGCAAGTCAATTAATATTTCATAAGAAAGCTCAACGATCCGATTATGACGATCTGAAATTAGGAATGCTGCTGAACTGCCCTCGATTTCGTCTAGCCCTCTCATAATCTCAGACACTTTACATTTCAGATTTGTCGCTTCGACTCTAGTGAATCCAGATTCATGACCTCTTTTCATTGATCTGCACTCCTTTGATTTTGATAGAAGTAATAAATTTGCGAATATAATGAACTGAAATCAAGCTTATCATATTATGGATGCGTTAATAAGTCAATAAAGACTATCGTTTGATTTTGATATTAATTACACTATTTTTTTGCTTGACAAATATATATATTTGCAATATAATAGTAAATCATCCAGAATCAGCTGGGTGTTTGGACTCAAAAAAAGGAGATTCAGCATGAAAATGCTAGTAGCGATGGGTTTGACGCGCGAACAAGTCCAGAAATTCATGAATGATTTTTTTGAATGTGATTCAGCCGCCATGACAGCCATATCGATTATTCCGGAACGAAAGAAAGCGGTCGAGAATAACCACGGTATACCGTTTTGTATTATCCTTTCGGCCGTCAATGGGACTATTGCTGATTTCTTGATTAATCACATTTTTAATGAGGATGCCAATGGATACCACGGCTTAATGGCTCATTGGGGATGGGGAAATATTTTCAAGGTTATGGAAGAAAACGAAGTGTTGGCGTTGGAATTCATTGAGCCAAGCCAAATTGAAGGATTACATGATGAAGATGAAAAACCGCCATTCGGCTGGTGGGGATCAAAGAATACATAGCCAATTCAATAACCTAATTTTTGAACATTATTTCGCCCTGGCATCCGCTCGGGCGATTTTTATATGCAAAAATATTTCAATTCTAATAATTCCTGTAAATTTAGCCATTTCATATGAACACATATTTTGTTCATTTATATATAATTATGAGTAATGTCTAGACATGTCTAGACATTGGAGCACTTTTCAACTAATAATCCACTCTGAGCTGTGAATTAAATACTATTTCAGTTCAAAGTACAGTACAAAGAAATATATTTTTAATTTGGCTAAATTTAGATAAATTATATTTTTGCTAAATTTAGATAAAATTTTTGTTCAGTAACTTTGTTTTTAAAAGTAAGAATTAGACAAATCAACAGGGAATGTCTAGACATGTCTAGACATTTATCCCATATAAGAACAAGTTATCCACAGTTTTTTTGTCAAGTTTTATTTCATTTTATCTAAATTTAGCAAATTTACCTTTTTACTTGTCAATAATTTATAACTTTTACCTCGCAATGTCTAGACATGTCTAGACATTGCGAAATATTTTGTCAAAAAAACAGCCAACTTGTTGCCGACTGTTTTTTATTTATGACCCCGATAGGAATCGAACCTATGTCTAGGGATTAGGAATCCCTCGTTCTATCCACTGAACTACGAGGTCGTACTATCTTGCGCTGACAGCTAAAATATGGTAAAATCAGACTATAAAAACTTTTAATAGCATACCACTAAACCTATGATAATTCAATGGCTTGGGCAATCCTGTTTTAAAGTGCAAACCAAGGGCAATCAGGGAGACGTTGTTATAGTTACAGACCCGTTTACTGATCAAACTGGCTTAAAAATGTCTCGATTCCAAGCTGACATTGTTACTGTTTCCTGCGACAATGACTTGCACAATAATGTCGATGCCATTCGCGGCGAACCATATGTTATTGTCCACCCGGGAGAATATGAGACCAAAGACGTATTTATTTACGGCGTGCCGGCAATTTCTGAAAAAATTAAATCAAAACTGACATTGTTCAAAATATTTTCCGAGGATATTTCCATCGCTCACTTGAGCGATTTAGCTTCAACTTTATCTGATGAGCAGATTGATCGCTTGGGCAATGTTGATATTCTACTGGTTCCGGTGGGCGGCGAAACGACTCTTGATACAAAAAATGCGGTCGAAGTGATTATGCAGATTGATCCGCGAATCGTCATTCCGATGAATTATTCAGCTGACGGCCAGGCTTCAAAATTAAAGACTGTCGATGATTTCTTAAAGAATTGCGGAATGAAATCAGAGAAATTAGACAAGCTTAAAATCGCAAAAAAGGATCTTATGACGGAGGACACCAGAGTCATAGTCTTGACGATTTAATTTTTATATATTTGCTCATTAATCAGCTCCCATGCGTAAAACAACAAAGATTTCTAAGAAAACTGTTCATTCAATTAACAAAAAAGCCTCATCGAATAAGATGCAGGATGATGTGGCCGTGCCTATAATCAAATCTGAGCCTGCCTATATCAATATTAATGAACACTCAGCGGAAATTGCCGCCAAAAGCAGGACGCTTTGGACGATCGTGGCGATTTTCAGCATCATCTTGGCGATCTTTTGGATTATAATGCTGAGAATTAATATCAATAAACAGACGTCCGATATCGGTTTCAACCAGATCGGCCAGCAGATTACCGACAGCTTGGCGCGTTTTGATACGGAAATCAAGGATCGGTCAGCGTCGAAACCGATTACTGCCGAGGATATGGCGGCGATCAAGAATGGCTTGGAAGATTCAATCAAAAGCAATCCCGACAGCAGTCTCTGGCCGACGCATGAATTTCCCAGCCTTAAAATTTCTTTGCAGTATCCGAATGATTGGAATTTCAGCTCAGTAATTGACGGCATTATGATCAGGAATATAGCATCATCAACTAATCCTGATAACAATTATGGCAAGATATTTGTTGGAAAAGAAAATAATACCGGAAAACAAACTTTATCTGCGTGGGCCGAAAAAAATAAACCAATGTTCGAGGGATATAGAGAAGATAAATCTATATTTATAAATAATTCATTTTCCGATACCCTGAAACTCATCAATAATTCTTCTTCAACAAATTCATCTAGTGAAATTGTCTTGATAAATTCCACAACGACGAAAGCAGTTTACATATTTCAATTATCAGCGAAAGGCGATTTGAATTATTATCATCCGTTGATGGAAGAAATAATCAGAACGATAAAAATGATCAAATAATTTATAAAAAATTAAGAATTGTATCGAAGTTGCGACCAGTGAAAATAAAAATTTATGGCCAAAAAACTAGATAATGAACGAATGCAGAAAGCGCTTGATTTCCACGCGCCGATCGATTCCGTAATCGAACAGCAAATAACGAATGAAGTCCAGCAGAGCTACTTGGATTATGCCATGTCAGTCATCGTTTCGCGCGCCTTGCCTGATGTCCGCGACGGCCTTAAACCGGTCCATAGGCGCGTCCTATACGCCATGTGGGATATCGGCCTCAAACCGTCGGCAAAGTTCCGCAAATCGGCTAATGTGGTCGGTGAAGTCATGGCCAAATACCATCCTCATGGCGACAGTGCCATTTATGAGACTATGGTTCGTATGGCCCAGGATTTCTCGTTGCGCCATCCACTCGTCAAAGGCCAAGGTAACTTCGGCTGTTTTACTAAGGACACTAAAGTAAAACTGACTGACGGCCGCGATTTATCTTTCGGCGAATTAATTGAAGAACACCAGCAAGGCAAAAAGAATTTTACCTTCACTGTCGACAGTGGCGTGATTAAAATTGCAGAAATTATAAATCCTAGACTTACGCGAAAAGACGCTAATATTATTAAGGTTATTTTAGACAACGGCGAAGAAATCCGCTGCACGCCGAATCATAAATTTCTACAAAAAAACGG
>Ga0172379_10007126_pt1 | contig 14663 bp, 12 predicted proteins | sample GrowelOW334metaG_FD_119756 | JGI IMG/M metagenome (GOLD analysis project Ga0172379, IMG submission 119756) | Groundwater microbial communities from an aquifer near a municipal landfill in Southern Ontario, Canada - Groundwater well OW334 metaG | ecosystem: Environmental > Aquatic > Deep...
AAATAAATAACACGTTCAAGGTCTCTGACGGTCATACCAAGAATCAAACTCAGATAGCTTGGGATACCTTTTAGGTACCAAATATGACAGACCGGAGAAACGAGACTGATATGGCCCATACGTTCGCGACGAACGCGTGATTGAATTACTTCAACACCACATTTTTCGCACGTAACACCACGATGCTTCATGCGTTTATATTTACCGCAATTACATTCCCAGTCTTTTACTGGACCAAATATTCGGGCGCAAAATAAACCATCGCGCTCAGGCTTGAGTGTTCGATAATTTATGGTTTCAATTTTCTTTACTTCACCATACGATAACGAACGTATTTTTTCAGGAGAAGCAACGCTAATGCGCATTGCGTTAAACTGTACCGTGTTTATATACTCACGAAACCGTTCAAGCATTCTATTATTCACCGACTTGCTCCTTACTTGTCTTAAAGAGATCTACCTGTAAACCCAAACTTTGCAGTTCTTTGACCAATACGTTAAACGATTCAGGAATACCTGGCTCAGGGACTTCATCTCCCCTAACAATCGCTTCATAAGTCTTAATACGTCCGTTAACGTCATCCGACTTGACTGTAAGCATTTCCTGTAACGTATAGGCTGAACCGTATGCATATAACGCCCACACTTCCATTTCTCCAAGTCGCTGTCCACCAAATTGTGCTTTACCACCGAGCGGTTGCTGAGTAATCAATGAGTAAGGACCAACTGATCGAGCATGTAACTTATCGTCCGCTAAGTGATTCAATTTCATCATATAGATAAAACCAACGGTTACTGGTTGATCGAATTGATCGCCAGTCCGTCCGTCAAACAATCTAAACGTTCCATTGTCAGGAAGTCCAATTCCCTTGAGCACTGGAACAATCTCTTTATCATAATCAGCGCCATCAAAGACTGGCGTCTTCATTGCTAAACCATTTTCTGCTACATTTTTAGCAACTTTCCACAACTCATCCTCGTTGTAGTTTTTAGCAAGATTATCGACAATTTCCTTGCCAAAGAATCCTTCTAAGCGTTTCTTAACTTCGGCAAGGCTGAGCGCTGCCAATTCTTTCTTGAACTGAATACCAATTTCTCTTCCACCCATTCCAAGAACAGTTTCGAGAATTTGTCCAACGTTCATACGACCAGGAACGCCAAGTGGATTAAGTACTATATCAACAGCTGTACCGTCCTCAAGATGAGGCATATCTTCAATATTGACTATACGTGAAACCACACCCTTGTTACCATGTCGTCCTGCCATTTTATCACCGACTGAAAGTCGACGTTTGGCAGCAACATACACTTTTATCATCTTAATAACACCTGATGGAAGATCATCACCTTTTCTCAATTGATTAATGCGATCTTCTTTAAGTGCCGTCAAAACATGTATTTGACTGTTCAAGATGTCTTTGTACTGGACTATTTTTTCATCAATTTCTTTATTGCCAACAGAAAGAGACAATAAGGCGTCGACGTCCATGTCTTCGAACTTACCTGTAACGACACCCTTCTTAGAACCCTTAACCGTTGCACCTTTTAACAATGCAAGCACTTTTTCTTTAATGCTACGGCTCAGAATTCCAAGATGCTGATTGAAGCCTTCTTCAAACTTTTGTGTCTCTTTTGTTACAATATCTTTATAACGTTTATCTTTTCTAATTCCGCTACGAGAGAATATTTTTACGTCAACAACCGTTGCTTCAACCCCTGGTGGAACCCGCAACGATGTATCACGTACTTCTCGAGATTTCTCACCAAATATCGCACGCAATAATTTTTCTTCTGGCGAAACCTGAATATCACCTTTTAAAGTAACTTTTCCAACTAAAATATCGCCAGGCTTAACACGCGTACCAATTTTGACGATACCATCTTCATCTAGCGCTTCAAGATCTTTTTCTGATACATTTGGAATATCTCGCGTAATTTCTTCAGCTCCAAGCTTTGTATCACGAGCTTCTGCTGCAAACTCTTCAACGTGAACCGATGAGAAAACATCGTCAGCAACGAGACGTTTACTTACAACAATAGCGTCCTCAAAGTTATATCCAAGCCATGGCATGAATGCCACAAGCAAGTTGCTTCCAAGAGCCAATTCACCATTAGCCGTTGCCGCACCGTTAGTGATAACATCGCCTCTAGCAATGGTATCGCCAGCAGCAACGATAGGCGTATAATGAATCCATGTATTGTGACTAGATTGTGCAAATTTCTTAAGATTATACACGTCAATTGGTCGCGAGAACCACTCGGACTCATTATCTTCTTTTTCTTTACGACGAATGATGATTTTTTCAGCGGAAACATATTCAACAACACCATCATTCTTCGCTAAAATGACGGCACCATCAAGCGAACCAAGATCTCGCTCCATTCCGGTACCGACAAGTGGCGTTTGGCATTTGATCAAAGGAACAGCTTGCCGTTGCATGTTTGAACCCATCAATGCTCGGTTAGCATCGTCGTGTTCAAGGAAGGGAATGAGCGATGTAGGAACCGAGAAAATCTGTTTTGGAGATGCATCGATATAACTAACATCTTTCGATTCTGCAAGAACAATATCACCATCTTGCTGACGAACAAGCACTCGATCTGCCTTAATTCGACCTTTACTATCAAGCTCAACAGTCGACTGAGCAATCTTTTCGCCTGTTTCTTCAAACGCATCCAAGTACAAAATATCATCTTGAACGATACCATCTTTTACTGGACGGTATGGTGTTTCTATAAAACCTAGCTCATTAACTTTCGCATAGGTCGACAAAGATGAAATCAAACCAATGTTTTGTCCTTCAGGTGTCTCGATCGGACAAATTCTTCCATAGTGAGATGTGTGAACGTCGCGAACTTCAAACGTTGCTCGTTCACGAGTAATACCACCAGGCCCGAGAGCCGACAAGCGACGCTTATGTGCCATCTCTGCCAACGGATTGGTTTGGTCCATAAATTGTGATAACTGACCTGTTCCGAAGAATTCTCTTAATACGGCAGTTAAAGGCTTAACATTCAGGAAATCATAGGGCATAAGAGCTGAATAATTTTCCTGAAGACGAAAACGCTCTCTTGCAATCCGTTCAACACGGGCAAAACCAACATACAGTTGGCTTTGAAGCAACTCACCAACAAGCCGAACACAACGGTTACCCAGATGATCGATATCATCCAATTCTCCATCGCCACGCTCCTTGAGACCAATGAGATATTTTATCGTTGCAATGATATCTTCTTTGGTCAAATGAGTTGTTGCTTCGTCAATTGAAAGCCCTAACTTCCTATTCGTACGAATACGGCCAACATTTGTCAGATCATAAAAACGTGGGTTGAAAAACATATTGTTGACATATTCTTCCATCACTTTAAGCGATGGAACATCACCAGGTTTCAATTTTGTATAGATATCTTTTAATGCATCTTCATAGGTCGAAATCTGATCATGTGTATACGTTAGAGCCATTGTTGGTTGAAAAACATAGCCAGATGTTTTTATTACATCGAATGAGAACTTGCCTGGAATTTCTTCAATCTGGTCAATAATCTCCTCTGTAAGGCTTCCACCTGATTGAAGAAGTATTTCTCCCGTACGAGGATCAATAATATCTGTTCCTATGACTCTATTAACCAAACTATTTTTTCTAATGGAAAGCGTCTCAACACCCTCTTTTTGAAGTTTGTCGATAACGGCTTTATTAAAACGTTGGCCAACGGTAAACTTTTTTTCCAGCTCAGAGGTAAGCATTCCCGCTTCTAATCGTTGCCCAATAAGTGATGCGTCAACTTTCTTGATAAATTTACCACCCTTGAGACTGACAGATTCAAAATCGTAGAATGTTGAAAGAATCGAACTTTTTTTGACTCCCAACGCTTGCAAAAAAGTGGTTCCCAAAATCTTTTTCTTTTTATCTATTCTGACGAACATCAAATCGTTGTGATCAAATTCGAAATCAACCCATGAACCACGATTAGGAATAATACGGGCGATATGATATGGAAGCCCTCTAAAATCTTTATTTTTCTTGCTTAGGGAAAACATAACTCCAGGTGAACGATGCATTTGGCTAACAACAACACGATCAACGCCATTAATAAGGAATGTCCCCTGGCTTCCGAGTTTAAAGCAAGCCTCATCGTCCTCATATAAATCAACCATAACTGGTAGGTCGCAGAAGAATATATCCTGTTCTTTTATATCACGAACAACTTTTTTGGAAGTTTCTGGATCGACGTCCCATGCAACCAATTGCATTTTAACTTTAAGTTGCAATGCATAGGTTTTGCCTCCGTAACGACATTCGTCGACGGTTGCCGGAACCTTGAAGGTAACGCGCGAATAACATTTTTTACACGTTGCATAGTTGGCCGCTTGCTTTTTGCAATGCGGGCATATACAACCATTGCGAAGTTGTCCGTGTCCAGATTTCTTACAAGAAGAACATGTCCATTTATATCTATTCTCAAGTCCCGTAACTAAACCACAAACACACGCCCAATCGCCCAACTCATAGCTAACATACTCGAGGGAAATCCGATCGTTGTGCTCAATAGGAAATGTATCACGCAAGACCTTTTCTAAGCCTATGTTTTTACGCTCAGAAGGCAAACAATCAAGTTGCACAAAATCATTGAAGGACTTTGACTGCACCTCGATAAGATTGGGAAGAGAAACAACCTCTTTTATCTTCCCGAACGTTTTTCTTAAAACACCTTTTCCTATTCCAAACCGCAACATCAATTGCTCCCAAACGTAAAACGCACCTACAGATACCGTAACCCTACACAACCAATGACGCAAACTCTGTATGTTGCAAAAACCCCATTACTCATTCATCCCAGCCGCTACGGCCACCCCAAAACCCAGTTAAAACAGAAAGGATCCGTTTTAAATATTGCTATTTAAAACGGTCCTTAAAAGCTACTGTCACGTAAGCAATGCTTAGGACAATTTAACTTTTGCGCCGGCTTCTTTCAAAGCCTGTTCCATTTTCTTTGCTTCTTCTTTTGGAGCAGCTTCTGAAACAACAAATGGTGTATTGTCCACAGCTTCTTTAGCTGCGCCCAATGACAATGTTGTTACAGATCTAAGCGCTTTAATAACGTTAATCTTGTTGCTACCAGCTTCTTCAAGAGTAACCTTGAATTCGCTTTTTTCTTCCGCAGGTGCAGCAGCAACGGCAGTGGCAGCAGGAGCAGCAGCCATAGGAGCAGCAGCTGAAACACCAAACTTTTCTTCTAGAGCCTTAACTAAATCTGCAAGCTCCATAACAGACATTTTACCTATTTCTTCAATGATATTCACTTTTGCTGACATGAAAAACTCCCTTAAAGGTTCTACAAAAATAATTCCAACAAATGGCTAGACTTTCAACAAATTAACAGATCCCCCTGTTATACCCTACTGTCGAGCTGTTTTCGCCTCTATCTCTTTAAGCACATAAAGCAATCGAACTGTGAGCAAGTTCAACAACCGCACAAAACTTGCAATTGGAGCTTGCACTGTTCCAACAACCTGCGCTAACAAAACATCTCGCGCTGGAAGCGATGCTAAATACGCAACTTCTTGCTGAGAAAGAACACGTGCTTCAAAAAAACCTGACAACAACTTTAGCGCCTCATTTTGCTCGGAAAAGGTCTTCAACTGTTTTGCAACTGAAGAAATATCACCCTTTGCAAAAACAAGCCCCACCTGATCTTTGAATTGTGCAGAAAAATTATCTACACCAACAATGTCATGTGTCGCTTTTTTCATCAATGTTGCTTTGGTTACTTTCAGCACACCATTGTTCTCGCGCAAAGCACGTCGCAACGACTGTAAATGGCTTACACTCATTCCCTGATAGTTAACAAGGAACGTCGCTTGGGTTTGTGAAAACAACTCCCTAACCTCAGCGACTGCAGCTTCCTTCTGATGACGATTCATCTCAAGCCCTTCTTTAAACCTTGTTACAATAACTCATCTGGATTGATTGACACACCAACCCCCATAGTCGATGAAACTGTTATTTTTCGTATAAACTTACCTTTTGACGAGGCTGGCTTGCTCACTTGAACAGACTTAACAAGCGCACAAAGGTTTTCAAACAGCTTCTCCGAACCAAATGAAACTTTTCCAAACGGAGCATGGACGATACCACCTTTATCATTTCTAAAGGAGACGCGTCCCTTTTTAAGATCAGAGACAATTCCCGCTATATCAAACGTCACTGTTCCAACTTTCTTGTTTGGCAAAAGCCCCCGTGGGCCCAGAAATTTTGCAACCTTACCAACAACGCCCATCAAATCTGGCGTTGCGACTGCAGCTTCAAAATCCATCCAACCACCTTCAATTTTGGTAATCAGATCATCCACGCCAATATAATCAGCGCCAGCTTTTTTCGCTGCTTCTTCATATTCGCCCTTGGCAAATACAACTACTCTTACCGTTTTTCCAAGACCATGCGGCAACAAGGTTGACCCTCTGACCGTCTGCTCACCTTTTGATGCGTCGATTCCCAACACTACGCTGACATCAACCGATTCATCAAACTTAACATGTGTATTCTTGACAACAAAGTCGAGGGCTTCTCGGGCCGTTTTGACAGAAACCTTGGACAGTTTCTCTCTCACTTCTGCATGTTTTTTGCCTGTATTACTCATTATCAATCCAATTCTAACGCCGTTTCAGCAAACCAAAAACCTATTCAACAACTGTAAGCCCCATGCTTCTCGCGCTTCCCGCAACGATTTTTTTCGCTGCTTCTATGTCGCAAGCATTCAAATCTGGCGCCTTGATCTTTGCGATCTCTTCGATGTCTTTCATCTTGATTCTACCAGCAACCTCTTTGCCCGGATTGCTTGCACCTTTTGTGATGTTAGCCCTTTTTCTCAAGAGTTCTGACACCGGAGCTGTTTTTGTAATGAAATCAAATGTTTTATCTGTATAAACCGTAATTACAACAGGAACCGTTTCACCCTTACGGCTCGCAGTCGCAGCATTGAACTTCTTGCAAAAATCCATGATGTTAACACCGTGTTGCCCTAGAGACGAACCAACAGGAGGCGCAGGGGTTGCGCTCCCCGCAGGTATCTGAAGCTTAAGATTAGCCTTAATATTCTTGGCCATTGATTCACCTTATTGTTTATTTTTTGACCTGATCAAACCCTAACTCGACAGGCGTTAACCTGCCAAAAATGCTTACCAAAACAGTAAGCCGCTCTCTTTCCTCCTCAACCTTATCGATGAGTCCCACAAAACCAGAGAATGGTCCATTTGCTATATGAATCTCATTGCCAATCGCAAAAGAAGCCTTCTCATCAGAAACAGCCAGCTTGCCAGCCATCTGCGAGAAAATGCGATCAACCTCTTTGTCTGATAATGGGGCGGGGCTTTCGCCACCTAAGAATCGAGTAACTCGTGGCGTGGTTGCAACGAGCCTGAATGTCTCGCCAACCATTTCCATCTGCACCAAAAGATAACCCGGAAAGATTTTTTCTTTTTTTGATTTATTTTCCGCAAAAAAACTGGAGACTTCGCCTGACGGAATAAGCACTTCGCCAACTAAATCAGCGAGCCCTTCTTCGACGACTCTTTTTTCGAGGTCGACTTTGACGATTTCTTCAAAGCCTGTGTACACTTGAACTACATACCATCGTTTCATCGCTTACCGCAAACTCCAGTTAACACTCTAAACTAATACTTAATCACCGTACCAATGATGTAACTAAAAAAAGCATCCATGGTCCCGAGCAAAATAGCAAAAACAGCAACAACAATACATACTATTGCCGTTGCCCCAACAAGCTCATCACGCATCGGCCACGTTACTTTTTTTAATTCTGCCTTAACCTCGTTGAAAAACGTCATCACCTTATTCATAGCAGCATCTCCACTCTACTCAATACCATAATAGTGGCAGGCCAGGAGGGACTCGAACCCCCAACACGCGGATTTGGAGTCCGCTGCTCTACCAATTAGAGCTACTGGCCTTAACATTACTTTGTTTCCTTATGAGTAGCGTGCTTGCGACACTTGCCACAGTACTTACTCAAAGAAAGCTTTCCAAACGCCCTCTTTTTCGAAACTCTTTTGCTATAATTTCTCAGTCCACAACCATCACATTCAAGGTGGACAATAACTCTATTCTTTGCCATATCCTAAACTTTCACCTGTTTAAAACTAGTGGAGCCCGCGACCGGGTTTGAACCGGTGACCTCTCCCTTACCAAGGAAGTGCTCTACCAACTGAGCTACGTGGGCAAATCAGCCATGAACGCCCGTTACACTAAAAACACCCCAAACCCGCTTCACCTGCTAAAATGGAGCTGGCAACTGGACTTGAACCAGCGACCTGCTGATTACAAATCAGCTGCTCTACCAACTGAGCTATGCCAGCATCAATTGCAGTTTCTGGAGCGGGAAACGGGTCTCGAACCCGCAACCTACAGCTTGGAAGGCTGTCGCTCTAGCCAATTGAGCTATTCCCGCAGACATATTTCAAAGCTATTTTCACGCTGTAACGCTAACCCCGACACACAAAACACCCTACCACTATACCTCAAGAACAGGATAAATCAATGTTCTTTTGGGCGGAAAAGTTAAGATACAAACGCCACCTTAAAACTGGTGGGGAGAACAGGATTCGAACCTGTGAAGGCATTGCCAACGGATTTACAGTCCGTCCCCTTTGACCGCTCGGGAATCTCCCCATCACTCAAAAGTATCTTACTTAGGGCGTATATAAAAATGTGTCTTGTCGTTATAAAACAACGTTCCTCTAATGATAGAGGCTTTAGCAAAGATTTCAACTATTTTTTTGAAAAAATACAATCTATTTTACCAGCGATCGCAACTAATTAATCGTTGAGATATATCCTCTAGATCGTATTTTAGGAAGAAACATACAACATCTTTATCAAATAACCCGTCACTCAAGAGCGGGGCAATAACTTCTGGCCACTCGATAAATGAGATCGTTTTTGATCGCGATAAATACTCGTCAAAGCCTGCATTAATAAATTGTTCAAGCGTGGTAATGCGATACAAATCAAAATGGTTAAAGCTCTGACCATCGGCATTTGTATAGGTATTAACATAGCCGAATGTAGGACTCGTCACCTGTTCTTGGACGCCAGATTGTTTTAAAATTTCTTTAATGATTGTTGTTTTGCCTATGCCCAATGGCCCATAGAAAGCGACTATCGAATACTGATTGAATAATGGAAGCATATCGCGCACAAGGCTTTCAATCTGATCGAGGGTAAATGTTCTTGTTTTCATAGCGCTCCTCCGTGTATACATGCCATCACAAAATATCTCTTTTACTCTACCAAAAAATTCTTGCGCGGGCTATCGTCACTGGCACAGCCAGGCAACGGTATGATTATGAATAATTGACAGGCCTGCCGCTTGATATTCAAGCATTTTTGTTGGACGAGAAACCCAGTTAATACAATCGTTATCGCGAAATAAAAAACCATAATCAGCTGCACACAGATATGTGAGAACCTGACAGGGATCAACGTTCAAAATTCTGTAGTGATGGGGCGAAAGCCCATAACTTTTAAGCTCTCGATCGAATTGATTTTGGTCAGGAGAAAGTATAAGTAAAAGAGCGTAAGCATCTTTGCTCGCGTGGTGGCAAAAATAATCTAGCGATTCTTTGACCCCTTGCCACGGTTTATATGATCCGCTGTAGCAATAAACGCGGGCATCCTCGGCAATCCCAAGTTTTCTACGTAGTTCACGCCGGAAGAGCGCACGAGTCGCAGGGATAATTGCACATGGAAGATCTACATACGCAATAACTATCGATTTCTCTTCTGCTTGATAACGATCTACCAAATAATCTTTAAGCGCAGGGCTAACAGCTTCAATTGTAATATCATAACCAATATTCTTACGCTGTTTGCCGTACACACAACGTTCAAGTTGTTCGAGTTCGTGATACACAAATTTTTTACGTATTCGTTGGCTCAACGATGTTTTACTTCGCATTGCATAACGATATTCTTCTGCGCAAAGCCCACGCGCCTGAATAATGCAACGAGTAGTTTTTAATCGCTTGCCTGCGATCAGGTCAAGTGCAATAGCTCCCGCAAGAGGCCCTCGTGCAAGAATGCAATCAGCGACAACTCCCTTTAAAACCTTTTTACACTGCCAGAAGGCATACACAAGACTTAGCCGTCCAAAGAAAAGCCATCGGTTTAAAATAATTACGCTCAGTCGATCATGCCAAACAAGATCTTGGCTATTGAACGCATTACGCTCAAACGAAATTAATGTTATTTTTAAACCTTTGTTTGCATCGAGTTCGGCAAGCAACGGCTGCAGCACCTGGCTTTTGAACACTGAGTTTTTAATACCATCATAAATAAGACATATCACATGAGTATCACGCAAAAATCTCATCAAACCCTCTCTCCACCAATTATTGCCTAAAAAATTGTTTTCTTTCCCCTCGCTTTTGTATACTACCACAACACTATCGGTCACCCGTTAAAAGAAGCTAGCTGGAAAAGGATGTCATGAAGTTTATAAAGCCGCTTGAAGAGGTAGGTTTAAAAGATATTAGCTTGGTTGGTGGGAAAAATGCATCGCTGGGAGAAATGATCCAAAACCTAGCCAGCAAAGGAATAACGGTTCCATCAGGCTTTACCATCACCGCCCAAGCATATACCCATCATCTTGAAAAAAATGAACTTACCGGCACATTAGAGACACTGCTCGCAAAAATAAATAAACAGCAGCTGAAAGAACTCGCGTCTATCGGACAAGAGATACGCAACTTAATTAGTTCAGCTCCACTTCCAGATGATATAGCGCAAGAGATTATTACCGCCTATCACACTATGGAACAACGCTATGGAACATTGTGTGACGTTGCCGTCAGGTCATCGGCAACGGCTGAAGATCTTCCCGAAGCTTCGTTCGCTGGCCAACAGGAAACATTTTTAAACATCTCAGGACACGAAGCGCTTGTGGGCGTATGCACCAAAGCATTTGCCTCGCTTTTCACCGATCGTGCAATCTCGTATCGCATTGACCACGGATTTGACCACATGAGTGTTGCCCTCTCCATTGGCGTACAAAAAATGATCCGCTCTGATCTGGCAAGCTCAGGCGTCATGTTCACACTCGATACCGAAAGCGGCTTTAAAGACGTTATTTTTATTACAAGTTCTTATGGTCTTGGAGAAAATATCGTTCAAGGAAGCGTCAACCCTGATGAATTTTATATCCATAAACCAACACTCAAGCAAGGGTTTAAACCCCTCTTGCGAAAACGGAGGGGCAGCAAACTCATTAAGCTGATCTATGACCAAGCGACATCAACAAAAAATGTGGCCGTTCCTGATACCGACCGAGTCCTCTTTTCGATTACCGACCAAGAAGCCCTTGAACTTGCTAGCCAAGCGCTGATTATCGAAGAATATTATTCGCAACGCCATGGTACCTGGTGCCCAATGGATATCGAGTGGGCAAAGGACGGCAAGGATGGAAAACTATACATTGTTCAAGCCCGACCAGAAACGGTCCATTCGCAAGCAAAGAACCAAACAATAATCGAAGAATATCTCATCGACAAAACTGCTGCAAAAAAAGACGCTATCATCGCAACAGGTAAAAGCGTTGGAAGAAAAATTGTCACCGGACAAACATGCGTTATCCAGTCGCCTAAAGAAATTGATCAGGTCCAAGAAGGAAGCATTCTTGTCACCGATATGACCGACCCAGACTGGGAACCCATCATGAAAAAAGCAGCCGGCATTGTCACCAACCGTGGCGGTAGAACCTGCCATGCTGCTATAATAAGCCGCGAACTTGGCATACCCGCCATCGTTGGCACCGGAAATGGTACCGATACCATCGCCCCTCAGCAATCGGTCACCCTTGATTGTAGCAGCGGGGAAGTCGGTGTCGTTTACCGCGGAGTACTTCCGTTCGAAGTAAAGCGGACTGAAGTAACAACGCTTCCCGCATCACCTGTCCCTCTTATGGTCAATATCGCTAATCCAGATGAAGCATTTACCATTGCGCAATTGCCAAGCGCCGGAGTTGGGCTTGCTCGCCTAGAATTTATTATTAATAATACCATTCAAGTCCATCCAATGGCCCTTATTCACCCAGACCAGGTAACCGATCCCGATGATATTAAACAGATTGAAAAACTCTGCCTTGGGTACACAGATAAGCTTCAGTTTTTTATCGACAAACTTGCCCAGGAAGCCGGTACCATTGCGGCAGCATTTTATCCAAAACCGGTTATCGTTCGCTTTTCAGATTTCAAAACTAATGAATACAGTGCCCTGCTTGGCGGAAAAAACTTTGAACCAACAGAAGAAAATCCTATGATCGGCTTTCGCGGAGCATCACGCTATTACAATGAACGGTACAAAGAAGCCTTCGCGCTTGAATGCAAAGCAATAAAAAAGATCCGTGATGATATGGGCCTGGTAAATCTAATCCCCATGGTCCCTTTTGTCAGAACGGTTAAAGAAGCAGAACTAGTAATCAAAGAAATGAATTTAAACGGGCTCGAGCGTGGCAAGAATAATCTATTGCTCTACATGATGTGTGAAATTCCATCAAACGTGTTACTCATCCAGCAGTTTGCTACACTTTTTGATGGATTTTCAATCGGCTCAAATGATCTTACCCAGATGACGCTTGGCATCGACCGCGATTCATCACTTATTGCTGATATCTTTGACGAACGAAACGAGGCGGTGCAAATCATGCTTTCGATGGCCATCAAGGGCGCTCGCAATCTCGATAAAAAAATCGGTATCTGCGGCCAGGCACCTTCTGACTACCCAGAGCTTGCGGCATCTTTGATTCAGCAGGGCATCTCTTCGTTATCGCTTAACCCAGACGTACTTTTAAAGACATTGATCATGCTTGGGAAGAAGTAACGCCCTATATATCCCAATTTTTTATGATGTCGGCAGCTGGATTAATAGAGCGCAGAAGACTTCCTCTCATGCGACCAGGGTAAGGATCGTTTAAATAGCAGCGATACGATACCGTGCCCTGCTGTATTTTACCCGTAGCCTGGTTCTTAACCCTCGTATCAATAGGCACTATGAAATATAATAAAATCTTTTGATATTTTGCTCTTGTCGTAGCATCAAGACGTGGATATGGCTTTTCTGAAAAGAAAAATTTAATGAGATCGCGGTCTTCAAAAAGTTGGACACTCATACTACCATTTTTTTGAATCCATGCAGGCGTTATCCCTAAAGCAGAAACAGGCTTTGAACCTGAAATCTGAGGCGGGTTTTGCCAACAATGGCTGTCATCAATCGGCCGGCCATTCGTTCCTACAGGGACAAGAAAATTTGACGTTTTGTTTTTGTTTTTTGCATTAATAAGGTCGTATAAATACTTGATCGTGTATGAACTTCCCGCAACCGGTGTATTTAGCTTCCCTTTAACAAGTAATGGAGGATCTGCTGACACAGCTGTACCTGTTGTCAACTGACGTTGCTGGGCTGCCCCTGCCGATAAAATATCCTCATCGACGGTCCCCATTGCCATGAGAACCAGGCAGAATACCTTTTTTGACACTCCCATTTCCCCCTCCTTCTCTAACCACCATGACCCTTTTCCCCTACTTTTAGCATAGAACTCGCACGCTCCAAAACGCAATTATTTTTTTATTACCCCGCTATAAAGAGGTTGAAAAGAGCACCCCCCCGTAGTAACATGATGAAAAATATAAGGGTTGTTATGTTTGTACCACAGTTACTTTCATTCTTTGCAGGTGTAATCACCGGAGTCGTTTTTGGCGCTACCGCCGGGCTAGGACATAACGGAAGTCTTGGATGGATCATTGGTGGCTTTATTGTCCGTTGGTGTATGCTTTTATTGCTATTGACGGTCCTGTATCGTACACTATCACTTGATTTAGTTATTGTTCTGGCGGGCTTCTTTTTAGCTTTATGGATAATGATATTTAAGCGGTTACGAGGTTTTTCATGAGTATAGAACTATTTCAATACAAAACGATCACACCCCTAGCTTCATTGGGATTGACCGGAAAATTTTGGAACGTACACATCGACACGCTCATTGCCACCTGGGTCGCCATGGTGATGCTCATCGGATTCATTGCCGTCGGCAGATTGTTTCTAAAAAAACGGCCTAAAGGCGTTGTCGCTTTTGGTTATCAAAAGATTGTCCTGGCGTTCATGGATTTTTACAAAGACACCTTTCACAATTTCAACTATAACTTTTTCTTATTTATTGTTTCGTTGTTTTTCTTCACCTTTTTTTGCTGTCTTGTGGGCATTTTGCCCTTCCTGCACGAAGAAGCAACGGGGGATCTCAACACAACCATCGCCATAAGTTTGACAAGTTTTCTCTATATCCAATATCAAAAAATTGCAGCTCATGGCATCGGCGGCTATCTTCATGAATTTATCGATCCAATCTTTGTACTTGCTCCCATCCACCTGGTCGGAGAGCTTTCAAAAATAGCCTCAATGGCATTTCGTCTTTTCGGCAATATTTTGGGCGGCAGTATTATTTTCAAACTTATCATGGAACTGGTTCATACCTACCAAGTTCCCTTCACCACATATTTACTCTGCGTTTTAGTAGGCACTGTATTATTTTCGTACACATCGTTCTATCAAAAAATTGGTTGGCTAAGAAACATTTCTAACGGACTAACACTTACCG
>Ga0172379_10007127_pt1 | contig 14662 bp, 3 predicted proteins | sample GrowelOW334metaG_FD_119756 | JGI IMG/M metagenome (GOLD analysis project Ga0172379, IMG submission 119756) | Groundwater microbial communities from an aquifer near a municipal landfill in Southern Ontario, Canada - Groundwater well OW334 metaG | ecosystem: Environmental > Aquatic > Deep...
ATTGCATATAGAGCCCTTCCAGCGTGTTTCTTTTGGCAAAGAAGGGGAGCGATTCAAACGCCCGCTCGGTCCCAAATTGGTTGTGAAGAGGGGAATGTTCGTAAACGACCCTGCCGGGTCCGGTCTTTGATAAGTAAGTATTTATCTGCTCATATAGCGGCCAAGGCTTTTTCCCTTCAAATCCCGAGTAGTTCCAGTTTATCCAGCCTTTTATGAAGGTAAGATTGAAAGCGACCCATAGGATAACCGCCAGAAAAGCTATTGTAGGAATAAGCTGCTTTGATCTTAAGTTGTTTATAAACGGCAGGATAAACGTTGCCGCAAATATTGTGAAAAAAATTTGGAGGATCGGGACAAAACGGATATCGAGTACCCCCACTTTTGGCCCGATGAAGTACAAAATTGTGCAGATAAAAATAGTATATAGAAAATACCAGGTTCTTTTATCTTTGATATTTAAGAAGATCGCGCCGGCGCTAAAAATAATAAATGGTAAAAGTATCCTTGGGAAAACCTCAAAAATAGAATTAATTCCCCAGGCGGTAACATATTCTGTTACCCACGGAAGAGTTTCAATAAAAGGGATCAGCCAAAATCCTAATAATAGAAAACCCAGCCCGAATACGCAGGTCAGATATTTAATGTTAACAATAAAGTTTTTTCGTGAAAAAACAAAAAACGAACCGATGATCAAAGAGAAAATTAGCGAATAGCCGTGGGAAAGCCCCATAAGAAGGACAAGGAAGGCGTTCAATATTATTTTGTTTTTATTTTGGATCCCGGAATAAAGGGTCCCAAAAAATAGAAATGCGAGCGATATTCCTATTCCGTATGAAAACTCGCCGGCCAGCGTGCTGGGAATGTTGGCGCCCCACATGCTGTTGGCCTCCATAAATAGAAAGGGGAGGGTAAAGATCGCGCCTAAGATCGGTACCGGGAACACATATTTAAGCAGCCGAAGGGTTGTATAGATGCAGATCGGCAACAAAAATATCCCAAGTACGGAAACGAGCTTGAACGCTATTTGCATCGGAATTATGCAGCTTAGCAGCGCCATAAATAAGAATGGCAGTGGGAAATAGTGATAAAAAAGCGGAAAACCTGCGTAGTTGCCTTGCAGCCAGCCCATGATCTTTCCATGGGGGAGGAGGTATTCTTTCAGGTAAACAGCGGTGAAATAGTGCGAACCGGTATCGCCGCCGGTGGTAATGGTTCGCGTCAGCATATTCCATGGGTCGAAAAAACTAGCGAGAAAGAGATAGACCAAGGCCAAAACGGCTAGATCTATCATTTTCGTTTGAATTGGAAGAAAACAAAGAGAGCGACCAAGCTGATAAGGAGGATAAATATGAACGAGTAGCTCATCCCCAGAAAGCCGTCATTTGCTCTGATCTTTACGGTTAACGGGGTAATTATTGAAAAATGTTGCCCGTTATCATCATATTCGAATATTCCAAACAGGTTATAGGTGCTGCCGGAAAGGGCGGATGCATTAGAAATTTCAAAGAAGGCGGCATTTTGCGATCTCGGTTTTATAGCGCAAGCATGCGGATTATTAGCGATCACGATCTCTTTTGGCGCAATTAATGAGATGGTCCCTTTAACTTCGAGTCCCCCAGGATTTTTTATTGTAAGTTTTACCTTTCCTTTTGCCGATATTGCCGTACTTCTGCCTTGCATGGAGAGCGATGAGGGGATCTTCTTCCCTATTTGATATGTCTGGCAGCTTACGGCCGAGAAAGGATATTCGTTGGCATCGGTGTAGTGAAGGGTGAGAATTGCCGGATAGTTTCCGGGTTTGTATTGCGGGATAAAAATTGATTCAAAGAAGGAATAGGTTTCTCCTACTTTTAATTCCGGCTTCTTTTCCGCGATCAGGTACTTATTTCCGATCTTTATTTCGGCTTGGACATTTAGCGCGGATTCATCCCCTTTATTGACCGATGAAAGGTCTACTTTTAAGGTGTTATCAACGATCTTGGCGGAAAAGGTGGTCTTGAGGCTGATGAAGCTGGCAAAAGAGATAGATGAAAATATTAGAAGGATCGAAAATAGAAAAATTATTTTCTTCATGATCATATTATAACAATAATTATTAAAAAAAATAGACTTGATTATCTATTGCGGTGCGATATACTTTGTCTGGCTCTAAATGTTGGTCGGAAATTGATCGATGAAAGATATAATATATTTATTTAAAAAAGCTTTTCTTTTTTCTTTTTGTGTTCTTGCTGTAAGTATAATTATTGCTCCTTCTTCTTATGCCGCGACTTATTATGTAAATGCAGGAACTGGAAATGATGCCAACGCAGGGACAAGTTCAGGCGCGGCCTGGAAGACCTTAACTTATGCTGGGACCATGTCTACCGTGGCAGATACTGTGAATGTAGCGGCGGGAACGTATGATGAGGCAAATGGAGAAACTTTCACCGCCGCGAAAACAATCACAATTCGCGCCAATTTTGTTTCTACTACCCCATTAGGAGCAACAATTTCATGCTCCTCTTTCAATGCCAGTACGGTTTCGATGGAAAGCGGATCGTTAGATGGCTTCTATATAACAAACAGCTCCAGCCAAACCAGATATCCTGTTTATATAAAAAAAACCGGCACGACCGTACAGATAAAAAATTGTCAGATCAGGGCTAATTGGGCTAGTGGTTACGGACAAAAGGGTATTTACATCGGTAGCACGACAATAAATTCCACAATTGAGGGGTGTACGATCGAAGCTGATCTTGGAATATATGAGGATGCTGGCGGCGGGAACATGAGGATAAATAATAATACGATCATTCCTTGGCATTCTTCCAGCGCAACACTAACGCATGTCGGAATGTACTTGTCCGCTACCGGAGAAGTATCTTCAAATGAAGTCCGCGGGTTGCAATCAATAGATGGCTATACAGGAATATGGTTTGCTATAGGATCTGGAGCAAGAACTGTTACCAACAATACAATTGTCAATTGTACGCGCGGGGTTTCCTGCTCCGCAAGTTCGGTGACGGTAACCGCCAGGAATAATATTATCACCGGATCGCCGACCGGGGCGGCTTTTGGAACGGCAATTGTTCAGAGTAGCGGCACCGTAACTTCAGAATATAATTCCCTCTATAATAATGTGGCCGCATATTCCGGCACGGTTGGGAGCAAAACGGGAGACATTACTACAAACCCAAAATTTGTTTTAGCAACGGCGACTGATTTCAGGGTCTATAACAGTTCCCCCTGCCGGGGAACGGGGTTGGGTGGTGTGGATATGGGCCGTTATCCTGCCCTGGCTGCGCCTGCCAACACTATTCATATAACTTCTCCCACCGGCGGAGAAACATGGAATCGAGGGACCAAGCATAATATTACCTGGTCGACGACCGGGACAGTTGCTTCGGTTAAACTTTACGCGTCTATAAATAATGGTATGACTTTTTCCTTAATTACGACGGAATCCGACAGCGGAACATTTTCATGGTTTGTGACTAATTCTGCTACAAGCCAAGCGGTCATCAGGGCGCTTGCGACCGATGGGTCGGGAAATATTTCCGAAGAATCTTCCAGTGCTTTTACTATTGCAGCCTCTACGACCGAAGTGGTTTATTATGTGAACAGCTCAACCGGCAGCAACGCAAATGACGGCGCTTCCGATACCCCCTGGAAGACTATAACTTATGCGGCAACTATGGCTGCAGCTGGGGACACCGTGTCTGTTGCTCCAGGAATATATACAAGCGCCGAAGGCGAGGTTTTCCCTATAACTATTTCAAACAGGAACTTTATTTCTTCCACAACCTATCTTGCGACAATTGAAGATACTGCTGCGGTCAATGCTCACACTTATATTTTATCCGTGAGCGGCGCAAGCCTAGAAGGGTTTGATATAAAAGGGAATGGTTATGGACTATCTACCAGCTATGCGGTTATCGCAAACGGTAACAATGTAACGATACAGAATAATAAAATTAGAGGCCAGGGATATGGATGGGGTGTATATCACAACGGTTCTACCAACTTAACGATCGAAGCAAACGTTATCTATAAGACAACAAATACGACCGATACGAGTATTTATGGCATTTATCTGTCTGGCTCGGATGGGATTATAAAAATAATTAGTAATGAGGTCAGATCTTTTGGCGTCGGGATCTATGATTCAAGTGCGGCGACCGCTACTACTACCATAACAGACAATACCCTGGTTAAAAATCATAAGGGAGTGGTTGTAGCGAGCGGGACAACCTCGACGATAAAAAATAATATTGTGGCTGGCGAGGTGGGCGACAAGAGTGCCGCATCGACGGTCGGCATTTCGCGCTCTACGGGAACCGCAAATTCAACCTATAACAATATCTATCTCTGCGATGCGACATACGAAGGGACCGTTTCCGATAAGAACGGGGATATATACAGCAATCCGCTCTTTTATGATGCTACTGCAAATGATTATCGGATCCTCAGTTCGTCTCCGGCGGCAACTAGCGGAGAAGGCGGGGCCGTAATGGGATGTTACAAAACGCTGGTAACTGCACCGACGGTTACACTATCAAAGCCAAATGGCGGAGAGACGCTGACCGCTGCGACCTATTATAATATTACCTGGGAGTCGACCGAATCTCCGACTTCCATCAACCTCCGGTATTCGACTAATGAGGGGAGCAGCTATACATTAATAACTTCGGAAGTAGCCAACACTGGGACATATTCGTGGTTTGTCCCAAACTTTTCTACCTCAACTGCGTTGGTCTCTATTGAGGCTGTAAAAGGGGCGATAACCGCTACCGATGTTTCAAATGCTACTTTCACGATCACTCCAACAAGCACATATTATGTTAATGCCAGCACAGGAAGTAATACTTATGATGGTTTGACGAACGAAGTTTCGGGGACGCACGGACCGTGGAAGACCATAACTTACGGGGCAACAGCCTGTGCTACCGGTTCAACGGTAAATGTTGCGGCAGGAACATATAATTCTGCCCTTGGCGAATCTTTCCCAATAACCATAACCGGTAGAAATGTAAAATCTTCGGCAACCCCTTCTACGGCGGCGATAATTAATGAAGATGGTTCGGCTACCTATGCCTTTACTTTGGCCGCCGCCGGTACTCTGGATGGATTTACAATTCAGGGGAACGGAGGGAGCAGTGGAAGGGTTATTAATATTTCCGGAGCGAATGCTATTGTAAAAAACAATACTATCAGTGCGGAAGGATATAGTTATGGCGTATATATTGGCGCCGACTCTGCGACAGTTGAAAGCAATAAAATAAATAAAGCGTCAATCTCATCGTCGACATATGGGGTTTACTGTGTCGGAACTAAGGGCAAATTTGATATTCGAAAGAACGAGGTTCGATCTTTCTACTATGGAGTTTTTTATGACACAAATTCGGGGAGTACGAGCGGGACTTACAATAATTACATCTTAAATAACACGTTTATAAAAAATACTACTGGCGTATACGTTTGGTATAGTGTCTCTGGCTCTACGATGCACATTAAAAATAATATCATGTCAAGCAATCCGATCTTGGGAGAGCCCCCTATAGGCTCCAGCTATGGGATTTATATTTATGCCGGTTCCCCGGTAACGGGTTATAATAACCAATGGAACAATACAACCAATAGTTATTACTACGCTACTACCGCACCAACCACAGATGTAATCGTTTGTCCCAGATTCATTAATCCGGCTGTCGGGACGGATAATTACAACCTTTCATTTAATTCCCCTTGCATCGATCGGGGCGATCCGACAATTTTAGATCCTGACGGGACAGTGTCGGATATCGGCGCTTATTATTTTGATCTTAGCCAAACCGGAACAATGGCGGTTTACCTGAAAACGCCAAGCACGTCAGAGACGATCAGTGCCCTTTCCAGTTATCCGATCACCTGGTATGCGACCAAAGAGGGGGCGGTCTTCGATCATATTGCCCTGCACTATACTACGGATAACGGAGCAACCTATAATCAAATAACTGCTAGCACTCCAAATGATGGTACCCACGACTGGACCGTCCCGAATGTTAGTGCGGCCAGCGCAGAGGTCCGGGTTACCGCGGTCCCGGCCAGTGGAAATTCCGTAACGGATGAGTCCGACAGTATTATCACGCTAGAAGCTATGAGTGTTACATTGAGAACCCCGAATGGCGGAGACAGTTTCTTTGCCGGAGCTGCGCGAAATATTACCTGGGAGACGACCAGCTCTCCCGACACGATAAATATTTACTATACGACAAATGAAAGTTGGATCCCGATCGCAACCGGTGAGACAGATGATGGAACGTATTCTTGGAACGTCCCAAATGCTATTACTTCGGAAGCTAAAGTTAAACTCGAAGCGATAAAATCCGGAGGATATATTGCAACCGATGAAAGCGCGGCCGTCTTTAGCATTATGGATAGCGTTGTCTATGTTAATGCTGCATCGGGCAATGATACGACTGGAACTGGTACCTTGCTCTCTCCCTGGAAGTCGATCACAAAAGCGGCAAGCGTGGTTGGTTCCGGCTGCACTATCAATGCGGCGGCTGGAACATATAATACGATAGCCGGAGAAACTTTCCCGATTTCAATTCCAGCCGGGGTGATCCTTAAATCCCTTGCCTCCCCAACAACGAGCGCAACTATTGATGCAACAGGGAGTTCTTTTAGTTATCCAAATTATCACATAGTCCAGCTGGGAGCCGCAGCAACAATTGATGGTTTTTCGGTTTTAGCTGTTGCAAATGATGTTTACGGTGTTCAGCTGGCAGGGAATACCGGGCAAGTAATTAACAATAGGATAAATGTTCGTCCTTTGGATTCTTGGTCGTCTGCGAGAGGTATTAATATAAATTCAAGCGTAACTTCCTCCACAATAGGCGGGAACACTATTTATGCGAAAAACGATGGTGTTTATTTAAATGACACGAACACATCAACCACGATCCAAAACAATTTTATTTCAGCCGAAACCTCTGCGTGTATTTATATGAACGGCGCGGCGGATAGCTTGACAGTTTCCGGGAACACGCTTGAAGCCCATGACTCCGGGGGCTCTTATGCAAAAGGGATCTATTCCGGGGGGACGGCCCTAAATTCTCTTTATATCCTTAATAATACTATTCGAGGGATCGGCAGCAGCAGTCCAAATGGGATAGAATTTAATGCTGCTGTTACCGGGACCATCGAATCCAATGAGATCAGTAAATTTTCAAGTACAAGTTGGGGGAGTGGCAACGGAATAAAGATAAGCAGTGGAACAATTAAGATAAAAAACAATGACATAATAAAAAATCTAACCGGTATCTCTATTAACAGCGGAACGATAACAATTAACGATAACATAATTAGTGCCGGGCCGACAGTGAATGGATCCATCGCAAGCAGTGTCGGGATCAATTACTCAGGTGGTACAGTAACAAGTGACCATAATGATGTATTCAATAATACAACGAACTGGTCTGGAATATCATCCGGCGAAGGAGACATATCGGTTAATCCTAAGTTTGTGAGCGTATTTGGCAACGACTTGAGGCTCTGCAGCGATTCGCTCTGTATTGGCGCTGGAACGGGGGGTGCAAATATTGGAAGGAACTTAGGCGTTGGAGGAGTATCCAATATTTTAACAAACTCATACGTGGATGATTCAGCTGCCGATAATTCTGGCGCTGGTGATATAACCGGCCCATGGAAAAATATTGGCTTTGCTCTGGAAAATACTACAGGAACGGTGAATATCCGAGCCGGCACTTACAACGTTGCTCTTGGCGAAACATTCCCTCTTTTGATGGTGAGCGGCCAGGTTTTGAAAGGATACACTGGTGAGACCGTTAATATTGATGCCGCAACGCTATATAACGTGATTTCCGGAGGAAGCAATTGTACGGTTGAAGGGCTAGTTATAAAAAATCCTAAAGGTGGCGGAATGGGAGGGACGGCGGCCGGGTATGGAGTGTCTTTGGGAACGGGAAGTAGAATAATAAATAACACTTTTACCGATGATGGTACTCTAACAAGCGGAAATGCACAAAAGTTTTGCGGTGTTTTTGCAGGGGGTACTTCGGAGATTTCCGGGAATACGATAACTTTTACCGGCGGGGGTGGTTTCGGAATTGGTTTGGATTCATCGAATAATTGTTCGATCTTAAATAATAATATTACTACGGCAAGTCAAGTTAACAACGGAGGGGGAATTTCCGGATATGGTTGGGGCAGTGCGGGCGCAAATATTTTAATCCAGGGAAATAGCATCGAGTGTACGTATGCGAATGAGGTTGGGATCTATTTATCTTCAGCAACGGATTTTAATGTTACAAATAACACTATTGTCGGACCTGGCGGAACAAGCGGGAATAGTGGCGTTTATTTATCAAGCAGTTACGGGACCGTAGAAACAAATACGATCAGAGGTTTTTGCGGCGACAGCGGTTATGGTATTAATAACTCAAATTATGGATCCGGGACGGTTGAAGTGAATAAAAATACTATTGTTAAAAATAAAACCGGAATTTATAATTCAAGTGGCACCCTTACAGCAAAGAACAATATTATTGCTTCTGAAGTCGGTGGATATTCTGTGGCATCATCGGTTGGCCTTACGGGGACGCTGACCTCAACTTATAATGATGTCTTTGCTAATGATACCGGTTGGTCTACCTGTGCCTCGGGTGAGGGGGATAAAGAAGGTGACCCCGCATTTACGAACGCAACAACAAATGATCTTACTTTAACGGCAACTTCAGCTGCTATTGATGCCGGAACTCCGGAAGGGACCGACATGGGGAGATTTGCTTATTCGGCTCCGATCACAAATCCTCCTACGGTAGAAGTAACGCTGCCCAATGGCGGCGAAAAACTTGCGGGCGGATCTTCTTACAACATAACCTATACCGCCACAGACGCGGCTGGATTAAAAGCCAGCCCGATCACATTTAGATATTCAACTAATAGCGGGACTGCCTGGACACAAATTGCAACCAGCCAAGCATACAGCGGGACATATGCTTGGACAGTGCCATCGGTAAATTCAGCCAATTGCCGGGTCAGTGTTGAGGCGATTAATGTCGGTGATCTGACAGGAACGGATATGAGCAATGCCGATTTTACGATCGATTCTACAAGCCCGGAAGCACCAACTTTAATCTATCCCGGTCCCTATGCCATTATTAATGATAATACGCCTACATTAACTTGGAGCGGCACCGCCGATGCAATTAGTTATGAGGTTACAGTAGATAGTACCGTTAAAGCAACAACTGAAGCGACAAGCTATGAAAGCGCAGCTTTGACAGATGCATCGCACACATGGAAGGTTCGGGCAAAAGATGCCGCTGGTAATTGGAGCGGTTATTCAGCACTTTGGGCCTTTACCGTGGATACGGCCGGACCGCCCGCACCAAGTTTATCTTCTCCATCGAATGGCTCTACAACAGGAAGTGCTACGCCGACATTGTCTTGGACTGGAACTTCAGATGCGGTAAGCTATGAAGTGAGGGTGGATGGCGTCGTGAAGACGACCACGGAAGCAACAAGCTATGTAAGTGCGACGTTAACAAATGCTTCACATACCTGGGATGTCAGGGCAAAAGATGCGGTAGGTAATTGGGGCGCATTTTCAGCAAATTGGACATTCACAGTAAATACAGTAGGTCCAACACCTCCAAGCTTAATTTCTCCGGCAGATGGTTCAACAACGAGTGAAAGCACGCCGACACTAACATGGGGAACGGCAGAAGGATCGATCTATAACTATGAAGTTCGGATCGATCTAACAACCATTGCAACCGTAGGATCATCCACATATAGCTATGTGCCAGTTGTAGATCTAGCGGATGGAGTGCATACATGGGAAGTAAGGGCTAAGAATAATCTTGGAATATGGGGTGCATATGCAACCGCTTATACGTTTACGGTTGATACAACCGGTCCGGCAGCGCCGACTTTGGTTACTCCCGCCAATTCAGCAACTGTGGCGACTGCAACGCCAACACTAACTTGGGAAGCGGTAAGCGGCGCGGTGAGTTACGAGGTGAGGGTGGATGGAATATTTAAGACAACGACTGAAGCAACGAGTTATGTGAGTGCGACTCTAACGGAAGCCTCACATACCTGGGATGTTAGAGCGAAAGACTCTTTAAGGAACTGGGGTGCATATGCAACCGCTTATACGTTTACGGTTGATACAACCGGTCCAGCAGCGCCGACTTTAGTTACTCCGGCTAATGCGGCAACTGTGGCGACCGCTACGCCAACGCTTACATGGGAGGCGGTCAGTGGCGCGGTGAGTTACGAGGTGAGGGTTGATGGAGTAGTGGGAACAACTACGGAGGGGACAACTTACACAACTGGAACATTGACGCAGGCGTCGCACACCTGGGATGTGCGAGCAAATGATTCGCTGGGAAATTGGGGAAATTATGCAAGCGCATATACATTCACAGTTGTATTATCTACTCCCACGGTTAGCGGGATAGCATTAAAAGACAGTGTTTCGGGGAACACAAGTTATGCTGCGAGAAGAGTAGTCTCTGTTGAGGCGAGCGGAGTTACTAATCAATACCAGATGATGCTCTCTGAAAGTTCCGCCTTTACCGGGGCTGCCTGGATAACCTATGAGAATCCGACAACCTTTGAACTTAGCAGCGGCGATGGGGCTAAGACGATCTACTATAAGATAAATGATACGTATGGAAGTGTTACTGCAACGGTTGAAGCCACTATTACATTAGATACAACTGCTCCGACCGTAAGCATCACCGCTCCAACGGCCGGAATAACGATCACAGCCGAAACCTATTCTATTACCTGGTCGGCGGCAGATGGCGGCTCCGGGCTAAAGACGGCCCCGGTAATAATATATGCAACGAGCACAGAGAGCTGGCCGCAGTTGACTAGCGGCGCGGCGGCATCCGGCAGTTACACTTGGACCATTCCAACGATTGAATCAACAGCTTATCGGGTAAAGATAACCGCAGAGGACCAGGCCGGCAATATCGGAGCGGCCACCACCGAATCGTTTACGGTAAATAATCCGACACCCGCTGATACGCCGGTTATTCCCGATCCTGGAACAGAAGAGGCATACATAGCCCTGACATTTGGCGCAGCTCCATCGACAGCTGCAAAAGAATCAATTCAAAATGCAATTCTTAGCGGCGTAAATGCGGCTTCAGCTAATTCGGTAAGCGTTTCGGCAATAAGAGCATTTACCATAACCGGCTCCTTTGTTTGGTCGAATGGCGACCGAAGGGTGGAATTTACACCGGAACAGCCGCTTACCGAAGGGAAAAGATACACTATATCCATTCCATCAGGCTTAACTTATACCAATGGAACAACTATCCCGGTAGTTCAAATGAGCTTTGTTGCCCAGGGGGTATTAGCCGATACGGTTGCTCCGGAAATTGTGATCAAGGCGCAGGGATTGGCAATAAGAAATAATGATTATATCGATGCTCGTCCAAGTTTTGAAGTTACATTAAGTGATAATACATCCATAGTCCCAGCAACTTTATCGATGTCGCTGGATAACAGTGTTGTGACACCGGTAACGGTTTCTCAGGCTGCAAAATCGATGGTTGTTTCATATTCGCCGACAACGGATCTGGCAGATGAAGCAACTGCTACCCATACGGTGAGTGCAGAAGTTAAGGATGGGATAGGGCATAAGACCACAAAGACAATAACCGGGCTAAAGGTAGGAACGGGGCAGGTTACAGTCATGGGAACCGTAATGTCTACACCGACAACTTTTTCTCCAAAGAAAGATGGGACATCCGTTATTTCATATAGCTTAAACAAGAGCGCGCCGGTTGGAATATACCTCTACGGACAGGGGAGCGGATCAGTTGCCTGGACCAGAAAATTCAGCCAGGGAGCTAACGGCGCAAAAGCCGGATATAACACGGTTACTTTCAGCGGGGTTTCCGATATTTCAGGATCGACCTTGGCGAATGGTATTTATGTTTACAAAATAATCTCAAACAATAAAGAGATCGGAAAGGGTTACGTCGTAATATACGAATAGTATTTTTCGAAAAGAGATAAATGAAAGCTATTTATATTGTTCTTTCTTTTTTTTTCTCTATCCTCCTCATGACTTTTTCGGTTTCGGCGGAAATTAATGATGCGGAGGATACTTCGCGAGCAGTTTTGGGCGCCCGTCCTATCGGTTTGGGGGGCGCATATACGGCGGTTTCAAACGATATTCTCGGTATTTTTAACAACCCGGCAGGTTTAGCCGGTGTTTCTGACCTTCAATTTACCTCCATGTCCGGAAAATTCCTGGGGGAATATAACTATTTGAATGCGGGCGTTGCCGCTCCGACCGATTATGGGAATTTTGGCTTTGGGTATGTTGGCAGCGGAATAAGCATTACGCTTCCGCAGGGAGATGTTGAATTGCCGGATGGAAGGATCGTCCCTTCGAGCGGAGAGGCGGTTACTTACGACCAGAACAACCAGGTTTTTCTTTTTTCTTGGGGAAGCGACCTTGCTTTGCCGATAAAGAAATTATCGTTTGGAACAACGCTCAAAATATTTTCTTTTAGATTGGCCGGACCCGGGATCAGCAATGGCAACGCGATGGGGAGCGAGGTCGATCTTGGGTTTAAATACCGGCCGGCGGGATTTTTTAGCGCAGGTCTTCTTTTGATCGATGCTTTGCCGACGAATTTGGGCGGAAAAATAACCTGGGCAAACGGGACGGTCGAGAAATTTCCGGCCATCGCAAAGATCGGAACAAGTTTTAACATTATCGGTAAAAGAGGGATAAAAAAAGTAGGAAAGCATGAAGTTAGCATTAACTTGGATGATGAGTTCTATGTTACAAAGCAAAATCTTCCAAATCTTTTCCATGCCGGCATTGAATGGTCGCCCAATGAATTGATCGATATAAGAGGTGGTCTTGATCAGACCTTGTCCGGAGAAAACAATTTGACGGTTGCAACGGGCAACCTTACGGCTGGGATCGGTATCAACTTTAATAATTATCGTTTTGATTATGCCTTTCATCAATACAGCGTGGCAAGCAATGACACGCACTATTTCTCTATAAGTTATGGGGTTGGGAAAGAGCCCTTTTCGGATGATATGCAGCCTTTTTATATTGAAAACAGCCGAACATATTATGATGAAGAAGTAAATCTGGTGGGATCGATAAATAATAATAAAATCAAGCGGGTTAAGATCGGCGAAATTGAAAAGGAAGTCGATAAAAATGGCGCATTTTTCTACAAAGTCCCGCTAAAATTCGGAAGAAATGTTTTTGCGATCAAAGGCTATGATGGGCGAAATAGAGTTGTTGCGGAGCAAAATGTAAATATTGTGAGATTAAGATCTTTTATGGACGTGCCGCCCGATCATTGGGCAAGAAAAGACATTGAGGACCTGGCAACCTTAGGAATAATGGATGGCTTCTATGATGATACTTTCAGGCCGGAGAATAAAATGAAAAGGGATGACCTGCTGATCGATTTTGTCCGGGTAAAGGACTTGTCAACGCAAGAGGTGGTTGATTTCCCATTCATCGATGTCAGCAAAGATGCCTTGATCGCCCCATTTTTGGGGGCGGGCTATAAAGCCGGCCTGGTAAAAGGTTATCCGGATAATACTTTCAGGCCGCTTAACCCGGCAACAAGGACCGAAGCGGTCGTATTTGCCGCCAGGTCCAATATGCTCAGCCTTTCACAGGCGGATGAGCGGCCATACGCGGATATTACGGCGCGGCATTGGGCGATCAATGAAATTAACAGTGCCAAGCAAAAAAAGATGCTGACATTTGCGAATATTGATTTTTTCCCGCAAAAGGAGGTCTCTCGCGCGGAGCTTGTTTCGATCGTAGCAAAGCTGGATTTTGTGCAAGAAGAAATTAAGCAGATGTATGCGGAAAATTGATTGCATAACCTATAGTAAAGTGTATAATTTATTTGCTTTAAAAATATAAAATGACTGGCACATTTAAAAAATATTTATTGATTTTGTTGGTTGCAGTATGTTTATCTTCTGCTTCTTTTGCCGCGGATTATTATGTAAGCCCATCGGGAAATAATAATACAGGGGATGGGAGCGTAGGGAATCCCTGGAAAACAATTACCTGGGCGATGACGCAATCATCGTCAAATGATGTCATAAAGGTAAACGCTGGGACTTACAACGTTACGATGGAAAGCGGATCGGCCGAAACTTTTCCAATTACCGTTAAAGCCGGGGTTACTATAAAATCAATTGCCACGCCAACTACTTCCGCGACGATCGATTCTGGGTCGGCAACTCTAAATACGATCGTGATGAACGGCAGCTCAACAATAGACGGCGTTACAATTAATAATATTTCTTCCGGATGGCTTTTTGACGTGGATGTGGAAGGGAATAATGCGCAAATACTAAACTGCACGATCAATAGATATGGCTGGAACAGTGCGATTATTTATATTGCTTCGGTGACGGGTTGCCAATTGCGGGGCAATACAATGACGCATAGCTATACATCTGGTTCAGGAATTTATCTAAATGGAGGCAATAATAATACAACGATCGAATCGAATACGATCACTGCGGATTCGGCGATCTATCATAACTATTCCACATCGACTAATTTATATATTGTGAGCAATAAGATCATCGGGTTTAGCGGGGACACAAACAGCGCGTACGCGTTTTGCACGCAGTCCGGCGGGTTTAA
>Ga0172379_10007128_pt1 | contig 14660 bp, 15 predicted proteins | sample GrowelOW334metaG_FD_119756 | JGI IMG/M metagenome (GOLD analysis project Ga0172379, IMG submission 119756) | Groundwater microbial communities from an aquifer near a municipal landfill in Southern Ontario, Canada - Groundwater well OW334 metaG | ecosystem: Environmental > Aquatic > Deep...
ACAAAACAGAGATCACAATTAATTATAAAAACAATACCAGAACTATTATCGTTGAAAAGAACGGTGATGTTCAAGCTAGGGTAAACTAGAGATGAATACGATGAGCCAAGGAATAACGGCAAAAAAAGGGGAAAGCTTAGTAGAGGTAATCGTGGCTCTAGGTATCTTTGCATTTGTATTTATGGGGGTTGTAAATATAGTGGCGGGATCGGTAACTCTGAATGTTTCTGCTAGACAGCGTATGGAGGTTGTTGCCATGGTACAAAGAAATCTGAATAGGTATCTAGCAAGTAACACAAACGCAGGGTTCTGTACTATTAGTTCTCGCGCCACAAATCCTGTATTTGCTGAAATGAAAGGTATTGATCCCATAACGGATTTTGATATTCCCGGTACTGGATGCAAAGCAACGGCCCTAACAAACAGTACGCAAGTTTGCTATTGGATGGAGCTAACGAACTTAGATGCTTCTACGACACCCTCTGAGGTCAACGCTGGACTTGGTTTGAATAATACCAATTTTATAAAAGTGGTTTCACATGGTAGATGGTATACCAGGATACTTGGTCAACAGGAATTTACTCTTAGTAGAGTAATAAGGAATAATTGATGAAAAAAAGAGGCATGACACTGATAGAATTAATGGTTGCAATGAGTATATTTGTTATTGTAATGACGTTGGCTATTGGTGGGTATGTATCAATCAGTAAAACTCGCATTTTGATGGGAAATATGAAAGATTCGCAACAAAAAGTACGTATTGCGAATGAAATGATAATACGCTACGCAAGACAGGCGGAATATATAAAGCTAGCTAGCGACGGTTCAACGGTAGAACTTTATTTTGACGTGGACACTGGGGAAACGCCTTCGGCTAAGAAATTTGAACGCTCGAGGATACTGAACACTGAGCCTTATGACCTATTATTTTATGAGTGCGCAGATGGTACTCCCGTAGCAAGATCTTGTACTGACTGGGGGTTAGGAACAAGTTTGCTGGGTGGATCTACCAGCAATATTTCTCTCATAAATCCAGAAACCAACCCCAATATCTTCCAGTTAGATGGTGTGTTACCGTCGATACTTAAGCTCAAGTTAATGATAGCCAGTACCGTACCTGGGAATACTGCTCTTAGTGACGAAATGACGATACAAAATGCAATTATTCTGGAGAGTATAAAATGACAAAAAGAGGCGCCTCACTAATATGGGCAATGGTCATGTCAACCGCACTTCTCTTTATAGCGGTTACAACTGCTACATTTGTTATTAGAGAATCTCAGATGAGTATACGTATGGATGAATCATCTTTGGCTTATGCTGCAGCCGAATCAGGAATTGATTGGGGTAAGTATTGTGTGCAGTCTCAGTGTGCAATCCTTACTCCTGTCGGTACATCGTTTGGTCCCTTTTATGTAGGTGGGAGTAAATATGTAGTTACAATCAAAAAAGAAGCCACTCAAACAAAGATAGAGAGTACGGGTACTTCAAATGGTGTCAATAGAAAGCTTGAACATATTATTAAAAATGCTAGCCCTCTTGATAGTGTTTCGGACGCCAATCTGACTGGTACCCTTCAAGTTGACGGTAGTTATGTCCAGCAATTTGATTATTGGGCGACCGGGAGTTCCTTTGCAAATATCGGCCTCGGTAATTTGACTGAAGGTATATACCTTAGACACGGTTATTCTGACGGAAAACCATATATATTTTTGACTACAACAAGAAACGGAGAAACAAAGGAAACGGGCCTTTCTTTAGACGGAGTAAATATATCGTCGCCATATTCGTTACGAATTAGAATAGAATATTTCAAAGATCTTTCCGCCAAGATGACGGTTTCAAAGAGAAATTTTGCCTCAAACATGCCCGAATTTTCTTGTATTGGCTCTGAATTAGTTATGGACGTTAGGGACTTGGGCTTTAGCCCGGCATCTTTCACAAAATTTTATTTCAATTCTGCACTGACTACCGAAACCGATCCTACAAAGGGAGATGGAAGCGTAAAGAAACTTATAAATGGTTCAAACGAAGCATACTTTGACAATATGGCCACAAGCGGGATTGTATATGCCGTTGTCCCCGTAACTCACAGGTTAAGCGTTACGCTACGGGACAACAACCAGGGCAGGGTTACGTCTCCACCTACTACCCTTGATTGTGGTAGTGGCCAGACAAAATGCGACATAACAATTCCTGATAAAACTGCAATAACGCTAAAAGCAGAAGCGCAACCTGGGGAGACATTCAAAGAGTGGTCTGGGACGTGGTGTCAGGATAAAACATCAACAACCTGTGAGATCTCCGCTAACAAAGTAATTAGTGACATCGGTGTAACCGCTATATTTGACAGATAACGCTATTTATTTGAGTGAAATGCCTTGTGAACTTCGCGCAATTGTTTATTTGTAATATGCGTATAAATTTGTGTTGTAGTGATGCTACTGTGCCCGAGCATATCCTGAACACTGCGGATGTCGGCGCCGTTTATTAGTAAATCTGTCGCAAATGAGTGACGTAGCACATGCGGTGTAACATCCTTTACGATACCAGCTAGTTTAGCGTATTTTTTGATAATTCTCTGTACACTTCTTGGCGTGAGGCGCATATATTCACCACCTTCGTTTTCATCATTCAGTCCGCCGTAGTGAATAAAAAGTGGTTCAAAGTCGTCTTTTCTGGTTTTCAAGTAATCGTTTATGGCATCTTTGGCATTGTCAGAGAGAAAAACAATTCGTTCCTTGTCTCCTTTGCCACGAACCATAAATTCTCCACGTTCCATATTGATACTATCCAAGTTCAGGTTGGTAAGTTCGCTCACGCGTAATCCTGTAGAGAATAGGGTCTCAATGATGGCTTTGTCTCGAAGCGTAATTTGGGCGTTTTTATTGGGATTTTTCTCTGGCGCACGCAACAGCTCTTCGACTTCTGTTATTTCGAGGAAAGTGAATGATTTACGTGTGGCATCGGCGAGTTCTAGCTTTTCGGCTGCGAGACAGGGGATATCACGGCGAGCGAGATACTTCAAGAAAGCACGAAGGGCGATAATGTGATAATTTTGTGTAATTTTCTTTAGATTTTCGCCAGCATCTGTGTCAATTCTATTTAGATACAAGCGGTATTTACGCACAAGCTCCTGTGTGACGTCGTTGGGTTTTATATTTTCCTTGCGCTTTTCTTTGCGAGCGAACTCAAGAAAGCGAGTGAGGTAATGCTCGTAGTTCCGGATAGTAAGTTCACTATGCCCGCGCTCGATCTCGCAGTACTCGAGAAATTCGTTTATTAGATTTTCTACGTTCATGCTTGTCTCACAGTTCTAGGTCTATCGTCATTACAACGTCTCCCATGATGTCATTCCAAACTTGATTTGGAATCTACTAATTAATAATCTCATCGTATAAATCCTTCCAACTGGGGTTTTTGCCGGTAATCAACTCATCCTTCCAATCGCGTCGCCAAGCTTTCAACTGTTTTTCCCGTCTGATTGCGTTTTCTGGGTCATCTAATATCTCGTAGTAAACCAGTTTGCCTAGTGAATATTTATCGCTAAATCCTGGCGCTAACTTTTCTTTGTGCTCGTAAATTCTACGTACGATATCATTGGTTACGCCGATGTATAAAACAGAGTCGTTCTTGTTTGTAATAATGTAAACATAATATTGTTTCATAATCTGTAGATCCTGAATCTAGTTCAGGATGACAATCTATGTTTATTGTACGACACGGAATCTACACTCGCAATGGCTAACGCGAAATGATAAAATAACTTGGTGAATATACTACAAGCAGCACTACTTGGTATCGTACAGGGACTCGCAGAAATGCTCCCTATTTCGAGTTCGGCTCACCTCGTGCTTCTGCCGTGGCTATTTGGCTTTACGGACCCTGGTCTTGCGTTTGACGTCGCTTTGCACGTAGGCACACTAGTAGCCGTTGTAGGCTACTTTTGGCGTGAATGGGTAGATATGGCTGTTTCTCTCGTAAAACTCGCTCACGAGCGTAAGGTAACGTCACAGAGCCAAAAGCTCGCCCTTTTACTCGTCCTCGCTAGTGTGCCTGGAGCAATTGTTGGATTTCTACTTGAAGATTATGCTGAGAGTATATTTCGTAGTCCTCTTCTTGTAGCTACTGCACTTGTAGTTATGGGCTCTGTGCTTTGGTATGCAGACCATCATGACAAAGGCGCCAAGAAGTTTGATCAGATAACGAAATTAGATTCCCTAAAAATCGGTTTGGCGCAAGCTCTTGCCATCGTGCCTGGTGTTTCCAGATCTGGCGCCACTATGACCACGGGATTATTCCTTGGTATTGATAGAGCCGACGCAGCTAAATTCTCGTTTATGATGTCCGCACCAATTATTGCTGGAGCAGCACTACTGAAGGTAAGCGAAATCTCGACAGAAATGCTCACGAGTGGCGTTTTCCTAACAGCTATGATATCAGCAGTGGCCTCGTCGCTTTTTGCGATTGGCTTTTTGCTACGTTTTGTGCGAAAACACAACTTTAACGTATTTGTGTATTATCGTTTTTTGCTCGCGGGCATAGTATTAGTAACATTTTTAATGAGGAGATAGCGTGGATTATATCAAACTTTTAATCGATTTCATTATGCACGTCGACGTTTATTTAAAGGATATAATTAGCAATTATGGCTTATGGTCGTATTCTATTATGTTTTTGGTAATTTTCGCCGAAACGGGCTTGGTGGTGTTACCGTTTTTACCCGGCGACTCCTTGTTGTTTATGATTGGCGCATTATCAGTGCAGGGTGGCTTCAATATTTGGATTATCTATCCAATCCTGATAGGAGCTGCAGTCCTGGGAGACAGCGTTAACTATTATATTGGTCACAAGATTGGACGAAAGGCATTTCAGAGCAAGTATGTGCCCTTTATAAACCAAGACCACCTAGATAAAACAGAAGCCTTTTATGAGAAGCACGGTGGTAGAACTATTATCATCGCTCGTTTTATACCTATTATCAGAACGTTTGCTCCATTTGTAGCCGGTATCGGCAAGATGAGCTACAAGGAGTTTATGACTTATAATGTAGTGGGAGGGGCCGCCTGGGTGACGCTCTTTACATTCACGGGATTCTTCCTGGGGAACATACCTGCAGTCGAAAAGAACTTTACTTTTGTTATTCTCGGCATTATCCTGCTATCACTATTACCACCAGTATATGAATACATAATAACGAAGAAGGAAGCCAAGAAAAATGCGTAGATATCAGCTAAATAATGGCATAACAGTAGTAGAGGATGCTATTACTGACGCAAAATCTTTTACGATACTACTTATGTTCCGTACGGGTTCGCGCAATGAGACTCCAGATATCTGGGGGATATCGCATTTTCTAGAACACATGGCCTTCAAGGGTACTCCGACATACCCTTCTGCTGCGTTGCTTGCAAAAGAGCTCGATAGCTTGGGCGCAATGTACAACGCCTTCACTAGCAAGGAATACACGGGTTACTACATAAAGGGGAGTAAAAAAGTTCTTCCTAAGGCCATCAGTATTATCTCAGAGATGACTCTATCTCCGATAATTACGGACGAAGAGGTAGATAAAGAACGGGGAACAATAATTGAAGAACTTAATATGTCAGAGGACGATCCTAGACGCAAGATATATGATTATTTTGAAGAATGCGTCTATAGTAACAGACAAATTTCCCAGGAAATAATAGGCTCAAAGGAGTCTCTCGCTGGCATCCACGCAAAGCAAATATCTGAATATAGGGAGAAATATTACTTGGCGGGCAATACGGTAGTAGCTGTCTCTGGCTATGTGCCAAATGACCTGGCAGAACAGCTTATGACTGCCTTCTCGGAGTTTCCTAGAGGTAAAGGTGAATATCTGCCCCCGATTATAGAAAAACGCAAGCAGATCAATATTTGTACTAAACAAACCCAGCAGACACACCTAGCGATTGGGTTTGTGGGTGTAGATGTACATAGCAAGGAGCGAGAAACCGCCCAAGTGCTGGCTACCATCCTTGGTGGCAATATGAGCTCTCGGATGTTTAGTGAGGTGCGTGAAAAACGTGGTCTTGCATATTATGTCAAAACATACAGCGACAATATGCATGATGCCGGCTGTTTTGTAACATTCTCGGGGGTAAATAATGAAAAGGTATATGATGCCGTCAGCTTGATCCTAGAGGTTTATAGGGGGACCAAATGCGACATTCCAGAGGATGAACTGCGTAAAACCAAGGATTACATCGCTGGTATCATGACGTTAAACTATGAGGATAGTGAACACCGTAGTGAGGTCAGTGCTCTTACAGAGACCTATGGTGAGAAACAAAGGACTCTCGATGAACGTATCTCTGCCATAGAGGCAGTAACGGGGGAGCAAGTAAAAGCTCTCGCAAATAAGCTTTTTGACGAGAGTAAACTATGTCTCGCGCTTATAGGACCCTTCACAGATGAGGCAAAATTTGCTAAAATAGTGCGAGAGTAAAGGAGAAAGATGAAAACAGAACGAACATTTGTTATGGTGAAACCGGATGGGGTGCAGAGAGGCCTGGTTGGAGAAGTAATTAGTCGATTTGAACAAAGAGGCATGAAGGTAGTAGCGCTCAAGATGGTCAAGCCTAGCTTGGAGCACATCAGTAATCATTATCCCACCGATGATTCTTGGGTTGAGAGATTGGGTGAAAAGGGCTTCAAGAGTTTTGCGGAGCTAGGCATCGATCCTATGGAAGTCATGGGAACCACGGACAAAAAAGAAGCTGGCACACAGGTAAGGCAATGGCTTATGGACTATATGACGGGAGCTCCTGTCGTACCTATGATAGTCGAGGGGTTACATGCCATAGAGATGGTCCGCAAAATAGCAGGCAACACCCTACCGCTAAAAGCCGAACTTGGAACTATCAGGGGTGATTATTCTGCTGATTCCCCAGCCTCTGCAAATGTAGAGAAGCGGGCAATCAAGAACATATTGCATGCCTCTGAGACACCAGAAGAAGCAGCACATGAGATCGCTCATTGGTTTTCTGAAGAAGAGATCTATGATTGGGATAGAGCTGATAACAAAGTAATGTACTAAAGCGGCTACGAGTCGCACCCGCCCTTGTAGCTCAATGGATAGAGCGATTCCGTCCTAAGGAAGAGGTTGGAGGTTCGACTCCTCCCAAGGGCACCAACTGTTAGATTATAGGAGGGGAATGAGTAATATCACTCCAAAAGAAGGCGAAGAAGTGCTGATGCATTTGCACAAAAGTATATTTGTGCTTTGGAAACAAATGTTGGGTTTTGTCGGTGTCGTTACCACCTCAATTATCTTGCTAACTTTTTTTTACCAATATCCTATAGCGAGTGTGATAGCAACGATACTGCTTTTCGTCGGCTTTTTATATGCGCTTTATTACTTTGTCATCTGGTATTATGATGTCCACATTATCACAAATATGCGAGTAATCACTCATGCTAAAAGTCGTTTGTTTGGTCATGAATTTGCAGAATTCAGCTACCCAGAAGTGAGCGATATTACTTACGTGGTAAAGGGACTGCTCGCTACGATTTTTCAGTATGGTACAGTTATCGTCGCCTTTGGTAACGGTCAGGCCAGGGAACTTACATATATCTCTTGCCCGGGTGTGGTCCAAGAAACCCTAAAAAACTTGGTTGACGTCACAAACAATAAAAAGTATCATTAATACAGTAAGCTTAAAGGAGAGGTGTATATGGCTTTTGATCTGAAAAAGTCCCTCGGAAGTGTCTCGAAAAAAATTAAGGTAAAAAAATCGGAAGGCTCCGATAAGAAATCTCTTGTACTAAAATTAAAAAATCCCAAAGTTGTTGTCGGTGTCGTCGCTCTCGTACTCGCCGTTTTTCTCGTTACCATGGGTATCGGTATTTACGGGTTCAGTTGGCAAGATGAGTTCACGAAAGGTGTTACGCAAGTGGTACCTTATCCAGCGGCTGTAGTAAATAACCGGATTATTTTTTATCATACATATCTTGATCAGCTTTCTATCGTAGAAACCTACCAAAAAGAGTTCAAAAAGATCGATTTTAAGACAGATGAAGGTAAAAAGATTCTGACTGAGATACGGAAAGAGACTATGGATAGGCTTGTCGAGGACACTCTTGTTTCTGCAGAGGCTTCTCGCCTAAAAGTTGTTGTTAGCGAAAAGGATCTTACGGATTCATTTAATCAGCTTGTGAAAAGTAACGGTGGTGAAACAAGCTTTGCAAGTGTACTGAAACAATACTACGGTTTAACTCCTTCAGAGTTCAAAGATGATATTTACAAGACCAGACTACTTCGTCAGAAAGTGGCAGAGAAATTCTCTAGCGACGAGACAGTAAACGCAGATGCCAAGGCAAAGGCAGAGGAAGTCCTAGCCAAAGTAAAGGCTGGCGAAGACTTTGCTACTCTTGCGACGCAATATAGTCAGGACACAACCGCATCTGCCGGTGGGGATTTAGGTTTCTTTGGTAAGGGTAAGATGGTCCCTGAGTTCGAAACCGCAGCTTTTGCTCTCAAGGCGGGCGAGGTGAGCGAGCTTGTGAAGACTGTTTATGGTTACCATATTATCAAGGTAACAGAAGTTAAGGGTGAAGAGATCAAGGCTTCCCACATCCTTATAAAGACCAAAGACTTCAATACCTGGCTTACGGACGCACTAAAGACAGCAAAAAAGAATATACTGATAAACACAGCAAAATAATATATCTAAAAAGGGGCCAAAGTGGCCCCTTTTTGTTTATATACTTTACCTTTTCAGCGCTTGTTTACTCATCCAGTCCATGAATCGTTTGCGATGCTTGTCGATGGACCAGTCTGATGTTTTGAATTCGTTTGGGTGCTCAACCCGATATTGCTGACAATTACCCTGGCTTGCCTTGTCTTTGGGCACGTTGAAAAGTAGGTTATACTCTGTGATAAATTTGTTCATGAGTTCGTCGGTGGGGTTTTGCATGTGCTTAGTATAGCACGTTTAGACCCTGTTCGCTAGTGCCCGAAGAGGCAGTATGCCCAATATAGAGAAAGCTCCGACAAGTACGCCCAGACTCGCTTCAACCGTAGTGAGTGGGTTAAAGAGAAAAAGTTGCGTGAGAAAGGGAAGATTGAATATAAAGAACAAGGAGGCCGCGGTTATCCCTAGTATGACAAGCATAGATTTGTTCTGCATCTTAAATATACTGGAGAAAACACGTTTACCAGAGGTTGCAAGGATAAGAAAGATATTGGCGGTTATAAGTATTAGAAACGTCATACCTCTGGCTTTATCAGTACTCCAGCCGAGACCCAGTAGGTACCAAAAGGAGACTACTACGATAATAGCCACAAACAGCCCCTGAATCAGACTACCGAAGACCATTCTTCTATTAAATATAGGTTCAGAGAGCTTGCGAGGGGGGCGTTCCATAATGCCTGGTTCTTCTTTTTCATTTTCAAATATAATAGTGCAACTAGGGTCAATCACAAATTCCAAAAAAACGATATGGACTGGTACCAGTGCAAGTGGCCAACCGAGAAGTGCTGGTACAAGAGAAAGTAAGGCAATCGGTACATGAATAGAGAATATATATGACATTGCTTTCTGCAGATTTGTATAGATACGACGGCCAAGACGTACGCCGTGAACTATGGAAGCAAAGTTGTCGTCGAGTAGTACTATGCTGGCGGCCTCACGGGCCACGTCTGTACCGTGTTTGCCCATTGCTATACCTATGTGGGCGGATTTCAGTGCTGGGGCGTCGTTGACGCCGTCTCCAGTCATAGCGACTACCTCCCCGCTAGCTTTTAGTGCATCAACAATTGTAAGCTTGTTCGCAGGGGTTACTCTGCTGAAGACTGATACTGTCTTTATGACTTTTCTCCGCTCCGCGCCAGTAAGTTCCTCAAATTCGCTACCCGTGATTACACTATCTGTATCTAGTCCAATCTTATTTGCTATGTGTATAGCGGTCTCTGGATAGTCTCCCGTCATCATAATTACGCGTATGCCTGCTTTACGGCAGAGATTGACGGCGTTTGACACCTCACCACGAATAGGGTCTGCGAGACCAACAAGGCCAACAAAGGTAAAGTCAAAGTCGTGGCGATCTCTTGGTATGGTGTTCACATTTTCGCCTTTTGCAACCGCAATAACACGTAGCCCCTGGCTTGCAAGTTTCTTTACTTCTACTTCGAGCCTAGACATCTCGCTTTTGTTCATGTGGCAGAGATCAAATACTGTCTCTGGGGCGCCTTTTAAGGCCACTGACGAGACTTTCTCACCCACTCCCCAGACATGTACCACAGAGAGTGAATCATCCTCCAGAGGGTACTCCTTGATCAAATCTAGTTTATTGTAAATCTTTCCTATTTCCCCAAAACTGTCTATCCCAGCCTCTATAAAGGCTTCTTCCATTGGGTCAAAGGGCTTTTTTTGCGACGCTAAAACACCGTATTTGATAAGCTCCTGGCTATAATCTGTCATTATTTTCATGCGATTTTCTGTGAGCGTGCCTGTCTTATCTACACACAAGACGGAAGCACAGCCGAGAGTCTCAATAGTGTGTGCTCTGCGTGCTAGTACATTATTCTTGGCGAGTCTCCAGGCGCCTAACGTTAAAAATAAGGTCAGGACTATAGGGAACTCTTCTGGCAGAACAGCAATAGATAGGGTTAGACCGGCCAAAAAACCTTCTACTAGGTTGCCTCTGGTTAGCCAATAAGTCAAAGTCAAGAGAATAGAGGCGCTGATAGCTAGGGTGGCCACTATCTTTATGACTCGATTAACCTCTTTTTGTAGTAACGTTTTTTCTGTATGTATAGAACCAAGAGACTTCCCTATTTTGCCAAGTTCGGTTTCACCACCAATGCTTGTGACTTCGGCGATACCATGACCGCGGACTACAAGCGTGCCCGAAAATACCGAATTGACACGGAAATCTTTGATTTCTCGCGTATGTTTTTCTACGGCGACAGATTCTCCTGTAAGCAAGGATTCGTCCACCTGTAAGTTTTCTGCTGAAATCAGCTTGGCGTCAGCAGGCACACGACTACCCTCTGATAGCATAATGATGTCACCAACTACTAGTTCACGACCAGGAATCACAATTCTCTTGCCATCCATTATGACATCAGATATTGGACTTGATAGGTTCCGTAGTGCTTCTAACGATTTTTCGGTCTTTCTATCTTGATAGAGTTCTATCGCTACAATCCCGAAAACAGATAATAACAGCAGTGATGCTTCTCCCTTGTCCCCTAGAAAAAAGTAGATGGAGACAGTAGAAAGTAGGAGAAAAATCATTGGTTCTGTGAGCAGTCCCCAGAAAATCTTGAAAAAGTTTTTCTTGTCCCTGTTTGGAAGTTCGTTATAGCCAAAGCGAGCTTGCCTAGTAGCAGCTTCCCCCGCAGTTAGTCCTGTTATTTGGTTTATATCCACTTAGATATATTAGCATAAATGTATTCAAATGAAGAAGGCCCACTATCAAATCAGTAATGAATGTAGCTCGAAAATCTTTTTGCTTTAAGACCGGGCAAATGTTAAAATTACTCTGTAATAGGAGCAATTCATGAAAGCAGAGGGATCGTTTCCAGGTGAACTAAAACCGTTCAAAATGCCAGAAATTTCAAAAGTTCAGTCTACAGTCGACTGCTTTAAAAATCCCCTTTCCGAAGGGAAAACAAGACTACTATACGACAAGCGATTCGAATTGGAAGAAGACCTGGACGTTGACTTCAACGAAACAACGATGCTTGAAGAAGTTGAACTTACGATAGAAGAAAGCGGAATCCCGCATCTTGCAGAATCAGGTTTTTTGGGAGAGAAAGAGTTACTCGAATATGGGGTTGCCAAGGACGGGGAGAACATCTTCGACATTTTTAGGAGAGTAACTGAGTCAATCAAAACTGTAGAGCAGGCTTTTTCAGACTCTGAGAAAGCTGCAGTTTTTGCTGACGAGCTTCATCAATTGATGCTTGAGAGGAAAATAATCCCTAGCTCTCCTACTTTAATGAATGCTGGTACTGCTAGCGAGTCTACTCTATCGGCATGCGTAGTACCTCGGGTGGAGCTCGGTGGTGATTTTAGAAAGGTTGAGGAAGTAGTGAACTACTTCCATGTGAGCGGAATGGGCACCGGATTTAACTTTGATGTGTTAGACGACCCCATACCAGTTATAGAGCAACTCAATCGGTTAGGGCTTGCTGGTCAGGAAAGCGGAAGAGATGTCCGTCCGGTAGGGAATATGGGGGCGCTTTCCGTGGATCATGATAAGATTCTTGACTTTATTGAAATGAAAAAGGGACGGCTTGACGAAAAATGGGTTTTTAATTTTTCGGTTTTGTTGGATGACGTAAATGTCAAAAGAATACTTAATAGCGAAGACATTGTTACAAAGAACGGGTCTATAGTTTCTTCAGATGTCTTGATGCTAGATATCGCTAGATCAATTCATGCAGATGGTGAGCCTGGACTTGTCTTTATAGACAGACTAAACAAGGGGAACCAAGTGCCAAGTACGGGAGAATATCAGACTCTTGCGCCGTGTGGCGAAGTAGGGCTAGTAGAAGGCGAAACATGCCAGTTTTGTTACGTTAATCTTGGTGAGTTTGTTAGCGAACAGGAGGTCGACTACAAAGGTTTGGAACAGGCAGTTAGAACTTCCATGCGTTTTCTAGACGATGCAGTTGAATACAATATTGCACATTATGACGATGAGTTAAGTAAGAATGTTGCAGGCAAGAGAAGAAAGGTTGGTCTAGGAGTTTGCGGTTTTGCAGATTTTCTCGCGAAGCTGGGGGTACAATACCAAGATGGTAGATCCAGGGATTTAGCAGAAGACGTCTTTAGTTTTATAAATTATATATCTAAGTCTGAATCCGTAGAGCTTGCTAAAGAGCGTGGGCCATTTGGTGCGTTTGGGGAGTCGAAATATACTCAAACTGAAAGCATAATCTACGATTTCGCGTCAAATCCGACCAAAACTGTGAGTGCGGAAATGTGGTTAGATTTAGATAGGGAGATTAAAGAGAGTGGTTTGAGAAACTGTGCCACAACAGCCATCCCTCCTACAAGTAGATCTAGTCGTATTATTGGTGCCTCCCCTTCCGTTGAGCCGTATTTCGAAGAAATGCTAGGTATATCACCAGAAGAACAGCTAATGATGGTTAGCTCAATACAGAAGTTTGTAGATGAGTCGATATCAAAAACGATAAACATACCAGAAGAGGCGACTGTCGAACAGATTAGGGATATCCTGCTATTGGCATTGAAATCTAACGTAAAAGGGATAACAATTTATCGAGATAAGTCTAGGTCTAACCAGCCAGAAAAAGTTAAAAAGTAAAAATTTAGGAGCAAAAATGGATATTTATTCGTTTCAATATTGCCAAAAAATCGTGGTTTTTTCAAAGGACTTTAATAAAGTTCTTTTGTGCAAACGAAAGGGTGAGGCTGACTATGACGGAGTGTATTCATTTATAGGTGGCAAAATGGAACATAAAGACGTAGATTTTCTTGAATCCTTGAAGAGAGAGAAAAACGAAGAGGTAGGAGCCAGTTTTAAAATAAGAATTCATCCTTTCTTCACGACCAACGCACTTTTCTTAAAAAACAGCGGTGATAATATGGTGCTACCTCACTACATTGCTATTTATGAAGAAGGTGAAGTAATTTTGAACGAAGAATATAGTGATTATAAATGGGTGGACTTACAGCACATCGATTCATTCGAACCCAAGGTCCCAACAATTCCAGACGTAATTACAAAATTAACTGTGTTGATGCCAATCTTAGACATGAATGACTTCATCATTATATAGGATTCATTGGGTTTAAATGAAATGGCGCCCGTACCCGAGGGCGTCATCTCATGTGCTGACTGCTCTTGGTTACGGGCGCCTGTGCCCTACGTAATACCAATGATTACGAACTTGACGTTCTCGTCCTTGATAGTTGCGATGACCTCATCTCCTACTTGGCGTCCCTTGACTGCTATGGCCAAAGGCGCCTTATATGAGACAATGTTCGCTTTCCCCTCCTCGGCTTGGAAGCTGAGGTAGTCGCCGACGACGAAATCGATCTCACCGTCGGAGTCCAGGTATTCCATCACGACGTGCTTACCGAGATGGAGGTCAATCGAGCGCTTGTCGTCTCCCTCGAGGATGACGGAATGGGCACGTATTGCCCTGAGCGCCGCCAACTCCGTGTGCAGGAGGCGTTGCATGCGAGTACCCTCATCGAAGTCGAAGTTGTCGTGGAAGGTGTCGCCACCGCTGGCAACACTTTCTCCGATGTCTCGACCTACCGCTGTCAGTTCTTCTTCTACCCCCCTGATTGCTACTTCGAGAAGCTCGTAGCCAGAGCGCGTGAAGAAGACGACTTCGTCGGTCGGATAGGCTGTTCCCAGCTTAACCATGTACACCACCTCCCTGAATCTGCAGAATCTCGATAATCTCTTGCAGGCTTTCCTCTGGTGATTTGCTTGCAGTATCGATGAAATGGAATTCACCGGTTTGCTTGAAGTACTCTGTGTATGCAGTGCGGTAAGCGGTGTTTTCCATCAGCTCATCGAACTTAGTCTTCTTGCCACGTTCCGCGATCCTCGACAGCCTTTCTGCCTCATCTGAAACATACATAAAGAAGCTGTAGTCAGGTCGCTCATAACCCAGTTCATAGGGGTCGAAGCAAAGCTCGACTCCC
>Ga0172379_10007129_pt1 | contig 14659 bp, 12 predicted proteins | sample GrowelOW334metaG_FD_119756 | JGI IMG/M metagenome (GOLD analysis project Ga0172379, IMG submission 119756) | Groundwater microbial communities from an aquifer near a municipal landfill in Southern Ontario, Canada - Groundwater well OW334 metaG | ecosystem: Environmental > Aquatic > Deep...
GGGTATCGTATAATGGTTTATTATGTTAGCCTTCCAAGCTGAAGATGCGGGTTCGATTCCCGCTACCCGCTCCAGCCTACGCTAAAGCTACGGCCGGCAAGACTACAATTAAAGTTGATTAGTCCGAGTCTCGTCCGGCATAGCTGTAAGCGACGGCGGATTCCCGCTACCCGCTCCAAGCTTAAAACGCACCTTTGTGGGTGCATTTTAAATAGTGAAAGATATGAGTGAAAGTGCTAAACATCATCAAGAAAATGTTTATTTTGATTATGTCGCTAGTTTAGAAAAAATAAACAGGGTTTTTGATTTCAAAATTCCGAGCCTAAAAATTCTTGATTTGGGTTGTGGCGATGGCCGGCTTAGTAAGGAGTTGGTTGATTTGGGACATGAAGTTTGGGGGGTTGATGTTAATGAGGCGGGCTTGGCGCAAGCTAGAATTTTTGGTTTACAAACAGTGCAAGCTGACATTGAAACCAAAATACCTCTAGAAGATGCTCAATTCGATCTTATTTTATTTTTAGATACCTTAGAACATCTTAATAATCCTGAAGCGGTTTTGAAAGAAATTCATCGTTTATTAAAAGATGATGGCCAGGTGATTATTTCTTGTCCTAATCATTTTGATTTAAGAAATCGTTTACAGATGTTATTTGGGGGAGGGATTATCCATTGGGCGCATCGGCAATATGCTACGTCAGTGCCGTGGGCCTATGGGCATATCCGTTTTTTATTATTTAAAGAATTGGAAGAACTTTTAAATCTTTGCGGTTTATATATCAAAGTTTCTCAGTATAATTTTATGGCCGGTGGGGTGATTCCTAGACGTTTAACCCCAAGTGGTTTGAGAAAGTTTTTGCTGAAGCGATGGCCTCAGTTATTATCCGGGAAATACGTTATTTTGGCCGATAAGACTAAGGGGCCGATAAATAAGAAGATTTTTTTGCCGGCGACGCCTAAGGGTATGTAGCCAAAACCCCGATTATTGAGCATTATTGACAAAAATAAATATTTATTCTAATATAGGTCTATCGTCAAACCGCTCTCGTTTTATTAACAAAACGTGTTTTTATTGTAAAGAACTATGCTAAAAATTAAATTATCAAGAATTGGTAAAAAGAAACATCCTATTTACCGCCTAATTGTGTCCGAAGTTGGACGCGACCCTTATGGTAAGAACTTGGAAATTTTGGGCTCTTATGACCCACATACCAAGGCCTTGCAAGTTGAGGCTGATCGCGTTAAGCACTGGATTGGCAATGGCGCGCAAATGACTGATACCGTTAACAATTTATTCGTTGGGAAGGGAATTGTTGAAGGCAAGAAAGTTAATGTTTCTGCTTTAGGCAAAAAAGCTAAAGACGCTGCTAAAAAAGCGGTTGAAGCTAAGAAAGCCGAAGAGCTAGCTGAGAAAACTGCTAAAGCCGAAGCTGAAGCCAAACCGGAAGTTGCTGAAACTCCTGAAGTTGCCGAAACTACAGAAGCTTCCACCTCCGCTGAAGCTACGGAGGACAAGGAAGTTGCGACTGAAGCCAAAGAAGAATAAGCATCAAAAAATAACAAAAAACACCCCGATGTCCATCGGGGTGTTTTTTTGTCTGCGATGATCCGCCAGCTGGCGGATGAATCGTTGACAAACTAGTTTTAATTTGTTGAAATGTTAGCAAATAGTAAAAAATGTAGTCCTTTCAAAAATTGGAGTTAATATGAAAAAATTAAAAAGTTTAGCCGAAGTTTTTGTTGGCCGTGTCATTATTAGTTTAGCTTGGCTTTATGCTTGGTGGGTTTTCCGAGTAATCAATCATATTAAGATTATCGGGAAAAATAATATCTCACATCAATCCAATGTACTTTACGTTGTTAACCATCAAACTTTAATAGATTCTTTTTTGGTGGGACTTGGAGTGTTTAGTTTTTGGGATATTTTTTTCCATCCCAGTCGAATTCCTTGGAATGCTCCGGATGGGAATAATTTTTTTAAGAAGAGATTGTTTCGTTTTGTTTTTAAGTTTCTTAATAATATTCCAATTACGCGCGATAGTAATGACGGAAAGGCTTTATTGGAACAGCAAGAAATATTAAAAAATAAATTAAAGCAAGCCAAATTAGTTTTATTTTTTGAAGGCACTAGAACGCGTGATGGCAGTATTGGTGACTGTCGGGGTGGAGTAGCGGATTTAATTTGGGAAAATAATCCTCTGGTTATCCCTATTTCTTTAGAGAATATTCAGCCGATTATGCCCATAGAGCTTGGTTTTCATTTTTTTAAAGTACGCAGAGGTTTTGCTGGATCTATGACTATTGGCAAACCGATTAGTTTTAATGGGACTTTAGATAAACCTAAAAATTCTAAAACCAAAAAAGAAATTGGCGAGATAGTTCGTCAAGCAGTCATAGAACTCCAACATTAAGTAAAGCCCTTTAGTCTTAAGACTTAAGGGGCTTTTTTAATATTAAGTAGTAATTATATTTATCGTGATAGAGTTGGTCCAGTTTTAAGTCGGCTTGCTTGATTAGTTTTTTTAATTCTTTGTTTGTGAAAGCGTGATAATAGCGTTCACTTCCAGCCGAGCTTCCCCAATTGAAAATAATATCGCCAAAATCCATGGTATGTTTACCGAGCAATTTTAAAAATAAAAATTTAGCGATTAAATGACGGAATTTTTTTTGACTCCACATATTCCAAACGGTCACGACAATGGTTCCGCCGGGTTTAGTTTTGCTTTTTAATTGTTTGAGCGCCTCTAGTCTCAATTTCGTCCCTGGCAAATGATGTAAAACAGCCACACAAAAAACATAGTCAAAATTATGCCCATTAACTTGGCTTAATTCTAAAACATCACCTTCTACAAAAGCATTCGGTTGATAATTATTTTTAGCTAAATTTAGAAGATTGGCACAATTATCTACGCCTAAATAACTAATATTACGATTGAAAAAAAGTTCGGCTAACCGACCATTGCCACAGCCAACGTCCAACACGGTTTTATGGACCAAAGAATCGTCAATATTTTTGGTAATTTTAATTAGCTCCGGCCAAATCGGTTTTTGGCGGGTAGTATTAAAATCGTCAGCGATTTGGTTATAGCTGGTTTTGACAAGTTTTAATAAATTATCGCTAGTTTTTTTGTCCATGGTTTTTAGCTAGAGTCAGTTTTATATCGTCAAAAGAAAAATCGTCGCCTAGTTCTTCTTTGAGGGGAGTTAGTTTGTCAGCGCCCAGTTTGGCGACGGCTTTCATGATTTTGGCTTGTTTGTCGCGAGGTACTAATCTAATTATATCCAGTGGTAATTTTTTTTCCAATAACCAGCAGAGATGATTGATAATAGTTTGAGGAGTTAAATCTCTTTTAACGGCAATTTCCTCCACGCTTAAACCTTGTTGCCAAAAATCTTGCGTCGTAAATTGAGTTAGTTTGGTAGCAAAGGGAGCTTCTACAATAATTATTTCATCTTCGTCTGATTGGGCTTGTTTCTTTTTTTCGTAAGCCTTGTCGTAATAATTCAAATAAGTTTTAGCTGGTTTAAGATTGGTTTTAGGGGCAAGACCTCGGCCATTAATACAAAGATCACATTTACCGCAAGGCAAAGAATCTTCGCCAAAATATTTTAAAATAAATTGTTGACGACAACCCTGATGATAGATGTATTCTTCCATTTTGTCCAATTTGGCGTGGGCGGCTTCCAGTTTGTCATTGAGAGCGGAAAAATTTAAATTTACTTCCTCGCTCTCTACGCGTTTTAAGATAAAAATTTCTGTGCCTTTAAAAGGTGGAGTATAATCCAGGACGCCGGATTCAGTTAGTTTTTTAATAAGTCGTTGTACTGATGATTTTTTCGCTCCCAGCATATTGGCTAAATCTTCCAAGTTGATTTCCCAGCCAGCTTCCAGTTCCGCGCCGTAAGTTTTGACTAAATTTTCCCAGAGCGCCAATTGTTTTTTAGCTTTAGAACTAAAAGATTTAAGCGCTTCACTAGCCCCAGTATTAAGGCGAAGTTGCGCATTGCCCAACCTCTCGCGAGAACGTCTGATATAACCGCCGGATTCTAAAATTTTAACCGCCGTGCCGATAGCCATTTCCGGGACATCGGAACTTAAATTATTTTTTAACTCAGCATAGGTCATTAAAATACTGCCGGCATCGGTAGTGGCAGGGAGATTTTTTAAGATTTCATAAACCTCTAAAATAAGTTTAGGATCGGGATTATCACCCTTGATAAAAAATTCTCTTAGGTAGCGATCTCTGGGGTGATATAAAATTAAACACAAACTGATAGCTCCATCACGACCGGCGCGTCCGGCTTCTTGGTAGTAAGCTTCAATAGTGCCGGGCATTTGGTCATGAATAACAAAGCGAATATTTCTTTTATCTATACCCATACCAAAAGCATTGGTGGCGACAATAATCGGCACACGTCCAGACATAAAATCATTTTGTACTTGCTCGCGCGACAACGCGTCCATCCCGCCGTGATAGCCAACCGCGTCAATACCGTTATCAATAAAAAGTTGAAGAATCGTTTCAGCTTTGGCGCGCGTGCCGGTATAAACTATACCGGTTGGTTCCGGTAAACTTTGCACGGTATCTAAAATAACTTGGGCTTTTTGATTCTCCGAGGCCGGAATGACACCGAATTGTAAATTCTCTCGACCGAAACCGGTGATAATAACTTTTGGTTCAACGATATTTAATTGTTTAATAATGTCAGCGCGGACCTCGGGAGTGGCGGTAGCAGTTAAAGCCACGATAGTCGGACTTTTTAAAAGTTCAGCAATAGCCCCGAGTTTGGAATAACTAGGGCGAAAATCATGTCCCCATTGGCTAATACAATGCGCTTCATCAATGGCTAAAAGGCTAACGGTTAATTGAGCGAGACTTTCGGTGAAGTGGCGATTATAAAATCTTTCCGGCGCCACATAGACCAATTTGTATTCGCCTCGGGCTAAAGTTTCTAAGCGATTGGCGGTTTCCTTGTCACTTAAACTACTGTTAATAAAAGTAGCGCTAATGCCGATATTATTAAGATGGTCCACCTGGTCTTTCATTAGTGCAATCAACGGAGAGACGACCACAGTGATTCCGGGGAGAACTAAAGCCGGTAATTGATAGCATAAAGATTTACCACCACCGGTTGGCATAATAACTAGAGTGGAGTGTCCAGCTAAAACATTATCCAGCGCTTCTTCCTGACCACGCCGAAACGAAGAAAACCCATAGTGGATTTTCATTAGCTTGGTTAATTCATCTTTTTTGTGGGAAAAATTATTCATGGGCGACAGCCGTCATCCCGGCGAAGGCCGGGATCCAGGTTAAGAAAGTGTGATACACAAGTTAAATAATTATTACGTTAGTGTTATTGCTAAATAAATTTATACGATAATGCTTAAAATGTTTTTGGTAAGCGAATAAAACCTGGATACCGGCCTCCGCCGGTATGACGAAACTAACGTCTATTCTTAAAAAATTCCAGAGTGTTCTTGAGAGCAAAAGCAATGGTCATTGGTCCGATGCCACCTGGAACCGGAGTGAGCCAAGAAGCCTTGTTGGTAACACTGGCTTCATCTACATCACCGCAAGTTTTGCCGGTTTCATTTTGGCTAATACCGATATCAATAATAACGGCACCGTCTTTAATATCATCACCATTAATTAGATCGGCTTGACCAACGGCAGTAATTAGCAAATCGGCCGTATTGGTTTTTTCACCGACTTCTTTGGGATTAATGGAAGTGACCGTTGCGCCAAGGTGTTCTAATAATTTATCCAAGCTATCGGTAAAGATTCCCGGTTTGGCCACGATAACAACTTGCTTATTGGTTAAATCAAATTTAGCTTCAGCTAAACAGGCGAGGACTGATTGAAAAACCGGCGAAATAACTTCGTCCTTTGTTAATTTATCTAAGCTAGCGGTAGTAAAACCATCCACATCTTTGTCTGGGCTGATTGAGGAAATTATTTTATCAGTATCTAAATGTTCGGGTAGGGGGAGTTGAATTAAAATTCCATCAACGGTATCGTTGGTGTTCAAAAATTTTATAGTGTCTAAAATTTCTGTTTCAGTGACAACTTCTTCAAATTTGTAGAGGTGAGTATCAATACCCACGGTGCTGGCGATTTTTTGTTTCAAATTAACATAGAGGGTGGAGTCGGCTTGCGCGCCAACTAAAATAATAGCCAGACTAGGTCGGCGTTCACACAGCTTAGCGCTGGCCGGGTTGGCGCAAAGGTCAAAAACCTCCTTAGCTACCGTATCTTTGATTTTATCGGCAAGAAGTTTGCCATTTATAATATTCATAAGAGTTAATCCAAAACTACGAAAGGATATCCGAAACTACAAAAGCTACAAAATTAATTCCCCTCTGGAGACGTGTCCTCTCGTAGCTTTACGCGAAGGAGGAGGGGTGGCCGATAGGCCGGGGTGTGTGGCTGTTTGTTCGTAGCTTTCGTAGTTTCGGATAATTTCTTGTAGCGTTTGGATTATATTTTAGGCTTATATTAAACAAATTCCGTGACTTTAACTATAATCAATGCTATCACAAAACCCCCATTTTTTCAATAAGCTTGACATTTTTAGTAAAATATGATATTATATAAGATAAACAATTAGTATAGTACATTTTATTTTATTAATATTTTGGGAGTCCGAAATGATTTTGCGAAGATTTAATTTTCGTATTTGGTGGACTAGACCAGTTCATCTATTTGATTTTATCCTATGGTGGATAATCAAACTACTTTGGGAACCATTTTCATTAAAACGTTCTCATTGGTGGCATTGGGTTATTAAACCATTACCCCCTAATTGCAGACCATTAACTGTGAATGGTGGCGGTGATGATTTAGAGCGTAATACAAAATGGAGAAATTTTTGGCTAACTAATTTTGGTTGGCGAAAAGTCGTATTGATTACCCCTTGTATTATTAATGAAAACGGTTTTATGTTTTGGTATAATGGCTATTATCAAATCGGCTGGAATCAATCGGATAATCCAAAATTCAAAGCTAATGAATTTGAAAGGTGCGCCATTATTCAGCAGGGAATTATTGGGTTGCTAGTTGGTCCGGGAGCTGTTAATTTTTTTGCGCATGATTTGTCCGGTAACCCTTTGAAATTGGCATTCTGTCAGCTTAGTGACAGAGGAGAAGATCCTCATTTCGGGATACAATTTTGTGGTCTAATTACTAAAAAAGAAGCTCTTCGTAGAGGTTATCAAGTTTATTAGCAAAAGTTTTAGGGCTTGTTTAAAAAATAACAAGCCCACTTTTCCCAGCTCGTTACGTTTAGGGCGTAGCGGTTTGAGATAATTTTGTACATTTAAATTAAATAAGATAAAAAATTAATTTTGTTTCATTTATTTTTTGGAGGTTTGTGATGGAAGATGTAATTAAACGTATATTAGGAACGTTCGGGTGTTTAGTGGCTTGTGAATACGCTAATCTTTTAACTGACCCGCAACAACGCATTGAAGCTTTGAATTTTCTTATGAGTGAATGTATCGTCAACGAAGGTGATTATGAAAATCTGATAGCAGTGGTTCAGCTAGTTCGGGAGTACAGAGATTTAACCGCTGACGAAATGGTAAACCTCATAAGATTCCGTAAAGCTGTCGGTATGAGTGGCGAAGCATTTGATGAAGTAGCTGTTTCGTTGGGTGAAGAGTGGAGAGAGTCTGAATTATTGGATTTTCGAAAAAAGGTGATTGATATCGGATCTTGGTATTATGCTCAAACAGTGGAAAATGTGTCCGGTATAAAATTAACGATCCCAGAGTTAAATATTCTATTAAAAAAATGCATGGATAAGTTTTCTACTAATGACGTCAGAGCAATAGCCTCTTCGTTAAGAGCGCGTCGGACAAAACATGAAAAGGATTAGTTCACATGTTTTAAATAAAAAGCCGGTTTGAGTAAATCAAATCGGCTTTTAAATTTTGTTATTTGTTGCTTGCTACCTGCCTGCCGGCGAGGTAGGTTTGTTATTTGTCAAAATGTCGTCAATTAGTTTGGCTAGGTTTTGGATGTCTTTGGTTTTTAAGCCCCGGGTTGTGGCGGCGTAGGTGCCTAGGCGAATGCCAGAGGGATTAAATGGTCCTCTGGGGTCATTGGGGATAGTGGAGCGGGAGGCTAGGATGCCTTGACTGGCTAAGGCTTGTTCGGCTTCCTTGCCGGTAATATTTTTGTTGGTTAAATCTACGACCATTAGATGATTGTCGGTGCCACCGGAAACTATTTTATAATCAAGTTTGATTAAGGCTTCGGCCAGAGTTTTGGCATTGGCGACAACTTGTTTAGTGTAGGTTTTAAATTTTGGCGTTGAAGCTTCTTTCATGGCAATAGCGATGCCGGCGATATTGTTGTCGTGTGGCCCGCCTTGAAAGCCTGGGAAAATGGCTCGATCAATCGTGTCGGCTAAGGCTTTTTTACATAAAATTACCGCGCCTCTGGGGCCCCAGAAACTTTTGTGAGTGGTGAACATAACCACATCGGCATATTTAACCGGATTATTTAAAAGTCCGGTGGCCACTAAACTGGCGGTGTGGGAAATATCAGCTAATAAGTAAGCTTTAACTGAATCAGCGATGGTTCTAAAACCAGCCCAATCAATATCGCGCGAATAAGCTGAGAAACCTGCCACAATTAATGTTGGTTTTTCTTTTTTGGCCAGGGCGGCAATGGCTTTCATATCAAATTTGCCATTGGCGTCTAGTTCGTAGCCGATTTGCTGATATAGTTGACCGGAAAAATTAACTTTATGACCGTGCGACAGATGTCCGCCGTGTGCCAATTTAGCTCCCATAATTTTATCGCCCGGTTTAAGAAGGGCGGCGTAAATAGCTAGGTTGGCTGGACCGCCGGAGAGAGCCTGGACATTGGCATGTTCGGCGCCGAATAATTGCTTGGCGCGCTGGCAAGCTAGAATTTCAATTTTATCAACAATTTCATTACCCGGATAATAACGCTTGCCTGGATAACCTTCAGAATATTTATTATTGAGTGGTGAACCGAGCGCCTCTAACACAGCCGGCGAGGCATAATTTTCCGAAGCGATTAAGGTTAGATCTTTAGCTTGCCTCTCGGTTTCGGCCACAACTAATTTCCAAGCCTCCGGGTCAATGGTTTTTAAATTTTTGTATTCGTTGGTCATATAAATTTTATTTATTATTAGGTCATTAAAAATTTATTCAAAATTCAAAATTCGAAATTAACAACGAGATTGCCACTCCGCCAGCTGGCGGATCGCAATGACATAAAATTATTTGCAAAGCTTGTTGTAGTTGCTTGTCGCTTCTTCATACTCTAGTTTATCAGCTTGGGCTAGGTCCTGGCAACCTGTTGTTTTATTACCAAGCTTAATTCTGCTTAGTCCGCGGAAATAATAGGGTTCGGCCAGTTGGGGTTCGGTTTGAATAATTTGGGTGTAAAATTTATCCGCTTGTGACCAATGCTCCAGGCGATATTCTAAATTAGCCAAGCTATTTAGATAAGTATAGTTATAAAATTTTTCGCCGGATCTCAAATTCACTGCTATCTGATAATCTTTTAAAGCTTCCGATTTTTGATTAAGTTTAAGTAAGGCACAACCACGATTGTAGTAAAACAAAGCTTCGCGAGGGTTAAGATTAATTGCCTGATTGTAATAATTTAGCGATTCTTGCCAACGAGAAGTTTTTTCTACTAGCAGTGTGCCGATATTATTGTAAATAAAAGGGTCTTGCGGGTTAAGTTCCAGAGCTTGATTATAGGCTTCCATGGCGCCGACAATATCATTATTTTTAGATTTGGCATTACCTAAGTTGGTATAAGCGCTAGCTGAAGTGGGATTGTGTTTAATGACATCAGTCCACAGAGTTGTGCTATTTTGCCAAACCCAAGTTTGGTTACTGGTTTGTATTGCTAGCAATCCGAAGCTAATAATAATGGCTAGACCTAAAATAAATTGTAAATTTTTAAAATATTTCCACGTGCTAATTATGGCCAGCGCGATTAACCAGAAAATTCCCAGATTGGCTAAATAGGTGTAGCGGTCAGCCGTGAGAGTGGTGCTAAAAGTTTTAATTTGAATGCTGGGTAAAATTAATAACAACCACCAAGCGACACCTAGAAGCAAAGTTCTTTTTTGGCGATATTTAGTCATTAAAAAAATTAACCCTAAGAAAATCGGGACAGATAAATAAAAAATTATCGGCAAATGGCCATTGGTTAATTTTGGCAGGGCATAGAAAGTGGACAGGTTGTAGGGAAATAATATCTTTTGTAAATAACTAAGCGGGGAGTAGGCTAGAAAAGTTAGTTTGTCTAGCCAAGAATAAATTATAGGCGGAATTAAATCGTCCAAACCGCGACCCTTGATAGTTAACCAACCAAAGCCAAGAGATAAAATAAAAAAAGGTATTTTTTCTAAGAAGAGGTGCTTATTTATTTGGCGCTGGTGATAATAATCTAGAAGCAATAGGATGAAAGGCAAAATAACCGCCGGAGCTTTGGATAAGAGGGCTAAAATAAAACAGCCCAAGGTGATGAAATAATATCTAAGCTTGGTTTTCTCAGAATAGGTGATATAAGTTATTAAAGCCAGGAGAAAAAAGGCGGTATAAAGTAAATTACTACGAGCGCTAATCCAGGCTACGGTTTCCACTTGGAGGGGATGAAGAGCAAACAAAGCAGAGGACAACAGAGTCAGATAATTTTTTTTAAATAATTTTTTAGTGAGCAGATAAACCAAGATGATATTAAGCAAGTGTAAAAGTAAATTATCCAGGTGTAAAAATAGCGGGAAAGAATGCCAGATTTTATTTTCTAAAGCAAAACTTAGAGTGGCCAAGGGTTGGTACATGCCGGCGTAAAAATTGCTAAAGATTTTTTGGACGCTAAAAAGCGATAAAGATTGAATATCTAAATTATTGGATACTTGAAATTGATCGTCCCAATCCACTAATTCAGCTAGTAAAGAATGAGAATAAGTGATGACAGTGACAGCTAAAATAATTAGTAAAAGCAGAACGCTAATTTTTTTAGGAGTAAAAAAATCTTTAAATTTCATAAACATATAATGCTAATCCTCGAATTAATATTCGAATGCCTCAAATGAACATCTACACACCCCGTCCCGAGAGTACTCGGGCCACCCCTCTCAAGAGGGGAATTAATTCCCCTCTTGAGAGGGGTGGCCGGGAGGCCGGGGTGTGTGAAGTTAAAATTAAAGTGAACAAAGTTTTTGCCAAGTTGGAGGGATAGTCATACCGACATCAGCCCCGGCATGCCAAGTAGCGCAAGCTTCATTTATTCGTTTTAAGTTTAACAAGGTTAAGCCTTTGTAGTAATAAGCCGAAGGAAAAGCGGGGATCAGGTTAATGGTTTGGTCGTAATCCTTGAGCGCTTCGGGATATTGTTTTAACTGTCCATAAGTATTGGCGCGAGAAAAATAATAAAGCCAATTATTATTCAAAGCGATGGCTTTGGTATAATCTTCAATGGCGCCGGGTAAATCATTCATATTGGATTTAAGATTACCTCGGTCATAAAAGAGCGAATTATCTGGTTCATTTTTAATCACGAAATTTAATTCCAAAATAGCTTCTTCGTAACGCTGAAAATTTTTAGCCAGTAACATGCCTCGGTAGTAATGAGCATCCAGGTTGCCGGGATTGATAATTAAACTGTGATTAAAATCTTCTAGAGCACCCGAATAATCATCGGCTTGCCATTTGGCCTTGCCTCTGGCGCTGTATAGATTGGTGTCCGGATAAGTTTTAGCTACAGCGTCATCGAGGAGTGATAAATCATTTTGCCAAACTTTAACTCTGGACCAAGTTAAATAAGATAGAGCCATTAAGACTAAAAAACCAATTGGTAAAATTATTTTTTTAGTTGTCGGATATTTAGCCATAAAATTAGCCAGCAGAAAAACAATTATTAATAGTAAGCCCAGCATAGCCAGATAATTGTAACGATCAGTTGTAGTTTGTGCGCCCAAGGGGATAATTTTTAAAACTAAAATTAAATTTATCATAAACCAGCCGAGTCCTAAAGTAATTAAACGCGGTAGGCGGTTTATTTTTTTTAAATAAATTAAAGCAAAAGATAAAATTATTAAAATAACCGGACTTAGATAAAAAGTCAGGGGAAGCCAGCCAGAATTTTTTAGAGGATAAGCGTAAAAGGCTGATAAATTTAAGGGCCAAAATAATTTACTTAGATAAAAAGATAGAGCCGTTAGGACTATGAAAATATTTTCCCACCAAGCATAATAACCACCAAAATTTCCTAAGTGTCCGGCCTCTTGCCTGGCTTTAAGCATAATTAGACCAAAGAGTAGAGCTATTAAAAAGAAAGGAATTTTAGTTATAAGGGTTTTTTTGTTTAGCTTATGATGATACCAATCAATTAAAAGCATGATAAGCGGAAAAATGATAGCCAGAGGCTTACTTAAAAGAGCTAAAATAAACAGAGCTAAAGTTTTCCATAAGTCGCTATTTTTTTCTTTAATAACATAGCGCCAGTAAGTAAGAGTTCCCCATAAGATAAAAGTTGAACACAGTAGAGTGCTTCTGGCGGACACCCAGGCTACGGCTTCAACCTGCATAGGGTGGAGAGCAAAAATAGCTGTGACGGCTAGAGGAAGCCCTTCGGCTACGCTCCTTCGATGGGCCTCAGGACAGGTCAGGGTGTGCCATGATGTTTTTAAAATATTTTTAGCTAAACAGTAAACCAATAAAATATTTATGAGGTGTAATAATAAATTAAGGCCATGAAAAATAGGGGAGCTTAAGCCAAAGAAATGATAATCCAGAGCGTAAGACAGGGTGGTTAGAGGTTGATACATCCCGACATAAAAGCCGGAAAAAATATTTTTTAAATTTCCTAAAGTGAGAGCAGTAATATTCGGATTTTGCGTGACTTGTAAATTATCATCCCAAACCGTCAGCCAGGTGCTTTTAAAAATTGGTTGATAAATCAAGACAGTCAAAATGAGAAGTGCTAATCCGGCTAAGAAAAGTTGCTTATTAAGCATTTGCCATCTGATTTGCCAAACGCGCCAGATAGCTTCAGTGATGATTGGTCCCTTGAGTTTAGATTGACCTAATCGGCGTTCTTCAAAAGTGATCGGTACTTCAACGTGCGCACAACCGGCGCGACTAGCTTTGGTTTTTAATTCAATTTGAAAACTATAGCCATTGGAACCAACGGTAGCTAAATTTATTTTATCTAGAGTAGTAATTTTCCAAGCATTAAAACCGCCGGTTAGATCTTTAATGTTTAAACCTAAAATCGTGCGCGCGTAAAGTCCGCCACCACGGCTGATAATTCGGCGTGTGAGGGACCAATTAACCACTCCACCGCCTTTAACATAACGAGAGCCAATGACAAAATCTTTAGACTCCAGGGCGCCAAGCATGGCCGGTAAATGTTTGGGAGAATGAGAAAAGTCGGCGTCCATTTGTACGACCGCTTCATAATTATGTTCGCGAGCCCAGGCGAAGCCCGCTAAATAAGCGCGACCCAGACCATCTTTTTTGTCTCGTTTAAGTAGAAAAAGATTGGGATATTTTGTTTGTAATGTTAAAACTAAGTCACTCGTGCCATCAGGAGAATTGTCATCTACTACCAGAATATCCACGCCTAAGTTAAGTTTAAAAATAGCCTTAGTTAATTCGGCGATATTGTCGGCTTCGTTGTAGGTGGGGATGATGACAAGCGTTTTTAGCATAGTGGCTATTTTTTATTTCAATTTTTTAATCAAATAAGTTTTATTCAATCTGTATCCAAGTTTTTCGTAGTAGCCTCTAACCCCAACGCCGGAAATTATGGCCATATTTTCGTAACCCGCTAAGTGCGCTAGATTTTCTGCCTGTAGTAATAAACGTTTGCCTAAGCCTTGATGTTGAGTTTCGGATTTGGTTGCGCCCACAGATACTAACTCGCCGTAAACATGAAGTTCACGCAGAAGTGCCGTGGTGGGTGATAAAACATTGTCAGGTGACAGACGTAAGCGGGCAAAACCGTAGAGCTTACTTTGATCGGCATTAGCAAAATTGATAAAATATTCATCACCGTCGGAGGCGCGATATTTTTGGATAAATAAAACTACCTCTTTCATAGTAAAAGTAGCTTGGCCAATTTCTCGGCAACGAATACAATGACAAACCGCGCCGGCCTCTTTCATAATTTGGCGCAAATTGGTAATTTTGTTGCCAGCTAAAATTGATTCTCCGGGGATGTCGCGGATCAAGCGAATAATGCGAACAAAAGGTGGAGTAACTTTTTTACAATCAATAATTAATTGGCGTAAAGCCTTGTCTGAATAAGGTTTATATTTCCCGGCTTTCCACCAGCGGTAAAGTAAACTGCCCTTAGTGACGACCGTGGGATAAAATTTTATTTGATCAGGATCAAAATTATTATTTTTAATATTTTCCTCCAATAAGTTTTTTAAAATAGACGGTTTGCTTTTTTCTTTTAAAGACACTTCGGCTATTTTAGGTAGTGGTGTAAACATGTCTTGATACATTCGCTTGTCATGAGCCGGAGTACTGCCAGGGAGAGCGGGCATAAAATGATAAGTGACTTTGAAGCCGAAATTTTTTAGTTCACGAGTCGCTTTAATAATATCTGCTACGGTAGAATCACGATGATTTAATTTTAAAATTTTATCATCAATA
>Ga0172379_10007130_pt1 | contig 14658 bp, 13 predicted proteins | sample GrowelOW334metaG_FD_119756 | JGI IMG/M metagenome (GOLD analysis project Ga0172379, IMG submission 119756) | Groundwater microbial communities from an aquifer near a municipal landfill in Southern Ontario, Canada - Groundwater well OW334 metaG | ecosystem: Environmental > Aquatic > Deep...
AAAAAGACTCAATAATCGACCAAGAAAAACCCACAATTATTTGACACCAAATGAGATTTTAAGTAATTATTTAAAAGTAAGATCACTATGAAAGTGTTGCATTAAATTCTAGAATTTTCAAAATTACTACTTTATCTCCAAATCCTTATTAAACTCGCCATTGTAGAGAACTTTGTTGCTGAAACTTACCGTTAGATCATTACCCAAATTACCAGGCTGTTTTTGAACCAATAAATTATAATTTTGCGGTTTTACTGGTAAATCGTATTTAATATTTAAGACATTTGACGTTTCTGGCGCCGTGTTAATCCAAATACCAAAAGAGGTTTTACCTGCTTCTTCGGCGATTTTCACTTCATCAGTAATATCACTGCCATTTAAAGTTGCTGATTGTAAAACCGCGCCCTTTGGCACTAAAACGCGAGTCCAGTTAATATTAACCCCATCCGGCCAGTTAAATGAACCTGTATGCGATCGAGTTAGGGTCAAGTCCCCCACTAAAGATCCGCTATTATTTTCAACTTGATAATTAATATTTTCTTTAATCTTGATAGCAGTTTTACCGCCGCCATTAGTTATTTCCGGAACTGCACCAGTTAGATTGGCATTATTAATTTGAAGATAATCACCTTGAGTTTCCATAACTTCCCCACCCCAATTTTGCGCTAAAATTGCCTTTTCGATAGCTTGATCATTTGCATAAAACAAAACCTGCTTTTCTTCCAGAGCGCGATATACTAGTTTAGCCAGTTCGGTTTTTGAAGCGCTTTCTAATCGGCTAAAGACCATTGGCATCATATCTTTAAGAATTGTTTTTGGCTCATTCTCCTCTTTATTCTGCGGATCAATAAAATATTCTTTTTCAATCTTATATGCCAGTTCATCAAAAAAGTTTTCATAAGTAATAATAGTATTATATTGATCCATTTGAATCGGACCAATCACTTTCAATAAGTCCCGTAAAACCGAAGCATTAATTGCCACCACCCCATCAACCTTCTCCCCTGCTTCTTTGTCATAAAACCACTCGATTTTTTGGGCCGATTCTGAAAAATCAGGCGAAAAATTAGCATCTCGAAGCGACCAGCGCCCTTGGTTCATATTCTTTAATTCCTCGGGCGGTGTAATAATGTTGGTTTTCGTATAAGCATTATCGAGTTTATAAATATTGGTATTAAAATTAATATTTTTAATCTTATAATCCTGGAGCTCGACTGTCGCGAAACTCCCTATAAAACCGCCTGTCGGTCGAAGTTCAGCGTTATTCTGAAATACAACAATATATTTGCCATTTTTTAAAAGTTTTAAAGCATCGGTCTTTTCTTTGACTGCTTTAGCCACAAAACCAAAGCCAAGAATCAGCACAATTGCTATAGTCGCCCCAGTCAAACGCCAAAATAAGCCCTTTTCGGGTTTTTTAACTTTTACTCGAGGCTTAAAAATATCTTTTAGTTCATCTTTATTTTTAAACGATTGCGACTCATCTTTAGCTCTGTTTATCCGATAAATTGAATCGACATTTCGCCGTTTGCGCTCTAAAAACAAGGCCTCATTTTTGGTTTGAGAACTTTTTTCGATCAGCAAACCTCCTTATGTAAATTTACTCTACACCTTCTTGCCGCCCTTAAAATATTCAGTACCTAAAGCTGCAATAATACCCACCATTAGACCAGCAATTAAACCGATAATAGTATTTAAAGGTAAGTTAACTTTATTTTCAGTGGTGATTGTGCTGAAAGTAACAATATTATAGAATGATGTATCAGTTTTACCCATTTCATTGATCTTTTGCTGAATAACGGCCGAAGCGGCATTGATAAGTTTTTCTAATTCAACCGGATTCTTGCCCACTGTGCTCAAGTGGATAGTGGCTGGTTCTTCACGGATCGCACGAAAGGTTTTGGTTAAGGCTTTCTGACTAATATCCGGTACCTGAAGCCCGGCTTGCTCATAAATTTCTTTCGCTAAGGCCGGTGATTCAAACCAAGTAGCTACCATTTGGCTAAACAAGCCTGAGGATTGAACGTTGTAATAATTATCAAACAAATAATAAGTAACTTTATCTTGATCTAGGGCTGATTTTTTATTAACAATCAAAGTTGTAGCGCTAGTAAAAGTTTTGGGTTGATATTTACTTAAGAAAAATGTCCCTAAACCCGAAAGCACAATAATAATAACAACCAAGATTAAATGTTTACCAATAAGTTTAAAATAATCGCGTAATTCCATAAGACTCCTTTAATACTAATTTTGAATGACCAATTTCGAATTTCGAATGAATTTTGAATGCTTTAATTTTTAAACCTTCAAACATTCAGAATTCAGATTTCAATCGAAATTCAAAATTCAAAATTCGAAATTTAATTAATATACTCTGTTTTACTATTAATATACTCCATTATCTTCTCTTTGAAAACCTTTTTATCAAATTTCAAGGCATGCTGACGGATTTTTTGAGAGTCATACTTTTTTACGTCAAACTCTTTAATTACTTTTTCTAAAGCTTCAGTAGTTTGCGGATAAAAGAACTCACCAGTCACACCTTCAACTACCGATTCAAGCGCGCCGCCTTTTTTATAAGCAATCACTGGCCTGCCAGCCGCCATTGCCTCAAGTGCCACAATGCCAAAATCCTCTTCTTGAGGAAATAAAAATGCTTTAGATTCGGAAAAATATTTAGCCAGCATCTCATCGGAAACTCGTCCGGTAAATTCAATATTTGGGCCAGCAAGCTTTTGTAGTTCTTCTTTTTTTGTCCCAGAACCGACAATTTTAAGTTTTTCGCCCAGCTTATTAAAAGCTTCAATCACTAAGTCAGCCTTTTTATAAGGTTCAAGACGAGCTAAAAACAAAAAATAATCATCAATTTTAGAAGCAATCTTAAAACGATCAGTCTCTACTGGCGGATAAATTACATCGGAATCACGGTTGTAGTATTGTTTAATTTTTGATCGAATATTTTGAGCATTAGCAATATAAAAATCAGGGCGCTTTGAAGCTTTAAGATCCCATTTTCTTAAAAAATAAGTTACCAACGGCATCAATGGTTTAATAATTGCGGGAATTGGCGCAGTTTGAAGATAAGTTTCCCGATCAGACCACAAGTAGCGGGTCGGCGTATGACAATAGCAAATATGAAGCTGATTCTTATTTGTTTTAACGCCTTTAATTAAAGCAGACGAGCTTGAAATAATTAGATCAAATTCACTTAAATCAAAACTTTCCACCGCTAAAGGCATTAACCCCAAATACCATTTATATTTCTTTATGCCAAATGGCATTCTTTGAATAAAAGAAGGTCTAATATCAAAATTATCGTATTTATGGTGAGTTCTTTCTTTATCCCAAACCAAAGTATAAACCGGCGCGTTAGGAAAAATTTCCAAAAGCGCATCTAAAACACGCTCTGCTCCGCCAAGCTGCGTGAGTTCTTCAGCTACAAGGGCGACTTTGAGTTGTGAGAAATCTTTAGGCATAATTAGTGATTAGTGAATAGTGAATAGTGGTTAGTGATTAATTACATAAAACAAATCGTCGCCAACCACCGATTAATAAGCGCCGCGGCGAAACAATACCACCCAAATTGTTTTAAAGAAAATTTGAAGATCGAGCCACATTGACCAGTGTTCAATATAATAAGCATCAAGCCTCACCCATTCATCAAAACTTAAATTAGAGCGGCCTGAAACCTGCCAGAGGCCAGTAATACCAGGTTTTACCCCAAGACGACGTTTTTGCCAATTAGTGTATTTTTCTACCTCTTCAGGCATTGGCGGACGCGGCCCAATTAAACTCATATCGCCTTTTAAGACATTGAAAAACTGTGGAAGTTCATCGAGGCTAGTCTTTCTTAAAATTTTTCCAAAAGATGTGACTCTTGGGTCATCTTTGAGTTTAAACATATTGCCGTATTTCTTAATATAAGCTTCGTGCTCTTTTTCCGCATCGACTTTCATCGATCTAAATTTAAACATTATAAAATTCTTTTCCAAACCAACTCGTACTGGCCGATAAAAAACCGGACCTTTTGAAGTCAATTTAACCAAAAGAGCAATAACAAGCATTATTGGTGAAAAAATAATGATTAAAATAAGAGAAACAATAATATCCATCACTCGTTTTAAGATACGGCCCCAGCCATCAAGCGGCGTGCGTTTGAATTCCATTACCGGCACACCAGCTAATTGCTGAACATCAACATGAGAAGAACTAACTAAAAATAAGTTTGGCGTCATTTTAAAGCCAATGCCGTTTAACTGGCAAAATTCCAAAACTTTAGCAACTTTTCGCTGGTCAAGGTTGGCGTCGGATACAATAATTTCATCGCAAGGATTATTTTTAACAATGCTTTCAATTTTATCGATTCCATCATGATCAATTGCTTTAACAAACTTATAACCTAAACGACGGTTTTCTTTAATTTCCGTAATAATAAATTTAGTTGAGCTGTTATGGCCCAAAACGATCACGCGACGAACCCCGATATCATAGTGATAAAGCCAGCGCTGAATATATCTAATAAGATTCCGGCCCAAGGTAACGGTTATAACCGCGGCCACAGCCGAATAAACAATAATCAAACGTGAAAAGAAATAAGTCCGACTCAAAAAGATTAGGGCGATTGTTAAAGCAATGGCTGCAGAAACGGCCACAATAATACGACCAAACTCATGAGCCACGGTTTTACGTTCATCGCGAGTATAAAGTCCGGTTAAGGCAAAAACTAATAGCCAAACCGGTGAGACCATAAGGGCAAATTTTAAATATTCGTTAAAGGGTTGAAAATAGATTGCTGGCACAAACTCAAAAGAAAGCCTAAATTTATAGGCTACAACAAAAGCTAACATAATCATTGCAAAATCAATTGGTAATAAAATAAATGTGAAAAAAAGCTCTGAACGCTTCATGCGATCCTTTCTTTAAAGATACCATAAATTCGCTAATCTTTCAAAGCAAACAAAATTATACCATATTATCAGGTTTGTGTCAAGCTGTCTTAACCTATTCTTAGCATACGTTCACCAAAAATGCAAAAACATGATTGTACAAAAAAGGCCCGCGAGGGCTGTGAAGAATCTATGATTCTCACGAGCCTTTTTCGCGAGCCGATAGTTATTTTCTGCGACAACGGCTTTGTCCATAATGACTGTGTCTTGCCACATTGCACCTTCTGGTAAATTTTTGATTATCCTTTAAGGATTTTTCGACTATTATTGTAACATCTTCTTTTAAACAGTAATATAAATTTACCATTAAGTATGCTGTCAACCATGCAACAATCAAGTAAAAGACGATCTCCATGTTTCCCTTCCCCCCTTTAAATTCAGGTAAATCCCACCCGCTATTCTCTAACTAGTAAAGAATACTGGGCGAAGCTCTAAAATCCATTATTAGATAATATAACACAAAACAGGTTAAAAGTCAAGAGGTTGGGTGTCATTGCGAGCCTGATGTAATTCATCAGTTTCGTCATTGCGAGCGTGAATGGTAATTCAAGCATGGCAATCTATTCAACTTGATCGCCACGGCCTGCTGGCCTCGCGATGACTATTTTGAAAATAGTTAAATGGAATTTTAATTATTAACGCATATCTTTCTAATACAAAAGAAAACCCGTTGGACCTACATAGACAAGGTGTAAACGAGTTTTCTTTTTTATTTGAAAAAGGAACTTAAGCCTTTTTAAGCATTGGAAGACCAGTGCGGCTGTTTTCCATAACTGCGTAGCCGGCTGGTAATTCATCCATAGCGCCATCCTTTACTTCGCGAGCGAAGAAGTAGATGGTCTGCTGACGACCGCCACGAAGGGTTACAACCTTTGAGTGAAGGTAGTAAGTTTCGCCGGTCTTTTGTGATTGAACTGAATAAGCCATTTAAATCACCTCCTTTCGATTTTAGATTTGGGCGTACCCTGCCAGTGCCGACCAAAAGGTTTGGCCCTAGCTATTAAACCTGTAATTAAGGTTACATATTTATTATTGGAAGAAGGACAAATATTGTCAAGTGCCGTTTTAGATTAACAGGTTGAAAAACAGCAGCTTGGTTGAAAATTTTTAAGTTAAATTAAAACTCTTTTACCAGTTATCCACAGGCTCAAACAAACCAAATAAGGATGCTTGCACCAATACCAATCATTATAAGCGCGCTCAAAAGTCTTAAGCGATTGGAATTTTGCTCGTCCATTGCCAAAAGCCTTTCTGTAATCATACGACTGGAAGTAATAAGAAGAATTATAATAAGGGGCAGCACAAACATTAAATTATAAACTAAAAGATATATAATTCCCTTTAAAAAGCTAGCTTGGTCATTCAGAAGACCTAGAATTGCCAAATAAATTGCGCCGGAACATGGAAACTCAAAAACTCCCACTAGAAGACCGGCGACAAAAGAGGTTGGAAGCGTTGCTTTCATTGCCCAAGAAGCAATAATTTGACGAGATTTTAAAGGAATAGAAAGGACACGGATTTTATTGGGGAAAAAATACTCTAATATTCCTAGAACGCCGACAACAATTACAATCCAGGCGCCAACCAGGCTAAAAAAATGCGGGATTCCAAAAAGGTTGATAACCTTAAAAATTCCAATGCCGATGGCAAAATAAGACACAAAAATACCGGCGATATAGGTTAAACCTAAGCTCAAAACTTCTATACGAGCCCGTTTAAAAGTAAACATTAGAGCAATAAAAATCAAAAGTATAGCAATGGCGCATGGATTAACGCTATCCAAAAGCCCTGCCGTTAGAACTAGAGGTAAAATTGGCCCCTCGGAGTTTATTTGCATATGTATATAGAACTCACATTGTAAAATACATTATCGTGTTCGCTCTAGAAGATTCACATTTCTAATTTTAATGCATTTTAGAAATGTGATATCTATAGTATACCACTTTTTAGATAGATAAATAAATAGACGATCAGACAAAAAATAGTGATAATAATATAGGCGTATAATCTTATATAACAAACAATCCCCCGTAAAAACAGGGGATGTTTTGATCTTATTAAATTGGTTGGACGACTTACTTTACAGGACCGTCGCTAAGTCTCTGCTTTGATAATGCCCACGGAAACTGCATATTTGGCCAGTTCGCACGCATTTGAATCGAAGACAGGTACATGATTAATGCTAAAGAGATAAGACCGATCAAAATGCCTGATCTCGTCTCACTAGACATTGTCTCAAGCGAATACCAAAACCAATATATATTATTGTTTTGGTCATGCTGAAAACCCACCAGCACACTGTCCTTCACTGCCTGGTAATAACCCATAATCCAGACAACCAACATGGTTATCAAGGCTGCGATAGTCTTAAGGATAATGCTCATCCTTATTCCTCCTTTTCTGATTTTCATGTAAACCCAGTCATTATTAAGATATTATACACCAAAATTGCCCAAATGTCAATGGGTAGGGCGATAATGTGACACTCAATTCGTTTTAATATTTCATAAAATTGTTCTAGTAAGATCCTGAAACAAGTTCAGGATGACTCATCCGGGAGTTTCCATATTAGTGAGCAGGATGACTCACCCGGGAGTTTCCGCATTAAAAAGTAGAATGATCTTTTAAATAAGTTTCACCTGAGTTTAAACAAAAGGATTTAAAATCTCTCAGCCTCAAGCATAGTCATCCCGAACTCGTTTCGGGATCTCCTACAATATTACTATATAAATCCTTTAGTCCAGGATTAAACCCTTTTACTAAGTTCCATTTCCAGTCACTATGCCAATTTTTTAATTGCTTCTCTCTACTAATAGCAGAGTATGGATCATTCAAAATTTCATAATAAACTAGCTTTTTAAGTTTATATTTACTAGTAAAACCTTTAAGTAGTTCATTCCTATGCTCGTAGATACGTCTAATTAAATTATTAGTCACACCAATATATAGGCTTGTATTGTATTCGTTGGTTAAGATATAAACATAATATTTGGTTAGCATATTTAAATTATGAATGATACAAGATCCTGAAACAAGTTCAGGATGACATACTTAAGGAATTCAAAAGGCATAGCAAGGAATGAGATCCTGAAACAAGTTCAGGATGACTATTTCTAAACTCAGGATGACTATTTCTAAACGGGGATGACTATATATAAGATCGAAATGATTGGAAACCAAATTTTACAACAAAAAAGCGTTTTTTGAAAAACAAAAAACTTAAGAGAGCCGATTTTCTCGATTATGGGACTCCGGCGGCGGGCGGAGTACATTGAACGTAAATGATAGGTGGGTAATCGTCTAAAGAAAGCTAGGCCTTCGCCAGAACAAATTTCCCTTTGTAAATTTTGTGGTTCAATGTTTTCCTAAAACCCGCCGCCTGAAGTTAATTAAATCCCCCAGAGACCCAGTGTACGGTTTTATGGTATCAATCTTTTCAAGTCGCACGCGCACATATGTTCCTTATTTAATATTGGAGCGTGCGGGCATGTACTAAACTGATACCCATCCCGATACCAAGTCACGGAAGTTGGGATAAATTCGAAGGGCGTAAAAGAAGCGATCTGGGCATTAACCCGATCTTTTGAAGAGTCCAAAATATATGTCGATGTTTGAGTCTCTTCGAAAAGAATTAACTTCTCTTCGTCGTATTTATGATTATACCACACTTAGAAAATATTTTCTACACTTTGTCAAGAGTCCGTGTGTATATTAACCTAAAACTAACCTGATAATAAAGGGAAAAGCGACCCCAAAAATGACTAAAACAATGTTTAATAGTTTTGATTGACGATGAATTTCCGGAATCAAATCCGAAGCGGCCACATATAAGAACGATCCAGCAGCCACTGCCAAAAGCGCGCCGAGTACGTTTTCTTGTATATCGTTAAGCAATAAAACCGCTAAAATTGCCCCTACCGGCGTCGCCAAAGCCACAATCCAAGAAAATAAAATTGCTTTTTTGCGAGTATAGCCGCTATGCAAGAGAATCGAAACCGTCGAAATTCCTTCCGGCACTTCATGCAAAAGAACTGAAAGCGTTGCAATTATTCCAAGCGCAAAGGAAATCTCAAAACCTACCCCTATAACAATACCGTCTAAAAGCGAATGAAACCCAATACCAAGCATAGCAATCTTATCTACCGGATGAACTTCGCACTCCCCTGTTTCTCCGCATGAATGCAAAATAATGCCGTGTTCCAAGATATAAAATAGAACAAAACTTAGAAGTAACCAGATTAAGGCGTTGGTGTTAAGTTCTTGAGACTCTGGCAATAGATGGGCAATCGCAGTTGAAAGTAAAACTCCAGCCGAAAAGCTTATTAAATAAATTGAGTTTTTTCGCGCCCATGCCTCTTTAAATAAAACCAAATAAATTCCGGCCACGGTCGCAAGCCCAGCCACGAGCCCATAAAATAAAATTGTTGAAAACTGAGGATTCATATTTTCCTTTATTCTTTTTAACACGAATTTCGAAACACTAAACATAATAATTACTAAAACATTTAGAAAATATTGTTCGACTCGGATGAAATCCGGTGGAGAACTGTTACATACTTCTCGACTCCGCTTCGCTTCGCTCGAAGAATAATAATTTCGATATTCGGTTATTTAAAATATTAGCGCTTGCTTTATAAAATTATTATACCAGTATCGTGAAAGATTTTAAATATTTATATTTTCGCGTTAAAATGAAAGAAAGGAGAAAAATGATTCGAAAAATATTTTTTGCTTTGCTGCTTGCGATCTTATTAGGTTTTCCTACTAATGCTTTTGCTAGTAAAGCTGATGATCTGGGCGATTGCTATATTAAAAACTTTGACGCCCAATTTTTAGTTAACGAAGATTCTACAGTTAATGTTTTAGAACGGCTCAATATGGATTGCGGAAGCCTCAAAGACAAGCATGGTCTTTTCCGTATCTTGCCGCTTACCTATAACTATCAAGGTAAAAAAACTAAAACTCAGGTTGAGCTTATGAGCATTACCGATTTACAGGGCCGCAGCTTGAATTACACAACCAGTTACGAAAACGGCACTATCGTCTGGAAAATCGGCGATAAAGATAGAACTATTCAAGGCGAAAATGGTTATTTAATAAATTATAAAATTAAAAACGCCATAGTTTTAAGCGATCCTAATAATGATATTTTTTACTATGATCTAATTAGTCCTTTTTGGACCATGCAGATTGAAAATTTTAAAGCCGAAGTTATCTTGCCGCCAACAATAAAAAACAGCAATTCAACGCTCCAGGTTTTCTCTGGACAAGTAAAAAATACCTCTAATACCAAGGCAATAGTCGTACAAAATGGTAACAAGCTTGAAGCAGCAAATACTCAAACCATTTTACCAAAAGAAGGTATTACTATTATGTTTAAAATGCCTAAGGGTATTTTTACTCCCACGCCAAAAACAGATATTGAAAAGTTTATTGGTATATTCGGCCCACTTACATTAATTCTATCAATCCTTGTTTGTATGATTCTTTGGTCGAAATTCGGCCGCGATCCCAAGCTCAATCGCACGATCGTTCCAGAATTTTCTATTCCGGAAAATCTTTCGCCTTTAGAAATGGGTCCTTTTTGGGCTAATGGCGGGATGAATCCAAAATTTGTTACAGCCGCAATTATAAACCTTGCCACTAAAGGCTATCTAAAAGTTGAAGAACAAAAAGGCTTTTTAAGAGCAAAAAAGTTTATTTTCACTCGGCTTAAAACCGATTTTATAGGTTTAAACAGATTTGAAGCGGAATTAATGGGTTATCTTTTCAAAAGCTCTGACACTTTTGATTCAGATGATGCCAAATCAACCTTTCCTCAAGATGTCGCCAGACTTAATAATTCTGTTAATAGATACCTTCAGGCAAGCGGCTTATTTGTTACACAAAGCTTTTATTTTAAGATTGCCTTTATAATTTTAGGTTCTATTATTATTACGCTTGCACTATCTATTTTTATTTCGGTTGATATGAGCCTCACGATTTACACGGTAATTTCCGGTCTTATTATCTTTATCTTTGGCTTTTTAATGCCCCAACGGACACAAAAAGGCGCGGAACTACTTCTAAAAATAGAAGGCTTTAAACTTTATATGAAAACCGCGGAAAAATATCGCCAGCAGTTTAACGAAAAAGAAAATATTTTCGAAAAATTTTTGCCCTATGCGATTTTATTTGGCCTAACTTCGCTTTGGATTAAAAAAATGCGTGATCTTTATGGCGAGGATTATTTTACTAAAACCTACCACCCAGCCTGGTTTGTTGGCGCAAGCATTGCAAACTTTAATGATTCAATCTTTAATTCAATGATAAGCAGCCTTTCATCTTCAATGACCAGCGCCTCAAGTTCAGGAGAAGGTGGTTCCGGCGGCGGCGTTGGCGGCGGCGCAGGTGGTGGAGGCGGCGGAAGCTGGTAAACTAAAACCCGCCTTTGTGGGGCGGGTGAGGTTACGCTACTTCTTTGCTATCCTTGCTTTAATATCCTCATGGAAACTTATGACGCGGCTGGCAAGCACATCCATATGAGCTATTACCGCGATAATTTTCTGAATTCCATAAAAATCATTTGCCGCAATAAATTTATTCATTAAACTATTAAAGGATTCATACTGATCAAGTATCTTATATATCTTTTTTAATTCTCTGAAAAGATATTCATACTCCATCACTTTTAATTCGACCTGTAGAAGTTCTTGCCAATGCATCACGTTCGATCTATTTCTTACTACCATCCTTGGCAAAGCGTCAAAAGCAACTATAATTTCTTCAATCTCAGGCACTACGGCCGCAGCATTGCCAATTTTTCCACCAAGTTGATATATTGTCCTTTTACCTTTCGATTCAAAACCGTAGGCAAAAGGAACACTAAGATCAATTTGGCTGCTCGGAAAAACTGGGTGCAAATAACCCTCATTAACCAACTCTTGAACAATCTGCGCCATTCTAGCAGAAAGAAGGTTTGAAGGGATTCCTTGGAAAAACCTTTCGAAGCTGTTAAAAATCAATACCTTCAATAATTTAGTCGGAATTATCATTTTCCTAATTGTCTTACTCACCTCAAAGAGCAATAAGGCAATTTCATCGTCATCAAGTAAACGCGCTGGCGATTTTTTCTCAAGTATTTCCTTTGGCGCCTCCACTTTTAACGGTTCTTCCATTAGTAGCTCAACACTTGGCACTGGTTCTTCTGCATTGAGTCGAGTTGATAAAAACTCTTCAAGACTGCCTATCGATGCAGAAATGGCTTCGAGCCTTTTTTCTTGCGACAGAATCGCAAACAGTTCTGATGGTTTATATTCTTCTGGCACATATAGGCGAGTCTCGATTGTTGAGGTTTCCTCAAGCGGTTTCACGTAGACAGTAATATACTTATCAATGTCATTGGCCGCGATCCATTTGACACCAATCTCGTTACTGGCCGGATGGCGCGCGACAAAATCTACTTCAAAGTTACCGCAAATTGACATTGTCTCCAACTCATGCCTTATAGCATTAAGATATGGCCGAGGCAATTTGCTCGTACTCTTTCCAGGACGAGCCAGAACTTGAACTGAGGGGTTAGTCAAATTCGTTCTCCTTTAAATGCAAGGTACAACCTTTGCCCAATAAAACTATTAGACAATAGACTATCAAACCATAAAAATGACAAAATGTCAAGATACAAATTTATAATTTTAAATTTAATGCTTACTGATAGAAATCCAAAGGATTATACCACCCATCAAGTTCCGCTTTGGTTTGGACATAACCCCTAAGGTTAAGTTTATTTCCTTTAATCATGCCAAAATGCAAATGCTTTCGTTCCTGATCGGTTTCTTTAGTATAACCCTGACCAAGAATACCAATTTGCTGGCCCTTTTTAACCTCTCGTTCATTAATAATAGTTTCCAATTTCAAATGGCCATATAAAGTTAGGATTTCTTGATTGGCGATTTGATGACGAATTATTATTACGCCGCCATAACCGCTCACATAATTACGGTATTCAACCATTCCATCAGTTATAGCCACAACCGGCACTTCAGTCTCGACATCTTCATACTCCACATCAACCGCCGTATGATAACCTCGGAATCTTTCTAAGCTTACAGGCGAGTTTCCTGGTTCAACATAGGTCCCAAAAGATTTTTTGGTAATTCTAGATTTAAAATCATTAATTGGAAAAGCCAAAGTTTGGCCGTTTATTGCGGGCTGATCTTTGGTCACATTGTTTTTGTTTTCATTTGTCATATTAACCGATTTAATTTCATTTATCGTTCTGGAACGATATGCCAATACGCCGATCGTCGCAAAAACCAGAAAAAGAATAATAAGTTTTAACACAATATTAAAAACATGTTTATATGTTTTGGAAAACATTTTGAGTCCTTTCTAATTAATTTAGTATTATACTCTAAAAACGGTTAAATATCAATAATACGTAATCGAGCGTTTAGGGACAAACTAGTAAAATTTCACTTGACGAAATACCCTTTTAAGATTATAATACAATCGCTTCGAAATCTTTCTAAGGAGAGCAAAGATGGAAAAGGTATTTGCGGCAATAGAAGAAGCTCAGGTTTATTCAGAGGAATTAGGACATGACTTAAACCCGTTCCATTTAGAAACCACTTCGAATGGAACAACTGACTTTGTAGCTAGTGAGTGTAAAAAATGCGATTTTAAGGTCTATTTTGACCCTTACAATCGACCAATAAAACTGGTTTATACTTATAATTTTGAAAACACGTGCCAGCCAATTACTAATAAAGGCAAGCGTCTTTATTACCAGGCACGCAAAGAACAATTAGTTAAAACTACGCAAATTAAAGAAGCTTTAGATACACCGATAGATGAATTTGTCGATATTACGCAACTTGGAGTAATCGGTATTAAACCTCAAAAATTTACTCAAATCGTCAAAAAGATAAAAAATGAGAAAGCTAAAAGGCAAAGAACACTAAAACCGCTTTTATTAGCTTATTTCAACACGAACCACAATTCCCTGCCATAACAGGGAATTTTTTATTAACAAATATTTAGTACTAAAAAAGCCTTAAGCAATCGATAAGCCAAGTTTTGTTTATGATAACATCTATCTTTGCGTCGGACACTACACTACGGGACCGAGCCGATCTTTTATCTGGCTAGAGAACTCATTTTCGATTAAGAAAATTTATTCATAATAAGCCAGATCAATAGTGAAGAGCCACCCGACTTGCACCGGACTAGGCTTGCCACAGACATGTGTCGCCACATGAACGCGTGAGCTCTTACCTCACGATTTCAACCTTACCTCTACGCTCCGCGCGAAAATTCTTAATCTTAGTTCTAATTTAAATAGTAAAATTCCAATTATTTAGAAATTAGAAATTAAAAATTAGGATTTTCGCGCGAAGCGCGGCTGGCGGTATATTTTCTGTTGCGCTGTTCTCGAACCTCGCAGCCCGCTCATTTTCACGAGCGCCCTGCTCTATGGTGCCTGGACTTTCCTCCCCGCACCCTTCAATTTATATTCTCGCTTGAATGTAAATTAAAGGGTGCGGGGCGTTATCTTCGATTACTTAAGGCAGCTTATAATATATCACATTTTAGCCAAAAAATCAACCCATTGTCGCGGTCCATAACATATTGGACTTTTCTGAATCAATAAAGTTATTTACAAAATACATAAGTGGTGGAATTTTTCCAATAGAGCGATGAGGTTTTTCGGTGTTGTACCAGGTTAGATATT
>Ga0172379_10007131_pt1 | contig 14657 bp, 16 predicted proteins | sample GrowelOW334metaG_FD_119756 | JGI IMG/M metagenome (GOLD analysis project Ga0172379, IMG submission 119756) | Groundwater microbial communities from an aquifer near a municipal landfill in Southern Ontario, Canada - Groundwater well OW334 metaG | ecosystem: Environmental > Aquatic > Deep...
ATATCTCTCAGTGCGCTCGGTGTATTCTTGATTGTTTCAACTTGTTCCGCCTGGACAATTGATAACGGTATTAATAACGGCAATGGTAGCGGAACGACCGCAATTGACCCGGTTGCCAGTCCGGTGGCCGGCGCTTATACATCTAGCCAAAATGTTAGTCTCTCAGCTAGCGGGTCAAACAGTATTCGTTATACGATAGACGGCACAACCCCAAGTTGCACTAGCGGAACGGTCTATTCTTCCGCGATCACTGTTAATTCAAATTTAACCATTAAAGCTATTTCTTGTTATATTGACAATGGGGGCACGTCAGCTTCCAACGTCAGTAGTCATGCCTATACTTTTTCTTGCCCAACTGCCAGTGTTTCCAATGGTTCCGTGTCAGCCTATCCGTCATGCGCTATAAATTGTAATGCGGGCTATAACTTAAGCGGCTCGACCTGTGTTCTCCAATCTAGCGGTGGCGGCGGTGGCGGCGGTTCGGCCGTTACTTATTGCAGTGCTGTAACATACGGCGACTGGCAAAGCACCTGCTTTAATGGGATACAATTTCGTAACGCTTTGACGCAAACTCCGCTGGGCTGTACTCTAACCTCTGTCCAACAAGCTGAACAACAAAGAGCTTGTTCGACAGTTACTCCCACTCCAGGCACAACCGGGACGACGACCCCCTCTACCAACCCGCCAGCCTCAGGCAACGCGGTTCTAGAAAACATTGCGACGGAATCGCAAATCGTGAGCACCAATGATACCGATACTTTATTAAATCATTTAGGCAACTCGGTCGATACAGGCCGAGAACAAAACGGCTTAACAAAGTATAAGACGATTTTAGGGCTTGATAAAAAAATTAGCGCGGAAGAGAAATTAACCGTCAATGATTTTATTGTCTATGGTACGAGAACTACTCAGCGCTTAGGCGCCGGAGAAAGAGCGGCGGTTATTAATTCTTATTTCGAAGCTTATGGTAAATTACCTAACAGTGAAGCAGAGTGGTCGGATGTTTTGAAAATCGCGAGCGGCCGTTGGCCAAGCGAACGTAGCGCGGCCGCCGAAGCGCAAGCTAAAATTCAATTTAAAAAAGTCTATGCGCGAAACGCGGTCATGACTAATAATATCGATGAAAACGCTATTATGGTGATTGCCTATGGCTTATTGCCACTTCAGCGCAATCTAAATAGCGAGAAGGTGGCTATAAAGACTTTTAGATGGATTTATGGCCATGCTCCAGTCACAGCTTTAGCTTGGAATATTGTCCGCGCCATCGCTTATTCCGGCGCGACCCGATAATTAGATCAAAACGATTTATATACAAAAGAACCCGCAAACAACGGGTTCTTTTAGTTGACATCTTTAAAGTTACCTGTTAATATGAAAGGAGTTTTTGGTTCGCCATACGCGGCTTAATACGTCGCGTTTTGTTTTTGTTTAAAATAATATAAAAATATGGAAATTCGAAATATTGCCATTATCGCTCACGTTGACCATGGCAAAACAACTTTAACTGATTCATTACTCCGTCAGACCGGCATGGTTGAGGCTAATATTAGCATGGATAGCAACTCGCTCGAGCAGGAAAGGGGAATCACTATTTACGCAAAAAATTGCAGTCTTTTTTATAAAGACACTAAGATTAATATTGTTGATACTCCCGGACACGCCGACTTTAGTTCTGAGGTAGAGCGCGTTTTGCGTTCAATTGACTCAGTGCTCTTAGTAGTTGATGCTCAAGAAGGACCGATGCCGCAAACTAAATTTGTTTTAAAAAAATCTTTAGAATTAGGTTTAAACCCGATTGTCGTTATTAATAAAGTTGATAAGCCAGCTGCTCGTCCGGCTTGGGTAAGCGAGATGGTTTATGAATTATTTTTAGATTTAGGCGCTACGGATGAGCAATTAGATTTTCCGGTTATCTACGCGATTAGCAAAGGTGGCCGCGCTGGTTTAAAAGCGGATGAATTAGCAGACGATCTTAACCCCTTGCTTGATTTAATTTTAGAGCATGTCTCGCCCGCCGCTACCCCGGAAATGATTAGCTTGCCCTTAGCCGCGCAACCTTTTAATTTAGCTTATGATAGCTTCTTAGGGCGTTGTGCTGTCGCGCGAGTTTATCAGGGCCAAGTGAAAACCGGTCAAAACGTTACCGTTATAAATCCGAAAGGCGAAACTCGTTCCGGTCGCGTAACTAAATTATTTACTTTCAAAGGCTTAAGCCGTCAGGAAATTACCGAAGCTATCGCGGGCGATATTGTTTTAATCGCTGGTTTATCAGATATTTATATCGGAGAAACGATTGCTGAAACCGCTGACCAAGAAGCTCTGCCGGCTATTTCCATTGACGAGCCGACTATTTGTTTAAATTTTTTAATTAACAACTCGCCTTTCGCCGGTCGTGAAGGGAAGTATGTTACTAATCGCCAGTTAGGAGAACGCTTAGAAAAAGAATTAGAAGTTAACGTTGGTTTAAAAATTGATTTTTCCGATACTAATTTTTATAAAGTTTATGGTCGGGGCGAATTGCATATTGCCGTACTACTGGAAAATATGCGCCGGGAAGGTTATGAAATTCAAGTTTCTCAGCCGCAAGTTATTATCAAAGAAGAGAATGGCGTTAAGTTAGAGCCGTTTGAAGAAATTACAGTTGATATTCCGGAAAAATGTTCCGGTACGGTTATCGATAAATTATCGCGCCGTCGCGGCCAAATGACTGATTTAAAAAATCATAACGGGCAAACTAGAATTATTTTTGCGATGCCGACCCGCGGAATTTTAGGCTACCGCGATGAATTTGTCGTTGATACGAGAGGCGAAGGTATTTTATGTTCTCATTTTATTGGTTTTAAACCTTGGGTGGGCGAAATTGAAAAAAATCAGCTTGGTTCTATGGTTTCTATGGCGACCGGCAAGGCTCTCGCTTTTTCTCTTTGGAACTTACAAGCCCGTGGCGTTTTATATGTTGCCCCGAACGTGGAGGTCTATGAAGGCATGGTTTTAGGTAACGTCGCCAAGGGAAATGATATGGCCGTTAATCCGATTAAGGGCAAACGTTTAACTAATGTCCGTGCTTCCGGAACTGACGAAGCGATTATTTTGACTCCGCCCTGGGAATTAACTCTGGAAAGAGGCTTGAGCATCATTAATGAAGATGAATATTTAGAAGTGACTCCTAAGAGCATCCGTCTCCGCAAGAAATTTTTAACGGAAAATGATCGGGCAAAAAATAAGCGATAATATCTATAATTAGAAAACGCTAAATAAAAAAAGAGCTAAACAAGTAGCTCTTTTTTATTTTATATTATTTACCCATCATCTCTTTTATCGGGCTGAAACTGAAACGATGTAGTGGACAGGGGCCTAGTTCAGCAATTTTGGCGAAATGGGCCTTAGTGCCGTAGCCCTTATGTTTGGCAAATTCATATTGAGGATATTTCTTATCAATTTCACTCATTAGCCAATCGCGGCTCACTTTAGCGATAATTGAAGCCGCCGCAATGCAGAAAACTTTGCCGTCACCGCCGATGATGGCGGTTTGGGAATTTTTTAATTTGGGGATTTTAAATTTACCGTCTACGAGAATATAGTTGGGTTCAATTTTTAGTTTTTTAATGGCGCGGCGCATAGCCAGGAAACTGGCTTGCAAGATATTGATTTTATCGATAGTTAAATTATCAACTACTCCGATTTCAACGGCTAATACTTTTTCTTTGATAATGCCGAATAATTTTTCTCTGCGCTTGGCGCTTAATTTTTTTGAATCGGCGACCAGGGCTAGCTCTTCATGGTCAATTTTAAAATTAGCGTCAATCACAACACAAGCCGCAACCACTGGTCCGGCCAATGGTCCGCGTCCTGCTTCGTCGACACCGCCGATAAGGCCGTATCCAAGGTCAAAAAATTTTTGTTCAGTCGCTAGGTCTAGCATATAAATATTATATCATAATTAGCAATAAAAAAGCCCGAGATTTTCGGGCTTTAAGCGTAAAGTTTCTGTTTTTCAGTTTTTAAATCCAGTCCTCTCCAAGTGTTCCATTATTTTTTGTTTTGTTTCTTCATGGTCGCCATGGATAAAAATCCAGTTGCTTTCTCTGGTTTTAGGATGCAAATGGGCGAAGAGTTTCGGAAGATCTAACGTCCGGGTTAATAGAGTGGTGAGCGGATTGCCCTGAGGGGTGTAGTGTTGAACGGCCAGAATATGAAGAGCGGTTAATTGCGCCGTCTCACTCATCACCATGTCTTTGTCGATGGTTGCTTTGTCCGCGCAGTTAGCGATATAAACGCCAGGCATTTCGGAATGAAGTGGAATAATATTTTTTGCCGTTGCTCGACTGGCATTTTTTATTTTTGAATACCGCTTCAAAATGTTTTGTATTTCCGAATGATTGTTGCCAAATAAGAGATTCCCGGCGAAGAGCCTTTTTGCGGATTCGACATGAATCGCTATCGCTTCGTGATCATCGCGCAACTTAGCCACGTACATAATCTGTTTGTATATTTCGGCTGTCATGTGGCTCGGGTATTTAGTCGGATTCTCTAAAAAGTTAGCTGATTGAACCCAATCCGGTTTTACAATCCTGTCCCCCCAAATTTTATTAAGGAGGGCAGTACAAGAAGCGAAATCGCTATCCGAAGCATCAAAATAAATAGTGTTTCTTCCTGCGATATTCAAAGCCCGAATTTCCTCGCCCTGAGGATGGACTTCGGCCCAGAACGCGATTTTGTGGGTAAAATTGTTAATAAAGGTACTTATAGATCCTCGTGAACAATTTTTGTGGCCGAGACCACCGACATAAATCGCTTTGATTTCATCGGGAATGTGAGTTCTGGTTAATTGGTAGGGCCTTACTTCAATGACCGTGAAGTCTGAAACACCACGGCTTAGTAAATAATTTTTAATGCTTATTGCAGTAAAAAAACCACTGCCATTTGTCGGGATTAGAATCGCCACTGATGCGGGCGTCTGTGCATTTTCACTTTTTTCCATAGGTGGGGTTATTGTTTGTTATTTTACATGAATTTTCAAAGTTCAATTTTATATGTTTTGCCTACATATAATTATATAATATGACCTTTTTATTTTAACTTGTCAAGTTTATCTTTTTATGGCAAACTCTATTTAGTTAATTGCCCGGGTGGTGAAATTGGTAGACACACAGTGTTCAGAACGCTGCGGGAGAAATCCCATGGGGGTTCGAGTCCCCCCTCGGGCACAAATATCTAATAAATATGCTATAATAAAGATAATTAATTTTAATTATATGGATCAAAACAAAGAGCGTTCCGAGCTCCTCGCCTTAATTGAAGCCGAGGAAGAAACGGAGAGCAGTTTAATTTGGCTATATGACACTCTCCTTGGTATGGGCGTGGAAAATTGTTTCCCCCCTAGTTCCGGTAAAGAAATCCGGGAGGGCATGAAAATTTTAGCCGATGAGTCGCGCGAACATCGCCTTACGATCGATAAGATCAAGGCTAATTATAAGTTTTAATTTTATGACTAATCCACAATGCCAAATGAGCAAATCCGGTATTCTTGGTAATTTAGATAAGGGGATGCTGTCTGAAAAAAGAGCTCTAGATTTATGCCGTGATCTTTTGCCCCTCGTTGATAATCAGGAAGACAAAGACGATCTGACAAAGATTATGGCTGACGAATCAAAGCATATCGCGATTACTCAGAAGTTAATCAATATTGTTAAAACTGACTATAACGGCCCGGAAGAATAATTTAAAGAATCGCCTGGTCGTTTGGCTCAGCTGGTTAGAGCGCCGCATTCACATTGCGGAGGTCAGTGGTTCGAATCCACTAACGACCACTCATATGAAATCTCAAGAGATTAAATTAAAATCCAGCGATATTCAGAAAGCCGTTATCCGCGGCTTAAAGCATAATGTTTGGGAGACAAAAAGGGTTGGTCGTTCGACTAAGGAATTAGTGCACGTTAATCCCAAGCTTAAAAAAGAAAAACATAAAAAAAGGTTTACTGACTTTGACAGAGAATTTTAGAATTAATTATATGAAGAAAGCTTATTTTCTCTTGGGAGTCGTCGGTTTAATTTTGTTAACGGCGTTTATTTTGCGTTTGACTAGTCCAGAGGATAACTGGATTTGTAAAGACGGCACGTGGCTTAAACATGGTAATCCAAGCTCACCTGCGCCGACTACGGCCTGTCCTGGAGCGTTAGCGCCTAAAGTTGATGCGCGTGACGCGAGTACGACTCTCCCCGTAATAACTGAGCCCCAGGCATCATTTACGAGCGAGGCTTTAGTGCTTAGCCCAAAACAAAACGAGTTAGTTTCCTCGCCGCTTAAAGTTGAGGGAGAAGCTAAAGGAACTTGGTTTTTTGAAGCTTCTTTGCCGGTGAAACTATTTGATAGTGAAAATAATATTATCGCCTCCGGACCGGCGGCCGCGCAGAGCGACTGGATGACCGAGAAGCCGGTAAAATTTATTTCGACTTTGATTTTTTCAACCACGGCGACCAGCGGCTATTTAGTAATCGCTAAAGACAACCCTTCTGGCCTGCCGGAAAACGACGCGTCGATTAAAGTGCCGGTCCGCTTTAAATAATTTTAATAATATGGGAATAAATCAGCCAATTAACTATTTAGATCTTAAACCGGGCGACAAAATCGATGTTAGCGCTTGGAGTAAGATCGATAGACAAAAAAAAGTCGGGGGTGAGCCGAAGCTAGAAGACTATCTGCCGAATTTAAGAAAATTGTTAAGCGAGCAATCAGAAGAAATCAATCAAGATTTCACGGATTTTTTAGATAGCGAGGGAAAAATAAATATCGTCGGCGAGGAAGCCGCCAGTCACAAATATTTAGTCGAAACTCAAGAAGAAGCTTTTAGCCAAGAGACCGGGAAAAGCCTTGGCGACTGGCAGAGAGACAAAGAAAAAAACTCGGCCAACTTAACAGAGATGGCCTTAACGGTAATGCTTCATAAATTTCTTAAGGAATATTTTATTGTCGCGCGCTCATCTAGTTTTGATGATTATAATAACGGCGTCGACCAGGTACTCGTTTATAAGCCGACCGGTGAAGTAGTTTGCGGTATTGATGAGGTTATTATTAATCCGAGCGATAAGGATGGCGCCTCAAAAAAGGTCTCTAAGCTCGAAAATATAATGAATAGAGGCGGAGCGCGCATCCAATACGGCGCTAAATTACAAGACGGAAAATTAGTCCGGGCGGAAGTAAGAAACGTCCCCGCTTTTTATATGTCTTTAAGTAAAGCCGAATTAGGAGAACTCCTAGAGTCGCTAAAAAATGATAAGACAGATATAAGTTCAGTTGAAGAAAAAATATTTTCGCGCCTACTTGATTCGCTAGAAGAGCAGGCTAAGGGTTTGAGTTTAAGTAAAGATCTCCAAGCTAAGACCCAATCAGCCTTAGAAAAATTACGCGTTTGTGCTCCTAGTAAAAAATTAGCCGCTTAAAATTATTGAATGCTTATAATATGAAAACTTTAATTGTTTATTATTCCCGGACGGGAATGACCAAGAAAGTTGCTCTTAAGTTGGCGGGAGAATTAGGGGCGGATATCGAGGAATTAGTTGATAAAAATAAACGCGCGGGGGCGGTCGGTTATTTAATGAGCGGGCGCGACGCGATGCAGAAAAAATTAGCGGTTATTGAACCCTTGCGCTATAATCCGGCCGATTATGATTTAGTTATCGTCGGAACACCGACTTGGGCCTATGCCATGGCTTGCGCCGTTCGTACTTATTTAACCGATCATAAGGGAGAAATAAAACAAGCCGCCTTTTTCGCCACTCATGGCAGTGACGGCGGCAGTAGAGCCATTAAACAGATGGTCGAGCTAAGCGGTCTTAAAGCGCGGGCGGAATTAGTTTTGACGAGTAAGGAAGCGGCGAAGGAAGACTACCAAGAAAAGCTATTGTCCTTCATGGAAAAATTGAAATAATTTTAATAAATTTACAAAACAAATAAAAAAACCTGGGGCAGTAAATGCTTTCCAGGTTTTTGTGTGTCTAATAACGTTAGTCTTCTTAACGTCAGTCTTTGGGAGTTTTTTTGAATACTTTTTTGCTAATCCAGATGATAGCTAGTACCAGTAATACTCCTAAGAGGAATGAACCGACCGGTAGGAAAAGAGCGGTGAGACTTTTGCCAAAAAAGAAATAGCCGGCAAGGGCGAGAATGATAGCCAGAGATGCCGGGACACCATAATAAGTTCCCCGTACAGGTATTAAATTGGTTAGACCCACAAGTATTCCTAAGAAGAAAAGGAAGCTGACGAAAAATATTCCGCCGCTCATGCCTCTGGTTTTAGCTTCGGTTTCAAAGATTTCAGTTTCGGTTTCGTAGCAGTAGCTTACAGATAGTAGCTGTCCATTTAGAAGCATTGCCTTTGATTCCCAGCAATTAACGAAAATTTTCGGCTGCCAGTTTCTAATTTCAAGGCGCGTGGGGTTGGTAAGTGTCTTTTTGTAAATGAATTTTTTTAAGACATATGCCTTAACCCAAAATTCTTCTGGTATGGTTGGCGCGATATAGCTCAGATATCCTTTGATTTTTATTCTCAGAGTATCTCCCCTGAATTCCATTTTTTCCGTGGGAGAGTAAATAAGATATCCGCTCCCGTATCTGATAATTTTCAGGCTATCGTCAAGCTTCGCGTTAATTGTCGCCTGAGCGTTGAAGCTAAGAAGCATTGATCCGAGGATTGCGAAAATAATCATTGTTATCCTTTTTATGTTCCTACTTTTTTTTGGCGTTATTTGGTTATTTTATTTTATGGACACTGCGGCCCGGCTGGTTTCAATCCCAAACTTTCTAGCAATGAGATGCCATATAAGTATTCCCAGGTTTATAAGTACAATAATCGCAATCATGCCTAGTAGGTTCGTCGTGACAAGGCCAACTATGATAATGACAGTGCTTGCTGCTAGCATTTTTTTATAATATTTAACTTTGCTTGGTATAAACGCCGAGAGTATGAAACCAACGAATACCCCGAACATTGGCAGAAAGATTAAATCAAAAATAATCTTAGTATCAATTATTTCGTATGTTCTCGGGACGGCAAAAATTTTGTGTCCCATAAGATTTCCCGCCTTTGTGGCGATGAGTTGTTTTTTTACAAATTGCTGGTCAACAATGTATAGTCCTGTTTTGCTTTTCGCCTTGTTTTCGTAAATGTAATAATTATTGGCGTAAATTTTTGCCCAGGCAGATTCGGGAACTAGTGGGGAGATATAATCAAGAGAGTCAATGGCTCTTCTGAATATTATTCCTCGTCCAACCTCAATGGGACACAGAGAACAGTACACATAATATTTATGGTCAGATACCTTGATGATTTTTAGGCTATCAGTGCCGGGCAGAACTTTCTTTTTGGAGAAGCTAGCCGCGTCACTTGGTGACAAGGCAAGACTTGTTTTGGTTTGGCAGAAAACCATCGCCATTAAAATAGCGACCAGGATTGTGAGTTTTTTCATGGGTTGGGTTTTGGGTATTAAGTGAATATTCCGTTTTTTATATTTTTAAAGAAAATTTTGTTATTTTTGATATTCTAACAAATAACTGAGTAATATATAATATTTGGTGCATTTTGTCAATTGTTAAAACCCTCTTTTTATTTTATACTTACATTAGTAATAAATTGATTATTAATCATATGCCAGAACTATTTTTATACAATACGCTCAGTCGAGAGAAAGAAGAATTCAAACCGCTTAAAGCGGGTGAAGTCGGTCTTTATACCTGCGGTCCGACGGTTTATAATTATGCCCATATCGGAAATCTCCGCTCTTATTTATTTGAAGATTTCCTGAAAAGAACTTTAGAATATAATAGCTTTGAAGTTCTCCACGTGATGAATATTACCGACGTCGGCCATTTGACCGGAGATATGGATATGGGAGAGGATAAGTTGGAAGTGGGAGCGAAGCGAGAAGGGAAAACTGCTTGGGAAATAGCCGCTTACTATGAGCAGAGTTTTAAAAAAGATTTAGAATATCTAAACATTGAAGCGCCTAATATTTTTTGTAAAGCGACCGATAATATCCCCGAGCAGAGAGACCTTATCAAAATTTTAGAAACCAAAGGCTATACCTATAAGACTAGCGACGGCATTTATTTCGATACCTCTAAAGTCAAAGATTATAATAAATTGAGTCACTTGCCACTAGATGAACTTAAGGAGGGTGCTCGCGTAGAAAAGAATCCGGAAAAGAAAAATCCGACGGACTTTTCTTTGTGGAAATTTTCTCCGGCAGGTGTTAAGCGCCAAATGGAATGGGAGTCGCCTTGGGGAATTGGTTTCCCGGGTTGGCATATCGAATGCTCAGCGATGAGCTTGAAGTATTTAGGCGAAGAGCTTGATATTCATTGCGGTGGCATTGATCATATAAATATTCACCATACTAATGAAATCGCCCAATCCGAAGCCGCAACCGGAAAGAAGTTTTTTAATTACTGGATGCATAATGCGTTTTTAAATATCAAGGGAGGTAAAAAAATGGCGAAGAGCGAGGGGAATTTTTTGACGATTGAAAATGCTCTTATAAATAAAAATCTTAATCCGCTCGCCTATCGTTTCGCTGCTCTTCAGGTTCATTACCGCAAACCCATGGAATATAGCGAAGAGGGAATTAAGCAGGCGAGCGACGGTTTATCTAGCTTGTTTTCACAGGTGGCTAATTTGGGAGAGAAGGCGGGCGAAATTAATTTAGAGTTTAAAGACAAATTTTTAGAAGCGATAAATGATGATTTAAATATGCCTCAAGCCTTGGCGCTTGTCTCTGCTGTTTTAAAATCTAAACTTAGCGCACCTGATAAATTAAAAACAATTTTAGATTTCGATAAAGTCTTAGGTTTGAAATTAGATTCGGCTAAGAATTTAGTCGTCGCGGAATCAAAAATTGAGGATTTAGCGAGCGACGTTCGCGCCTTAATCGAAACCCGCCAAGCGGCGCGGGAAGCTAAAAATTGGGAGGAATCAGATCGCTTGCGTGATGAAATTAAAAAGAAAGGGTATATTGTCGAAGATATTAAAAATGGCTATAAAGTTTCTCGAGCATAATGAAAAATAATTTTTGGTTAAAATTAAAAAAGCGTAATCAGCCGATTTTAGCGCTCGCCCCTCTTGCCGGTTTCACTGACTCCGCCTTTCGGCAGATTTGTAAAAAGTACGGGGCAGATGTCTTATATAGCGAAATGGCTTCGGTCGCGGCGCTTTTTTATAATCAGAAAGCAAAGAAGAATACGACTCTAGACCTTTTGAAGCATAACCCGCAAAAAGAAAAATATTACGTTGTTCAATTATTTGGTTCGAATTCCGATCATTTCGCCGCCGCCGCCCGTATCATAACCGAAAAGATAAAGCCGGACGGATTAGATATAAACTTCGGTTGCCCAGTACCGAAAATAATTAAACAAGGCGCCGGGTCCGGACTCATGAAAGATCTAAAAAAATCTCGCGCCGCGATTGAAGCGGTTCTAGCTAATACTAATTTACCAGTTTCAATTAAAATTCGGACGCAAGTCGGATCAGTCAGCGCGCTTGAGTTTTTAAAAAATATTTCCGACTTGCCCGTTTCGGCCGTCATGATTCATGGCCGCAGTCTAAGTCAAGGTTTTGCCGGTCCGGCTAATTGGCAGGTGGTTAAAGAAGCGAAGAAATATTTTAAGGGAGTTATTTTAGCCAATGGCGGCATTAATGATTTACCAAGCGCAAAGAAAGCGCTTAGAGAAAGTCGCGCCGATGGTTTAGGTTTAGCGCGCGGCGTTCTCGGAAGACCTTGGTTATTTAAAGAAATTAAAACAGACAAAATTATAAATTTAAAACCGGCGGCTATTTTTAAAATCGCTTGGCGCCACGGAGAATTAGTTCAAGCGCAAAAAGGAAAGCGAGGAATTATTGAGTTGCGCAAGCACTTGGTTTGGTATATGCAAGGCATGGCTGGCGCCGCTAAGTTACGCGAACAGCTGGTTAAAGTAAGCAGTTTGGCCGCTATAAAAAAAATTTTAAAGTAAAAAATTTTAAAAAAGCCAAAATCATAGCTTGTGCATTAGCTGTTGAAAACTTTTAGACATTTTTGACAAATTATTTTAAATTTTTGAAAGCTACTTGTTAATAAGTAGTTTTTTTGTTATTTTTACCTGATTTTAAAGGAAATAATTGTGTTGACCCTAGGGGGTAAGTGGTGTATAATTGTACTTGTAAGGTGAATTGTGGGGAAGTGTGGTGAATCTTTGCTTGTTATCATCATTCTCTTTCTCAAAAAATTATGTTTATTGGCGAATACAATCACAATCTCGATGATAAGGGTCGCTTAGCCATTCCGGCTAAGTTTCGTGCGATTCTAAAAAAAGGAGCAGTTGTTACTAAAGGTTTAGACAATTGCTTATTTTTGTATTCTAAAGAGCAATTTGAGACAATCGCCAAAAAGTTTTCTTCATTGCCAATCGGTTCGGCTAAGGCTCGCGCTTTTAGCCGCCATATGTTGGCCGGAGCGATGGATGTAGAATTCGATAATCAAGGAAGAATTACCTTGCCGGAATATTTACGCGCGTTTTCCGGATTGAAGAAAAAAATAATTGTCGCCGGTTTGTATAATCATTTAGAAATCTGGGATGAAGTCACCTGGAATAAATATAAGGGGGAGAGTGAAAAAAATAGTAATGCGATCGCGGAAGAAATGGGTGATTTAGGAATTTAAAGGATATGTCTTATCAGCATATCCCCGTCATGTTAGACGAAGTTATTAAATATTTAAAACCGCGATTAGGGAAAAAATATATTGATTGCACTTTGGGTGGCGCCGGTTATACCGTCGCCCTCGCCAAAAAGATTGGTAGCCAGGGTAAGATTGTCGGAATTGATCTTGATGAATTAGCGATTAAAAATGCCCAGGCTTTAATTAGTGAACAGAAATTGTCAAATATTATTCTGATTAATGATAACTTTAAAAATCTAAAAACGATACTTTCGGAAAAATTTCCGGCTGGCAGCCTATTTGACGGCATCGTGTTCGATCTCGGCTTATCATCGGCTCAGCTCGATGACGAAGCTCGCGGCTTTTCTTTCAAGGGTGATAGACCGCTTGATATGTCATTCGGTCCGGCGAATCAAAGCTCGACCGAAGAAATCGTCAATCGCTATCCGCTGCTTGAATTAACGAGAATTTTTCGTGAATACGGAGAAGAGAAGCATGCCTATCGAATCGCGAAAGCGATTGTTGAGGCCAGACGTATTCAGAGAATAAAGACGACGGCTGATTTAACGGCGGTGATTGAGAAAGCTATTCCTTTCCGCTATCAATCGAAGATTCATCCGGCGACTAGAGTTTTTCAAGCCTTAAGAATGGAAACCAACGAGGAACTGGCGAGTTTATTGGAAGTTTTGCCGGTAGCAGTCAGTTTTCTTAAGCCGCTCGGGCGTCTCGTGGTAGTTTCTTTCCATAGCGGTGAAGATAGAATCGTTAAAAGATTTTTTAAAGGAGAAGAGGGCCTTAAAATATTAACCAAAAGACCATTAGTGCCGACAGAAGCCGAAACGGAAGATAACCCTCGAGCGCGGAGCGCTAAAATGCGCGTCGCCGAAAAAATTCGATAATTTTTAAATCAATATAATTTCGTTCTCTCGTATGACTAAAGTTATTAATTGCTATCAAGCTTCGTCTACCACCGCCTCTAAGAGCAAGCGTTTAAATCTAAAATCTTTTAATTTCGCCTTGTCCGTTTTAATTATGGGTTTCGGTATTTTTTATCTGATTAATGTTAGCGATTTAACGGTTAAAGGGTTTGCGCTTAAAGAGCTTAGAACTCAGGCGAGTATTTTAGCGAGTGAGAAACTTGATAACGAGGAAAAGATTAATAATCTCCAGTCGTATTATTCCTTAAGTTCCCGCACGCAAAAACTAGACATGGTGGCCATCGGTGAAATTGATTATTTATCCGTTCCAGCAACTATTGTGGCCCGCAAGTAGCTTATTTTATTAGGAATTTTCAGGTTGTATGTGGCGCGAAAAAAATAAATGCCGTCCAGAAACAAATAAGATTAGTCCTAGTCGTCTCCGTTTAGTCGTGGCGATTATTTTTTTGTTGTCTGGCGCTTTAGTTTATAAATTATTTGCCGTTCAAATAGGGCAATTTGATCTTTATACCGCCCTAGCTTCTTCGCAGCATCAGGTTTATAGCCAATTAAAACCCGAGCGGGGCAAGATTTTTTTAAGCGAACAAATCAATAATCAAGAGAAACTCTATCCGCTGGCGACTAATAAAGATTTCGCCATGCTTTATGCCGTGCCCAAAGAAATTTCTAATCCCCGCGAATTGGCGGAGAAGCTATATCAATTTTTTGATGAGCCGAATTTAGTAAAAGGGTTATCGATCTCAGCCGCTACCGGTGCTCCGACTTTAACTACTACTGCGCCCTTAATCGCCACCTCTACCAGAGAAGCCCTCATTAATGAATATTTAAAAAAACTTGATAAGCCGGGTGACCCCTATGAGTCGTTAAATAAAAAATTAGATACCGAAGAGCTGATTAATCTTTTTGCGTATCTCGCCTCCACTAGTTCGGCGCCGGTTAAGGCGTCTGATTTAGAATTAAGAAATGAAGCGATTGTTTATAAAAAAACCGCCTCCACTATGGCCAAATTTAATTTGCCTAGTTTTGGTTTTG
>Ga0172379_10007132_pt1 | contig 14656 bp, 21 predicted proteins | sample GrowelOW334metaG_FD_119756 | JGI IMG/M metagenome (GOLD analysis project Ga0172379, IMG submission 119756) | Groundwater microbial communities from an aquifer near a municipal landfill in Southern Ontario, Canada - Groundwater well OW334 metaG | ecosystem: Environmental > Aquatic > Deep...
GCTCGATCAAACTTGTGCGCCAGTCGCCTTTGAAACCAAAGGTGGGTGCTGGTTTTGGCTCCGAAAACCAGAACTTGGTGAACGCGGCAACATTTGGCGTAGAAAACCAGTGGGCCTTACCGTCCTCATCAACCGCCCACCAACGAGCACGCTTCGGTGCCTTGGACCAGTCAACTTTCATGATTCAATCCTGCCACGTTTGGGGAAAGACGGCGAACAGTTTCAGCCTTCCCCAGCCGGAACTTCAGTCGAATCCAGTCGTCAACCAGATCGCTCGACCTCACGGAAACACGTCCCGCACGCCAGCCTTCAACCGCTTCAGGATGTCCTCCATCTTCCCCAACGTGACGCTCTGCTCGCCGGTTTCCAGCCGATACAACGTGGAGGCCGAGATCCCCAGCTGACGGGCGAACACCGCGTAACTGGCTGCATCCCGTTTCTGGCGTAGAAACCGGCCAAACTGTTTGTCGAGGCTCTTGCCCACGAGAGGCAGTTTTGCCGATCACACGTTCCGTATGTGGAATGTTTAGGCTTGCGTGAAGTGGGGTGGGGAATAAACTCGCCTCATGGTTCCAAGGAGAGTCCGGAAAACCTCGTTGGCAGCGGCGTGTTTGATCGCCTGCCCCGTCCATTTCACCCAGGCCGCCGAGGGTGTTCATCAAGCCAGCGGAATCCGGCCGAACCTGCTCCGTTGTTTATCCAACGAACCCACGCCACGACGTTTTGGTGCATGGTTTCGGGCTGCTACACCAACGACATCAGTCATGAAATCAAAGCTCTTCCTTTTGTCGGTCACGCTGGTTTTTGGATGGGTGTGTTTCACCGGGTGCGCCTCCATGGAACACGGCCGGGCGATGCCCGCTGCGCATGAGTTTCCGAAGGAGCAACGAGCCATTCTCCAGCTGGCTCCCAAAATCGTGCTCCACGAAATCGACGGACAGCGTGGTCCCGGTTTTGACGACCACTTCATGCTGTCGAAGAACCCGTTTCGCGGGACAACGACCTACTATTTCCCCGCCGGACGGCATGAGCTGGTGGTCAGCTATGTGGGAGCCTGCACACGCCCATGGAGGAATGCCGAAGAGAATTGGTTTGGGTTCTCCTCCAAGGCCATAAGTTTTGAGGCGCGGGCAGGAGGTGCGTATTTGGTGGACGGTGACCTTACCCAGCATGGCAGTCGCCCCGTCATCCACCAGCTCAAGCCAGACGACAACCCCTACCTGTCCTATTGACGATATAGCCAGTAATCGAATGACACATCCCGAGTTGCCACCCACGCCTGCTGGCCTTCAAAGCAGGCTAACGGAGCTGCGGAGTCAGTTCCGGTCAAACAAGACGGCGTATTTTGCATTGGCCGGATTCCTCGGCGGCTTCGGGGGGGACATGGCAACAGAACTGTTTCCGATCAATAGCGGAGGCACCAAATCATTTTGGGGAAATATCGTCTGCACGGCTTTGTGGGTTTCAGCCATAGCGGGCGGTATCGTGTATCGGCTCGCCATCGCCGAAACGCGGTATAGTCGCCGTCAAACGGCCAATGCTGACGCGGCGAGGTCTGCCGTAAAGGGTTTGCTTCAAGGTGCGATTGCCGGGGCAGCAATACAGGTAATCTTCACCGCAGGTTTCGTGCTGGGCCTGCAGCGGGGGTCGGTATTGGCATTCGTGTTTCAATGCCTGACTTGGGGCATGATGGGTGGAGTGGTCGGGGGACTATTGGCGAAATCGGTGCCCAACTTCCAGCTCTGGAGGGCTGTGTGTGCCGGTGGGGTCGGCGGCTCGATCGGCTGTGCTGGATTTCTTACGCTCAGTTCGATGTTGCCAGAGGTGCTCGGACGTCTGTTTGGCGTGGGCGTCATGGGATTGGCAATCGGGCTTTCAATCGTTGTCGCAGAGAGATTGGCCCGCGAGGCGAGTCTGGAAGTCATCTGGGCACCCAATGAAATCACGTTCTCCAATCTCGGCGAGCAGCCGGTGCTGATCGGCGGCGGCCCGGAAGATCATGTTTTTGTCCGGGGTTTTCCGCATAACTACGCCGGCATCACATTCTCCCAGGGCCGCGTTGAGTATGCGGAAGCCGCATCGGGCAGGCAGGCCGCCCTAACCAATGGAAGCCGCCTGGAAATCGGAAAGCTCACCCTGATCGTTCACACTGATGTCAAAGGCTAGAGACGAGGCGATCACTGAACTGAAAGCGCATTATCCACGGGCCATGCAAACTCCGGATCCCAATCGTGATTTTCATCTCTTTGAAAACGGCAAGACTTCCGGCCCCTACTCTCTTGCAATGCTGCGTGAACGGCATCGGAGAGGTCAGATTTCCTCCGGGGCGATGTGGTCGCAGCCCGGTGGCTCAAAGTGGGAAAGCCTAAATGCGCTGGCAGGCCTCCTGGCGACGGCAGATTTGCCGAGACCACCAGCTGGCGAACGAGGACTTGCTCAGGGTGGCTGGCCAGCCATGCCGGCCGGCGTGCCCAGCTTCATGAACAGGAACATCCTCGCGATTGTCGCTGTGGGCGTGCTCGTGGTTGTGGGTCTGTGGTTTTCCGTCATCAAGCCGGCGGGCGAACGGCAGAACATACAGAGGGTTTTGGCGACGGATAAGAACATCCATGGCCAGATTCAGCAGCAGATGGGCCTGGGCGACCAGCTGTGGGACAAATCCGAGTCCGTCGGCAAGTATGTCTCCGCGATGCGGCAAATCGACCTGTCCGGGTGCCCGGACGATTTTCGAGAAGCGTTTCAGCGGCACATATCTGCCTGGTCTGAATTTGAGGGGGTGACGCACGAGTATGGCGGCTGGAGCGGGTTCTTCAAAGGTTTCATCAGTGGGTTCACTCAAGGGGCAGTTCCAAACAATGAGCGTGCTGATTCCGCTCAAGCCCAGAGGTCAATCAGGGAGACATGGGAACAAGTGCTGCGTGTTGCTCAGAATCATGGCGTCCGCTGACAGTCTGCTGTGGAGTTGGTGTCACGGCTGACCGTCCAACCGTTCCCGTTTCCCTGACCCCCTCCCGTCGTGGGTCTGCACTTCATCCAGCGGTATAATGCCTTGATAACAACATCGGCCTGCCCTTAACCGGGCGGGGCGATCCCCCCACCAAACCCCGAAAGCATCCACCCGTCCCCTCTCCCTGCCCGGAGGGGTGGACGGGTGCGGTGCTTTCATCATCAGAAAGGCACCCCCCATGGCTCTCGTCATCGAAGCCAACTACAGCAAGAAAGTCGGCCTGCCCGGCTACAGCTCCCACCAGTTCAGCCTCACGTTGAAAGCCGAGATCACCGACATCAACCAGGCCCCCGCCGAATCCGCCCGCCTGTATCGTCTGTTGCAGGACGGTGTGGACACCAGCATCCAGCAAGTCGGCTACCTCCCCGAAGCCAAACCGACCAATGGCAATGGTCACAGCCAGCCTCGCAACGGCACCGGTCAGCCCACCAATGGCCACAGCGATCAATGGAACTGCACGCCCAAGCAGCAGGAGTTGATCATCAAGATCGTGGATGACAACCGGCTCGACAAAGCCGAGGTGGAGAAGCTCGCCCAGGACCGCTTCGGCAAGGGCGTGAAACAGCTCAACAAGCTCGAAGCCTCCGGGTTCATCGAAGAGTTGTTCGAGCGCCATCCCCGCCAGCGCAACGGCAACGGTCACCAACCGCAACGCTCAAGCTACGCCATCCGATGATCGCCACCGTTGAACCCCTCGCGGCTGCCAAGCCCAAGCCCATCGAACTGCTCCGCCAGACCGTCTCAGCGTCACGGCTCAACACCTGGCTCTCCTGCCGGCTCAAGTTCTACTTCCGCTACGTGCTGGGAGTGACCAAGCCCAAGACCGCTGCGCTGTATGTCGGCACCTCAGTGCACGGCATCCTGAAGCTCTGGAACAAGGCCCGGTGGCATCGCAAGCCCTTCACCGTTGAAACGGCCCAACAGCAGTTCGAGCAGCTCTGGCAGGCTGATCAGGTCAAGGAGCAAGTCAGGTGGGATGACGGCGAGGAAGCGGGCGAGAAAGCCACCGCCTGGTCGTTGCTGGAACTCTACCTGAAACAAACCCCGATCCCGGCCAACGAGATGGCGGAAGGGGTTGAAGTCAGCGTGGAGGCTGATCTGGCCAGGCACGGTCTGCCCCGGCTCATCGGCATCCTGGATCTCATCCGGGCGGGTGGACGCATCGTGGACTTCAAGACGGTCGGCCAGACTCCCAACGAGGAGAAGGCGGTTCACACCAATGAGGTCCAGCTCAGCGGCTACTCGATCCTCTACCGGGCCAACACCGGCAAGATCGAGAGCGGCCGCGACCTGCACCAACTGGTCAAAACGAAGACGCCCAAGCTCATCGTCACCCAGCAGGGGCCGATGACGGAGTCGCAGCAGACGCGGCTGTTCCGGCAGATGGAGAGCTACGTCGCTGGTTTGGACCGGCAGGACTTCGTCCCTTCACCGGGGATGCAGTGCTCGATGTGCAGTTACTTCAACGAGTGCCGTCGCCATTCGTGAACCGCTGGACAACCAGATGGTTCTGAGGAGTGCATGAAGCATCGGCGGGCGACCCTCGCTGCTGTTCTCGGCACTTCTTCAACCCCAACAACCCAACCAGAGAGCCGGGCATCTTCATCGGTGTCCGGCTTTCGCCCTTTCAATCCATGAACTCCAACACCCCTTACACCCGCCAGCAATGGAACGCGTTGAACGAGGAAGAGCAGCAGGCTGTGGATGCTGTCAGCATTTACCTGCACGGTATTCCCCTGCCTCGTGGTGAACAACTCACCGACTCGTTCCTCTCCAATTCACTGCGGCTGCTCCAACCAGCCGATGATGCCTACATCCCCGACGAGGAGAACGAAGGCGACATCACTCAGGCCATCCAGAAGAAGTTCCACGCCATTTACCACGCCGGCATCACGCTCGCGGAAACCAGCTTGAACCGGCAGGGCAAAAAGCCTGCACAGGACTTCAACTTCCTGATCGTCGTCGAGATGGACATTCACGACACCACGCACGTTGTCATCACTGATTGGGATTCACCGTGCCGTTACCTGCACGAGTGGACGGACGCGATGGACTTTCAGTTTCCCAACCTGTCTGCGATGGCCACGAAGGTTCTGGCTGTCCGTAACACGCTGGTCAACGAAGTCCGTAACCCGCAGCCCATCCTCGTTGTGTTCGAGTGCGGCATCTTCAAGGAAGCGCACGACATCCCGCGTGGCATTGAGGTTCACTGCCTCGATTACGACGTGGAACACCTGCCGCCCGAGAAGCTGGAAATCAGCCCCATCGACGGCGAGGCATGCACCATCACCAAATTCACCCCATGAACCAGCTCATCACCGAACTGCTGGCTCACCTGCGGCCAAGCTTGAAGAGCGTCGCCAAAGCTGAACACCTGCTCACCGACTACTGGGGTGACAAAATCGCGCTCGTGTGGACGATCAAGGATGTTCACCGCGCCGCCAACGAATCGAAGACCGTGCTGACCGAACAACAGGCCCGCACGATCCTCATCAGCCTCCACCAGCATCACAACCCGCAATACGGGCTGCGCTGGTCGGATCTCGCGGAAACCATCCAACAAAGCGGTCTGGGCCGGGACATCAGGGAACGCGAGCTACACCGCTTCGTTCATCGCGACGTCCTGATCATCCAACCGCCAACCAAGAAAGAACCCTCATGCCCAACTGGTGTGAAAACCGGCTCCGCATCTTCGGGCCGGAAGCAGACATTGAAAAGTTCCGGCAGCAAGCGATCGGTCATGCGCCGTGGATGAGCGAACAGGAACGTCAGGCCACCAACCCTTCCCCGCTCAACTTCCACAGTTTGCTCCCCGTCCCCGCCGAAGTCCTGATCCCCGGCAACGATCTGGAGGGCTGGCAGCTGGAACACTGGGGAACCAAGTGGGAGGCAACGGGAGTGCTGCTGCTCGACCACTCAGGCACGGGACTCGGCTACCAGTTCGACACCGCATGGTCGCCGCCGGTTGCCCTGTTCAAATCCATCGGCCCCCAATGGCCCACGCTCACGTTCCGGCTCAACTATGAGGAGCTGGGCGCGGGGTTCATCGGCCTCTGCAAGGTGGTGGGAGCCGACTGTGTGGACGAATGCTTCAACGTCGGCCGCACATGAATCCACCCCACGAGTTCAAAGTGGTCTGCGTGCGGGAATGCCTCGCTCCACCGGCAACCCTCGAGACTCCGCACCAGGCGTCCGAATACTGGCACGCCAACATTCCCCAGGCACCGTGGTTTGACCCGTGCAAGGAGGCGTTGGTGGTGCTGGTGCTCAACATCCGGCACCGCATCATGGGCCACAACCTCGTTGCTCTGGGCACGCTGGACAGCGTCAACGTGCATGCAAGGGAGGTCTTCAGACCAGTTATCGCCATGGCCGGTCATGCCTGCGTGGTCGTGCACAACCACCCATCAGGAGATTCCACCCCCAGCCAGGCGGACATCAAGGTGACCCGCGACCTCATACGGGTCGGGCAGCTCCTCAAGATCGAACTGCTCGACCACCTCATCATCGGCGAGACAACCACCAGCCTGAAATCACTCGGCTACTTCAGCTAAACCAACAACCCCAGCAACCAAACCCAGAGACGGGCCGGAGAGTTCACGCTCTTCGGCCCGTTTCATTTCAACCCCACAAGGAACCCCCATGACAGCAACGATGGAAGAACTCAAATCCACCAGCCTCTACTACCGTGAAGGCTCCAGCGACAAGGAATACCACGCCCGGCTCGAAGCCAGGGACAACGGCTTCGTCGTCACCTTCGCCTACGGCCGTCGTGGCTCCACCCTCACCACGGGAACCAAGACCTCATCGCCAGTCTATTACGACGCGGCGCTGATGATCTTCGAGAAGCTCGTGAAGGAGAAGAAGGCGAAGGGCTACACCGAAGGCGCTCAAGGAACGCCGTATCAACACAGCGACAAGGAAGTCTCCGGGTTGATGCCGCAGCTGCTCAACAGCATTGATGAAGTTGAAGTCGCGCGCCTCACCAGCAACCCGAAATGGGCCATGCAGGAGAAGAAGGATGGACGGCGGATGTTGCTGCGCAGCGAACCGGGCTCCGTCACCGGCATCAACAAGAAGGGCCTGATCGTCGCCGTGCCTGAAACCATCGCCCGCACAGCCGTCGAGCTGGCCGGGTATTTCGTCATGGATGGTGAAGCCATCGGTGACTACCTGCACGCGTTCGACCTGCTCAGTCTCAACGGCGAAGACCTGCGGCCCAAACCCTACCGCCAGCGTTACGTCGCGCTGCTGAACCTGCTCGCCGGCGGAATGCCCAAGCACATCAAGGTCGTGTCCTGCTGGGTTGATCCCATCGACAAGGCTTCGTGGCTGCGGACGTTCAAAGAGCAGAAGGCCGAGGGCGTGGTGTTCAAATTGATGGACGCGCCCTACACAGCCGGCCGCCCGAACAGCGGTGGCAGCCAGTTGAAGCACAAGTTCGTCGCCACGCTCAGTGCCGTCGTCGCGAAGGTGAACCAGCAACGGAGTATCGGCTTGCGCCTGCTCAACCATGAAGGCTGGCAGTCGGTCGGCAACGTCACCATCCCGCCCAACCAGCCAGTTCCCAAGGTCGGTGCCGTCGTGGAGGTCCGCTTCCTCTACGCCTATCCCGATGGCTCGTTGTTCCAGCCGGTTTATCTGGGCGAACGCAACGACGTCGATGTAGCGGAATGCGTCGTCTCGCAGTTGAAGTTCAAGCGCGACGAAGACGAAGAAGTTTAGCCGCAAACAGCACAAAAGGCGCACAGAGGAAGCGCCCCAGCAATCCCCGGAGTGTCTTCGGACATTCCATTCCCCACAACCGCCGGCCGGTCCTGTCTTCCTCTGACAGGGCTGGCCGGCTTTCTCACCACAACAACGCAAATGAATCCCACCCTCGAACTCCCCGCAGCCGAACTCAAAACCGCCCTCACCGGCCTTGGCAAAGTCATCAGCCGCCGCACCACGCTTCCCGTGCTCGGACATCTCCGTGTCACCTGTTCCAAGGAAGGTGTCGTAACCTTGCAGGCCACCGATCTGGACTCGACCGTCAGCTACCAGGCCGAACACCCCGGCACTCCCTGTGACTTCCTGGTGCCTTACGAACCGCTCAACAAGCTGGTCAAGGGCTGCAAGGAACCCGTTCAGCTCATCGTTGAAGCCGACGACAAGGTCCGGCTGAAAACCCGCATCGGCAGCAGCCCGATGGAGCAGACCTTCACAACCCTCAAGGCTGAAGAGTTTCCTCCGACGCCCACGGTTGAAGGCAAACCGTTGATCCTCGACGCCACCTTCCGCGATGCCCTCCGGCAGGCGTTGGACTGTTGCAGTGACGATGGTTCACGCCACTCCATCCAGCATGTCTGCCTCGACACCCGCAGCCGCGACGGACATTACATCACCGCCACGGATGGCCGGCATCTCTTCGCCGCCAACTCGTTCCAGTTCGAACTCAAGGAACCGGTGCTCGTCCCTGACCTGGCGTTCCTCCGGTGGAACAAGTTCATGGAAGACGGGGCCGGCGAGCTGGGCGTGAAGGCCAAGACCGCCAAGGATGGATCGTTCCTCAAGCTCAAGTCCGGCCGCTGGACGTTGGTGACCAAGTCCTGCGATCTGGAGTTCCCGAACTGGAAGCAGGTCGTTCCTTCGGCAGACAGCAGCCTCACCGATGTTCGTCTGGACGCCGGTGCGGTGGCCACGCTGCTCGCCGGGGTGCCCAAGCTGCCCGATGGCGACAACTTCAACCGGCCCGTGCGGCTGGTGATCAAAGACAACCAGCTCACTGTTCAGGCCCGGACCAAGGAAGCGACTGAATGGACTCGTCTGGTCATCGAGGGTGCCAGGATCACCGGCAAACCCATCAACATCGGCCTCAACCGCGATTACCTGCTCAAAGCCCTGCGTTTTGGCCTGACCACCTGGGAGTTCATCGATGACCTGTCACCGATGGTCTTCAGCGAGGGTGGCCGGCGCATGGTCATCATGCCGCTCCGTCCACCAGAACCTCCAGCGGCTCAGAAGCCGGCAACGTCCAGTCCCATCAACCCGCAACCCACCACCAACAGCAACCCGCCGGTGAACGAACAACCTTCACCGGCACAACCGCAGGAAACCACAACCATGCCCAAAGAAACCCAGACCAGCCCGACCGCAGCCACGCCCGCTGAAACCTCCCCGGTGAAGGCCGTCATCCAGCACATCGAAGCGATCAAGGACACGTTGAAAGGCGTGCTCAAAGAGTTCACCGATGTTCTCGACAACCTCAAGCAGCTGGAGAAGGAGAAGAAGGCCGGCGACAAGGAAATGGAGTCCGTGCGCGAGAAGCTGCGCGAGATCCAGGCCGTCCGCATCTAGTCCGGCCCCAACAACGGGAGGGTTCACTGTCTCAACCGCAGTGAACCCTCCTCCGCTCCTCACGAAAGGAATCCCGTGTGCAATCGCAACAACGAGCTGGCGGGTTACACCGTGCTCGCGTTCTTCGCCGCCATCCTCATCTACAACACCTGGCAGTTTATCATCGGCGCCCTGGCCTTGATGGGCCTCTGGTATGCGTTCAACCAAAACAACAACAACCGCCGGCCACCCCGCTGCCGGTAGAAAGCCAACATGGAACCCCAGCTCCTCCCCCTGCTCACCCGCGAAGGTGTGCTCATCAAAGTCAGCGTCCGCTTCTGGCGGGGCTGCAAGAAGCTCAAGGCTGAAGACATCGGCCTCAAGAGCAGCGACGTGTCCGACCGGCTCATCAGCCTCGGTCACAAACGGTTGCTGCCCCGTGAATCCACCCGGCAGCTCGCCCTGCTCGAAGGTCGTGCCCATTCATTGATCGAAGGCAACACGTTCCCATTCCTCAACGGCCTTGCGCACTTCCTGCCCAATGCCCGCTTGCAGGAGGTCACTGGCCGCCTGCACGAGATCGAAACCGAGTTCTGGCAGGCCAAGGACGAGTTCCTGCGCCATTACACGTCGTTGCGCCAGTCGGCTTCAACGGAGTGGCAATCGCTGGCGTTGAAGCTGGTCAAAGACCCTGAGCGTCTGCTGGCCACCATCGAAGCGTCGTTCCCGCTCCCGCAGCAGATGAACCGGTTCTACGGGTTCGAGACGCAGTTGTTTCAGGTCAGCGTGCCGGAAAGCCTGGGCGTGGAGTTGATCACCACGGCTGAACAACAGCAGGTCATCAGCGCGCGCCAGCAAGCCGCCCGGGATGCCGGTGCGAAGATACGGCAGGACGTGCAGAAGTTTGTGGCGGATTGCGTGGCTTCACTCCGCGAACAGACCGCCGTTCTGTGCCAGGAGATGCTCACCAGCATTGGCACGAGCGAGACGGGCGTGCATCAGAAGACCCTCAACAGGCTGGTGCGGTTCATCGACCAGTTCAAGCAGATGAACTTCGCCAACGACATGGAAATGGAACGCCAGCTGGAACGGGTCAGGAAAGAGCTGCTGTCCAAGACCGCCGAAGAATACCGGGACTCAGCCACCGCCCGCACCCGCCTCACCGCAGGACTGCAACAGCTCGCCGCTCAAGCCCGCCAATTAGCGAAGCAGGATGCCGGTGAGCTGGTGGAACGCTTCGGCGAACTCGGCCGGAGGAAGTTCCAGCTCGCGGCGTAAGTCAACCTCACCACAGAGCCACAGAGAACGCAGAGAGGAGTTTTGGCCACAGATGGGCACAGATGAAACGCAGACAAAAATCTGTGGCCAATCTGTGTTTCATCTGTGGCTGCCTCCTCTGTGCCCTCTGTGTCTCTGTGGTTTCTTCACCGCTCAACTCTCAACCTTCAACTCTCAACTAAACTCATGGCCGATTACTTCACCAACTTCAGTCTCCAAGTCCGCCTGCCCGATGCTGCGGCACAGACCTATGCGCTCAACATCGCCGCGCAAGCCAGTCGCATCAATCAGGGCGATGAAGCCCCGGCGGACTTTCCCGCAGAGCTTCAGAGCTACACAGAAGACTGGTGCTTCGACGCCGACGCCGATGTCGTGGAGCAACAGCCGGGCCTGTGGCTGCATTCCAGCAACGGTGGCATCGACGCGGTCTGTGCGTTCCTCCAGCACCTGCTCAGGAAGTTCGATCTAACCGGGCGCGTGACGTTCCAGTGGTCGCACGATTGCAGCAAGCCAAGGACGGACGCTTACGGAGGTGGCGCAGCCGTCATCACCGCCAGGAAGATCAAAACCATGAGCACGAATCAGTGGTTGTGCAAACACGCGCGCTGACCCGGGCTCCCAACATGACCACCATCACCATCCGCCGGCTCGACCTTCAGTTCGACGCCAACCAAGTCACGCGAGGTTCCACCGAGCAGCAAGCCCGGCAGGCCCTCGAACTCATCAACCAGACCTTGCAGCGGGAACCTTTCGGCCTCGGCGCTCAACTCTTCGCCCACCGCGACGAGATTGAAGTCGAGTCCGGGGAATCCGCCGCCTGAGTCATGGGCCGCGAGAGAACGCAAAGGACGCAGAGCAGATCTCAATGCGCTCCCTGTGCCCTTTCGCGGCTCTCAACCCTCAACTCCAAAACTCTCAACTCACCGTGTCTCACTTCACCACCATCAAAACGCAGATCAAGGACGTGGAAGCCCTGCGGTCAGCGGTCAACGAGATGGGCCTTCAGCTCATCCCCGACTCCGTGGCCCGTGGCTTCATCAACCAGACAGTCAAAGGCGATTACGTCATCCGCCTCACCGGCCCCTACGATGTCGCGCTGAACCAACAGCCTGACGGCAGTTTCGGTTTAACGACCGACTGGTGGGACGGCCATGTTGCCAAAGAGGTCGGCAAGGACTTCGGCCGGCTGCTCCAACTCTACGGCGTCCACAAGGCCAGCATGGAGGCCCGGAAGAAGGGCTACTTCGTGCGGCGTAATCAACAACCCAACGGCTCCATCAAACTCGTCCTCGCCACCCTATGAAACCCACCATCGAAATCGTTGTCTCATCAACAGGCGAGTTCACCATCGAGGGCGTCGGATTCAAAGGGGCTGGCTGCGAGAAGGCCACCAAGTTCCTCGAAGCAGCACTGGGCGTCGTGAACTCGAAGGTGAAGAAACCCGAGTTCCACCAGACTGCCCAAAAGCTCCTTCACCAAAGACTGGGGGAGTGACCGCAAAGCGCCCCGCTAGTTTGCTTCCAGTCAACCGCTCGGGGCCGGTGGAATTCAGCCTCACTTCCCCATCGGATGCTCCTGAAAAAAGTCCCACATCAGCCGGGTGGCATCCACGTCCGCCGTGGTCTTCCCGACGATGAAGGCAGCCATCTTCTTCCCGCCCGGCCAGGTATGTCCGCCTCCCGCCACGGTGTAGAACACAACGTCAGCGTGGTTAGTGCCGCCCTGGTAATGCACCCCGCTGACTGAACCGCTGGCCGGCAACGGCACGGAGTTGGTCTGGCATTCATTCCGGGCGGCCAGGGTTTGCACCCACTGCGGAATGTCGGGCAGGGCAAACACGGAGGTTCCCCATGACTTGCCGTGGTAGGGAACGATGGGATCAGCGGTTCCGTGAAAGATCATCGCCGCCACCGGTCGCTTCGGATTGCAGTCTGTCCACGGCAGCGTATACGCCCCACCCACACTGCCAATCGCCGCAATGCGCTCCGACAGTTGGCTGGCCAGCAGAAAGGACATGCCACCGCCGTTGGACAGCCCGTTGGCGTAAACCCGGGCCTCGTCGATGTTGTATGCCTTCTTCAGTTGGTCAATCAGGTCGGAAATGAACCGCACGTCCTGTTGTGCTTGTTCCTGATTGCTGAACCGGCCACCGCAATTCCAACGCAAAGGGAAGCTGCTGCCGAAGGGATAAACGACCAGAAAACCGGACTCGTCCGCCAACCGGTTCCAGTGGCTCAACCGCATCACGTGGGCGGGCCACTCGGCAAAGCCGTGGAAGCAGATCACCAAGGCTGTGGGCCGGTTGGATTGATACGTCTTGGGCACATGCAGCAGGTAGGACCGCTTCCTGCCACTGCTGAACACCTCGCCATTGCTGCGGTAAACCTCGCGATACACCGCGACCGCAAACAAGCCTGTCAGCAGCGCCAGCACCCCCAGAACACGCAGCACCCACTTCCATCGGCGCTTTGGCGATGGGATTGGGGGCGGAGCTGTCGCTGCCGTGCTCATGCTATGCGGCAGGCTGGCAAGAACGGGAAGACTGTCAACCCAGCCGGTTTCATCCCCAACCACGTTCCGCTCGCAACCAACCATCAACCGAAACGCAAATGAACGCCATCCTCACCATCGACCCCCAAGGAACTGTCACCGGGCTTTACACCGAACTGATCGAACTCAGCCAGCTCGGGCGCTTGGAAATCACGAGAGCCACCAACATCGAGTTCAATCCAACCCTCCAGCAGTGGGAGGTGGAGGACGGTGACGGAGCAATCCTGTTCACCAACCCTTCACGTTCCCGCTGTCTGGCCTGGGAGGTGGACCGATTCAACCGCTAATCCGATGAGCAAGCCCATCAGCCAGGTGTGGCAGTTCCCCAGCGACTCCAGCCCGGACAAGGAATACGAAACCCTCCGCTACACCGACGGTTCCACTTCGTGCAACTGCCGTGGTTGGACCCAGCGTGTTGCCGTTGATGGAACCCGCTCCTGCAAACACACCCGTTCAATCGACATGGGCACGGCAGATCAGCAATCCACCGCCACCCACTCCTACGAACCCGCCAACCGCAAACCACAACCTCAACCACTGAACAACCATGCCAAAACCAAATCCCTCGAAACCCCCAAGCTCGGACAGCGCCGTTTTGCCGTCTGAGATGTCCTCAACGATCACCCACTACATCCGCGCTGGTTATCCCGGCCTCTACGTCGTCTCTGCTGAAGAGCTGCGCGTGGAGGCCGAGTTCAAAACCATCGCTGAAGCCCTCAACTACACCCTGCTCTTCTGGTCGGTGGTGGACGGGCTGGTTGATGTGAAGAACAAAACCGTGAAGAACGCCAATGACCCCCTGGAAGTGCTGGAAGCGGTGGGATCATTGCCGGAGAAGTCGGTCGTGCTGCTCAAGGACTTTCACCTGTTCCTCGCTGAACCAAACCCGATCCTGCTGCGGAAGCTCAAAGACACGCTGCTCCATGCCAAGATGAAGCAGAAGCTGTTGATCATCCTCGGCTGTCGTCTCTGCCTGCCTGCTGAGTTGGAACACGAACTGACCGTGGTGGAGTTCAAGCTGCCCGGTCCTGTTGAGCTGCGCGGTGTTCTGGGCGGCATCATGGAATCGGCCGGCATCAAGAGTCTGGACGTTGACGCCAGAGAGAAGGCGGTGGAGGCGGCCAGCGGATTAACAACCATTGAGGCCGAAAACGCCTTTGCCTTGTCGGTGGCGGAAACCAGAACCATCACGCCTGCAATAATCGCCAGGGAGAAGGCTCAGGCGGTGAAGAAGAACGGGCTGCTCGAAATCGTGGCGGTCAACGAAACGCTCAACAGCATCGGCGGCTTGGATCTGCTCAAAGACTGGCTGGTGCGAAGGAAAGATGCGTTCAGCCAGCGCGCCATCAGCTACGGTCTGCCATCGCCCAAAGGTCTGCTGATCATCGGGATTCCAGGGACGGGAAAAAGCCTCACCGCCAAAGCCACCGCTGCTGTCTTCAACGTGCCGCTGCTGAAACTCGACGCCGGCAAACTCTACGGAGGGTTGGTCGGCCAATCAGAAGC
>Ga0172379_10007133_pt1 | contig 14656 bp, 8 predicted proteins | sample GrowelOW334metaG_FD_119756 | JGI IMG/M metagenome (GOLD analysis project Ga0172379, IMG submission 119756) | Groundwater microbial communities from an aquifer near a municipal landfill in Southern Ontario, Canada - Groundwater well OW334 metaG | ecosystem: Environmental > Aquatic > Deep...
AGTAAGATCAATTTCAGTGAGAGCGATGGCTCTTTCATCTTGTTCTACTATTGTCCAACTGGCACCAATAAAGGTTGCTGGGTCAAATGGTTTCGTGCGATCAATTTTGATTATTTTTGGTTCTCCAACAATAACCTTTCCGCCATTTTTTAAAAAAGCGGTAAATTGTTTTCCTGCTTCTTTTTGGTTTTCTATAATTTGTTTCTGTAATAAATCTCCATCCAGAACACTCCAATCCACATTGTTTACAAGGGCTTGAATAACTGAATGAGATTGGTCAATACTTACTGATTTACTCATTGTTTTTTCCTCCTATTTGATTAATTAAGAACTTGTTTTAATTAGGTTTATTATATCATACCCCACAGAAAAAAGCAAGTATTTTGTACATAATTCAAAAATCCCCCAATATCTTATATATAAGAGACATTAAACTATACATTATACCCCGTAGGTCTTGCCTATGGGGTGATTGCCTATGGGGTGAGATCTTTGTAACTCAACCATTCAAAAATTTCCCAATATCTTATATATAAGAGATATTAAACTACATCACAGCGTCGCTTTAATTTGACCCCAAATACCTGGTAGTTTGGTACAGGATTTCGCTTTATTATTACTAATTTTAAATTATTTTCCGTGACAATGTTTATACTTTATTTGAGTTCCATCTTCTTTTTTCGCTCCACAAGGACAAGGGTCATTTCTTCCAACCTTTTCTTCTTTCTTTACCCCAATTTTGTTTTCTTTTTTCTCTTCTTTTTTACCAAATTGAGAAGTTTCCTCGTGAACTTCTAGTAGATTCTTTTCTTCAATCTCTTCTTTTCTTTCTTCTCCTGCGGATTTTTGTATAGTAGAAATCAAAGACAAAACTTGCTCTTTAAAAGTGAACTCCATATCTCTAAACATTTGTAATCCTTCTCTCTTATATTCAACGAGTGGGTCTCTTTGACCATAAGCGCGCAAATTCACAGACGAACGCATATAATCCATCGACTCTAAGTGCTCTAACCAAAGCAAGTCATTAATATGAAGTGCAATCCTCTTTACAGTATCTAAAAAAGCTCCCTCTCCTACTAATTCTTTCTTCTCATTAATCATTTTTATAAGATCATCTTTATCTTCTCTTTCTTCTATAATCTCTTGTAGAAAATTTTCTAAATACGTTTTATCACCGTCCATAATTTTTCTTCTTCTTTCATAAACAGCTTTTCTTTGATGATTCATAACATTATCATATTCAAGAGTATATTTTCTAGAATCGAAATTAAATCCTTCAATCTTTGCTTGAGCGCTTTCTAGAGTTCTATTTATTATTCTATTTTCTATTGGCTGATCTTCTGGAATATTAAATCTACCCATCATTCTTTTTATTCCTTCAGCACCAAAAACTCTCATCAAGTCATCTTCTAAAGATACATAAAATTGTGTAGTTCCTGGATCTCCTTGACGGCCTGCACGACCCCTGAGTTGATTATCTATTCTTCTTGCTTCATGACGTTCTGTTCCTAAAACAAAAAGTCCTCCTAATTTTTTAACTTCTTCATATTCTTCTTGTGTTGATGGTTTACCACCAAGTTTTATGTCAACTCCACGACCAGCCATGTTGGTTGCAATAACAACACTCCCTTTTCTTCCAGCTTGGGCAATTGTTTCTCCTTCGCTTTCGTGATTTTTTGCATTTAAAACTTTATGAGGAACACCTTCTTGTGTTAAATAAGCTGAAAGTAATTCATTTTTTTCTATTGAGACAGTACCAATTAAAACTGGCTGACCGTTTTGCTGTAGCTCTTTTACTATTTTTGCAATAGCCTTAAACTTACCTTTTTCTGTTTGAAAAATAAAATCATTTAAATCAAGACGCTTTATTTCTTTATTAGTAGGAATAGTAACAACCTCAAGCCCATAAACCTTGAAAAATTCTTCTGAGGAAGTTTTGGCCGTTCCTGTCATCCCGCTTAATTTTTTATAAAATCTAAAATAGTTTTGAAAAGTAATACTGGCTACTGCTCTGGTTTCTTTCTTAATTTCAACACCTTCTTTAGCTTCAATAGCTTGATGAAGACCATCTGACCATCTCCTTCCTGGTTGAAGTCTACCTGTAAATGGATCAACAATTATTACTTCCCCATCTTTTGTCACATAATCTTTATCTTTTTCAAATAAAGCTTGAGCTCTTACTGCTGTTTCTAGGTGGTGAACATATTTTATTCCCTTTTCGGTATAAATATTATCAATTCCTAAAAGTTGCTCTGCTTTGGTGATACCCTCGTCTGTTAAGGTAATAGCTTTTAATTTTTCATCAACAATATAATCAGTTTCCACTTTTAGTTGTTTAGAAATTTTTGCAAAATTTTTATAAAAGTCATCAGAATCACTAGACTCAGAAGAAATAATAAGTGGAGTTCTTGATTCATCTATTAATATAGAATCTATTTCATCAACAATTGAGTAATTATGTTCTCTCTGTACAATTCCGTCAATAGATTGAGCTAAATTATCTTTCAAATAATCAAAACCAAATTCATTATTCGTTCCATAAGTTATATCCGCATCATATGCTTCTTTTCTTCCACTTGGTCGTAAAAATTCATAGACAACTTTAAATGATCCAATCTCATCTCTCCCCTCGTCTTTATCTTTGTGTTTTGGATCGTAAAGGAAAGAAACATTTTGTGAGTTAACAACTCCAACAGAAAGACCAAGCAGGGAATAAATTTGCCCCATCCAAACAGCATCTCTTCTTGCAAGATAATCATTCACAGTTACAACATGAACTCCTTTACCAGAAAGTGCATTCAAATAAGCAGGTAGTGTTGCAACTAAAGTTTTTCCTTCACCAGTTCTCATCTCAGCAATTCTCCCTTGGTGAAGAGTAATACCTCCAATTAATTGAACATCATAGTGTCTTTCTTTAAGAGTTCTTTTTGAAACTTCTCTAACTAAGGCAAAGGCTTCCGGAAGTAAATCATCAAGAGTCTCACCACCTTCCAATCTTTTTTTAAACTCCTCTGTCTTTTTTGCAAAATCTTCCTCTTTTAAATTAGAGAAATCCCCCTCTAGAGAGTTTATCTTTGAGACTAGTGGGTTTAGGGATTTTATGAAACTGTCATTTCTATCACCGAATAATTTTTTGATATTTATGGCCATATTAATTCAATAGTTAATTTTAACACATTAGCACAAAAGTAAAACCCCCCGCAAGAGCGGGGGGTTTTACCGAAATTTAGAAGAACATTAAAAGATTATTTTCTTCTCTTTGTTGTTTTCTTTGCTTTCTTTGCTACTTTCTTTACTGCCTTCTTAACTGTCTTTTTTGCTTTCTTTTTAGCTGCCATATATTTTTTTAAAAATTATTTTTTAAAAACTTTGTGATAATCGCGACCTTTCAAAAAATTATTTTATAATTATTTGAAAAAATAATTATCACCCTCGATATAATTATCTAATATTAAAGAGATTAAAACAATATTTTTTTCAAAATAAATGTGGATAACTTCCAAAAAATAATTTTTGCTAAAAAATATATTTTTTGAGAATCCCGTACTAAATTTTTTAAAATAACTTTTTAAAGAACAAAAATAAATAAATTTTGTTAGAAAAATTGAAAATATTTCTCAAAAAGAAAAGAAGAAAATTTTAGTACTGGGATTTCACTAAAAAGATTCTTTCAGGAATAATTAAAAAGATAAAAATAAAACCCCCAATTAAATTGGGGGTTTTATTTTTATCTCCATTTAAGGCTAGCGGGGCGAACTCCAACAAATGCCTTTTGTGAGTGCAGCCGCTAGCCATAGATAGAGACAAATAACTTGTTATTTTAGGTACATATTTATTATTACATAAATATATCAAAAGGAAAATAGAAATTAGATAGAAACCCACACACTTACTTTGTCATTATTCTGCTTTTTTGTGATTAATATTATCTAAAACCAAGCTAAACTATCAAAATATAGGTCTTATGAATATCTTATTTACAGAATAAAAGCAATGACAAAGTAAGTGTGTGGGAAACACAAAACCCCACCGAAGTGGGGTTTTGTGAGGCATTTGTCTAAATAAATTTAGTGGAGTAAACCACTCACATCCCAATCATAGCAAATTAAGAAAAATAAGTCAAGCCCGAACACTTACTTTGACATTATTCTGCTTTTCCAATACAAAACCGTCTTTATTAAAATAATTTACCTAAAATAGAATCTGGTAATAAATTTGTTAGCAGAATAAAAGTAATGTCAAAGTAAGTGTGCGGGCAAGTCTTTTAGTATAAAATTAAAGACCCCGATTTCTCGGGGCCTTCTATATCAACTAAGATATGAAAATTAAATTACTGAACAATGAACTTACCGGTGGAAATTTCTGAATCCTCCCCTCTAAAAGTAAAAATATAAATCCCGGGATTTAATTCACCTTTTACAAAGATGGATTTTCCCTTGGTAATATTCATTACTTTTACCTGTTTTCCGGTTATGTCTAATACAGACATAATTCCATCAGTGCTGCTATTTATCACAGCTTCATTAACAATAGGGTTAGGAAAAATTTCAATTGAACTTTTTCCTGAACCTATCTCTGAAATCGCAAGCGGTGTCGAGAATGTAATAGTATCTGATGAAACAGTTACCATATTCCCGTCCATTGCAAGAACACAAACAGAGTAAGTTAACCCCCCTGAAAGATTTAGAAGTCCACCATTAAGCATTAAGTTTACCCCTTGTCCTTGTGGAAAAGGAACAGTTGATTGTGCAAATGACGGAATAATAGAATTTCCAATACAGTACTTCAACCACCATACAGCGCCAGGATCATTGCTGTTGTAATAAAAATATACATCAGCAGTTTGATCACTTGTTACACTAGCTGAAAAAATAGTAACACTAGTGTTTGTAGTCCCACCTAATGTAGTAAAAGAAACTATTCCACCAGGAGTTGTTCCTCCACTGTTTTGACCTATAAGCTCAATATAATAAGTTGTTCCAGGATTCAAACCGGTTAATACATAATTAACAGGAACATTTGAGTTGCCCCCACCAACAGTCTGTATTCCCACAACAGATATTGGAGTAGCTGTCCCCCACAAAAACCATGCGTTAGCATTAGTTCCATTTGGGTTTACTAAACCATTTAATGTTGCAGTGGTAGTTGTAATACCAGAAACAGGAGATGTTACAACACAAGCTGGAACATAACTTGTAGTAATAAAACTTTCGTTCTGCCCATAGTAAACATTTCCCAAAACATCTTCTGCCACAATTCGATAATTATAAACTGTATTAGCAGTAAGTCCTGATACGGAAATTCCCACCGGAACAGAATTGAATCCGCTCCCGACAACATAATTTGTTGTTGTTGATCCATAACTTGTGGTTAGTCCGTACTCGAACCTGGCAATTGTATAACCCCCATTTGGATTAACGGTACCATTCAATGTAGCCGTGTTCAATCCAATAGGGCCAGCACTTGTAGTTACAACTGTTGGTGTAGGATTAGCCGTTGTAGTAAAAGACAAGACTGATCCAGAAACTGTACTATCACTATTCTGACACACTGCTTTAAAATAGTATGTCGTGTTAGCAGTCAGTCCAGTTAAAGGATGAGACATAGTTCCTGGGTTTAATCCCTGGTTAATAATCGTGGTTAGTGTACCTAATAAGATTGTTGTTCCCCATTCAAAATGAGTATAACCATTTGATCCATTAGGATTGAACGTTCCGTTTAAAATGCCTCCTGTTTGACTAATAGCATTTGCCGCTATTGTTGTACAACTTGGCGGTAACAAAACAGTTAGAGTTGTAAATGATTTGATCACGCCATAAGCCGTATCAATCAAAGATGAATCTGCTCCTACTGCCCGGTAATAATAAGTTGTGTTTGAATTCAGCCCGGATAAATTAGCCGAAAAAATTGAGTTGGTAGTTAAAATAGTAGAAGAACTCAGTGAGTTCAAATTAATGATACTGGTTCCATACTGGAACCATACTTTACACTGAGAGTTTCCATTAAGATTACAACTTCCATACGATTTAGCGGTTGTTTGAGTTATCAAAGCCGAACTGTCGGTTGTAATAAGTGGTGCCTGTGCACCAACAAAATTAACACTTGTCAGCAACAAAGCCAACACAGCCATAAAAGTAAGCACTTTTTTCATTGTTTTCATAATTTAATTGTAAAAAACTTGTTTGTTATCTGCCGGCATTCTATCATAGAGTTATAATATTGTCAACAAAAAAATCTCTTTTTAAGCAAAGAAAAATCCTTCGTAAAAAACGAAGGATTTTTCATATTTTTGGTTTTAATCTATAAGCCGAATTCTGTCCTCCTCCGCTAAAGCTACAGGAGGACAAGTATCCATTAAAGGACGCTTGCCCTTCGAAGCCTTGGCGAAGAAGGGATAGTCATTTATCTAGGCCTATAATTACTCATAGGCTCAAGCGGCACTCCCCCCACCACTTTTAGATTTTTTTGAATTGTTGTAAAAAATTTTTTCTTTTTTTAACTTATAATTCTTTGTAAAAAATCTAAAAGTGGTGGGGGGCACGGCCTTGCACGCGTGTAAGTATTTAGCCGTTTCACCCGAACTAAATCGGTTCGTCACTGTTCGCAACTCTCTCTCACGAGTGATGGGTGTTACCCACTACATTTGTTCTTGATAAAAATATTAAGAACTACGTGTTCGGACTTTCCTCCCCAATCGAAATTGGAGTAACTATCCGACTAAAACCAAAGAGATTATAACCTATATTACAGAAAAAATCAAATACCATAAAAAAGTCTAGTAATCAAGATATTATTTGACAAATAATTTTAGTATGATAGAATTCAAAAAAAGTTAAAATTTATTAGATTAGCTTATAAACCACGCTTTGGCGTATAAAAAATTATGAAAAACATATATAAAATGACATTTTGGATATTAACACTAGTAATAGTCTTTTCTTTTATTAGTAATATTACTGTTGCTAATGCAACTGGTTTTCCTATTATAACTAACGAATCAGCTATAAATATAACAGAGACACAAGCTATGTTGACTGCTAATTATAATTCAAACGGCTTCCCTACTACTGTCTGGTTTAGATATGGAACAGATTCAAACCTAATAACTTATTTAAATACAAATCCTCAAACTAGTTTAACTGGAACTGGAAGTATTTTACCTATTATGTTAAGTGGTCTTTTACCAAACACAACTTATTATTATAAAGTTGTTGCCCAAAATGGTTATGGTCCAGCTACAACAACTATTAATTCTTTTACTACTTCTAATAATAATAACCAAAATAATCTTGCCCCAACAATTACAACTAATATTGCAACTTCAATTTCTCAAAATAGTGCTGTATTAAACGGAAACTACAATAGTAATGGAACTCAAACAAATACCTGGTTTGAATATGGAACTACTCAATCATATGGACAAACAACAAGCCAAATCAACCAAGGAATTACAATAGGATCTATGAGTGCAACAGTTTCAGGACTTCAAGTTAACACAACTTATTATTTTAGAGCTGTAGGACAAAATAATTCTGGAACAAGCTATGGATCTCAATTATCTTTTACAACTTTAAATAATCAAGGAAGTCAGCTTCCAGTAGTAGCAACTAATAATTACACAAGTGTTGGGCAAACATATGTAACACTAAATGGTTCTGTAACAAGTACCCCATCTGTGAATGCATGGTTTGAATATGGAACAAATTGTTCTTTTGGACAAACAACAAGTCAAACATCTTATAATTCTGGAACAAATAACTTTTCTCAATATATTTCAGGTCTTAACCAAAATACAACTTATTGTTTTAGAGCAGTAGCTCAAAATAATTCTGGAACTTCTTATGGTTCATCATTACAATTCACTACCACTCAAAACAATGGAAATATTTCTATTCCATCTATCACAACAAATGGAGCAACTCTGGTTTCTCAAAACAATGCAAGTCTAAACGCTTATGTTAATGGCAATAATGGTTCTACAAACGTTTGGTTTGAGTACGGAACGACTATGTCATTCGGTTCTTCAACATCACAAATAAATTACGGGTCTCAAACTGCATCACCTTCTCAATATATTTCTTCACTTCAAGTAAACACACTTTATTATTTCAGAGCTGTCGCTCAAAACAGTGCTGGTATTTCTTATGGTGGAACTATGAGCTTTTCAACAAACGGATCTTATACAAGTGCCCCAATAGTTACAACAAATGGTGCGACAAATATAACACTTACTTCAGCAACACTTAATTCTTATATTGATTCAACTGGAAATTACACAACAAGATGGTTTCAATACGGAACAGATTCATTGAATCTTTCTTACACAACACCACAAATTCAATTTGGTTATGGAACAGGTTACGCAAATGAATCAATCTATAATCTTCAACCAAACACAACTTATTATTTTAGAATCGTTGGACAAAATACATACGGAATAAATTATGGATCAGTTTTAAGTTTTACAACCTCAAATAACCAAAACAATACAAATACCCCAACACCACTAACTACACTTGCTTCTCTTATAGCCGAAGATTCAGCAAAATTAAATGGACTTATAACAATAAACAACACTTCATCTCAAACTATTGCCTGGTTTGAATATGGAACACATGTAAATCTTGGAAGCACAACTCAGTCTCAACCAATTAATTCTTTATACATTACAACTTTAAATGTTGTCCAAACCATAACAGGATTAGATACAAATACACTTTATTATTACAGATTAGTTACTCAAAATACATATGGAACAACTTATGGAGGAATCATAACTTTTAAAACTCTCTTAGGTTCTTCTTATGATTACGATGTTGATATTTCTGACAACACTAATCAAAAAATATCTTTAAGAGCGGAAACTGGAGATCAAAATGTTTACTTTGGAGACAATGTTGATTTCACAATTAGTTATGAAAATATAAGTGGAACTATATTAAAGAATGCCATTATAAAGGTAATTTTCCCAAGAGAAATTGAATTCAATCAATCAAGTGCTGAAATTTATTCTTCAACTGAAAATGCTCTAATTATTGATCTTGGAAAAATAGAAAAAGAGCAAAAAGGAATTATTAGTATTCAAGCGAAAGTTATAGATTCTAATGATTCAAACGAAAAAGGAAACTTATCAGTGGTAACAAATGTTGTAATGACTTATGTTAACACAAATAATATTCAAGAAGATGTAGTTGCTTATATAATGAATGATATCAGCCGAAACAGAAGCTTGTTCGCAACATCGATATTTGGTGATGGAGGTTTCTTACCAAACACACTACTTGGCTGGTTAATTCTGATCATTGTTATAGGATTGCTTATCTATGTTGGAAGACTAATCTATATGCAAAATACTTCACGAGAAAATAAATCTACAATAACTCAAACCTCAACATCTACAACACAAGCAACAACAGAAAAAACAAATACACCAAACAACCTTCCTTTATAAAATAGTATTAGAACAAAAAACCGCTCCGACCTAAGTCGGAACGGTTTTTTGTTTTGTTGACAATGGAATATATTTGTGATAACCTATGGGTAGAAAAACTTTGTAAATTATTTAATATGGAAGACAAAAAACTAGAGTTTCTAAAGGAATTAATTTCTTTATTAACAGAAGATTCTATTATTGCTGTTTTATATGACAATAAGGATGAGAATGAAAATATATCTTATACTTTATCCGGGACTGCTCTGGAGAAAATAAAATCTGAAAAGAATGCTCTTCTTGTAATGAAAGAGAATGATTATTCATCTTTTATTTGTGAAAAAGGAGCACCATTAATTAAGTTGGAAGATAGTGCTCGACTTATAATAGTGAAAACAGATCATAATAGAGATGTATGTAAAAAATTAGTACACTTAATACATGAAGAAAATCTTCTTTTAGAGATTTTAAGAAAAAATAGTTTTGAGTTAGAACTTTGTAGTAGAATAGCTCCAAAACTACATATGGGAGAGAAAACAGAAAAAGAAATTTTAGATTTACTTAAAGAAAGTAAATATGAGAAAAGTTTTCTCAGTGAGGCTATTTCCGCTTTAAAGAAACAACAAAAATCAAAGAAAAAATAAATGCTCTTTATTAAAAAATCCGCCCAATGGCGGATTTTTGATTTTTATCTTTCTTTATCTTTCACTAGAACCTAGCACCTAGAAACTAGAAACTAATCTCCTAAATTTCACAATTCCCTCCAGCACAAGCCAGTTCTCTTTTTAATTCTGTTTCATCTGCCAATTCATAAGTTGAAATTTTTGAGAAATCAATTGTTGGGAATTTCTTTATCATATCCTCATATTGTTTTTCTGTAATTTCTTCATATGGAGCTAGTTGATAAACATTATTTGTTCTTGGTAAAAATGAAAGTCCTCCTAAAATTTCCCAATTTAAATACAACCAGTTTGCAACTTCTAACCATTCATTTTCTCCAACATAAATTGTTACTGACGGATTGTGTTCTGTGTAATGTTTTTTAACAATTTTCCATTGTTCTAATTGTTGAATAGCATTTAAGTCTTTGTTCACGATTGCACCCTTTGGTGATTTAACAGGAAATTCTAAAACAAAAGTATTTGCGTTTTCTACATTCTGACCAACTTCTGGATAATAAGGAACACCTTGGTCTTTTAATAATTTAAACAATGAGTCAGTAGCAGAAATTCTTATTCTTCTAATATAATAAGGCGCAAACCTTGGATGCATTCCTGAAGCTGAATCAACTGTTTGAGAAACTGTTCCTGATGGTTTAACACAAGTTATACAAGTTGACTCATTTATATTGAAACGCTTTGCATAAATTTTATTAATCTTAATAGCTTCTTTTTTTAATTTTTCTAAATTCTTTTTTAATCTAACTACCTTAGAATCCCATTGACCAGTTATGGAAACCCCCAAAAGTCTTTCTCTTTCACAATTTCTTTTCCACTCTTTTGAAATATAAGGGAAATTAGTTAAAGTTGCTTGATATGTCCCTATTATTGTTGCAAGTCTAATTTTTCTTAAAAGAGTTTCTGTTGTATCTTCAGCTCTAGCAACTACTTCTGATAAATTACAGAACTGTTTTGGTTGTAAAATAATCTCCCCACAAGGATTCATTCCCCATTGGGGTGTATCTTCTTCGTCAACAAATTGTCTCAATCGTCTAGCAGGTAGTGTGTCTTTTAAAGATCCACGGTTAAAAATTCCTCTTTCTCCACTTCCACTTTTCATTAAAGAAATCCACTCATCTAAAAATTCTGTAGCTGATGGCTTTTCCATATAAACCGCCGAATTATTTGATAGACTTCTTTGCCCTTCAGTTAAGTAAAATTGTCCATCTTTACAGTGCCTAATTTCACTATCGTCTAAATCTGAGAGTGAAATCATTGCACTTCTCCTAACTCCCCCTGAAACTACACAATCACCAATTTTACAAATTATGTCGTGAGCGTCAAGATTAGTTAATCTTCTTCCCTGTCTCTTTAACATTTTTTCTCTGACAAAATTTAAAAGACTTTTAAGGGGTTCAGGGCCAGAACTTTTTCCACCCATTGTTTTTAATCTAGCTCCTGCGGGACGAAGTTTTGAATAATCAAATGCAACATCTTGACCACCCGCCCAAATTTTCATTCCAAAAGAAAGTGCATCACACCAACCTTCCTTACTATCATCGATAACATAAACCGGTAAAACTTTTCCTGTTTGTCTTTTTATTTGTGGAAGTGATTGGATGTTTTGACTTTCAACTGACCAACCTGATCCTGCTCCACACATTGATATGTACATTATTTCTGCAAAATCTTGAAACGTTGATGGTGCGATGAAAGAACAGTTGTATGCACAAACACTGGTTGTTTTTGCAGCGGTACCAGCAAATTGGAAAAGTCTCATTGAAGGCATAACTTCTTGTTTTAAAATTGACTCTCTCACTTCTCCATATTCTTTCTCAGTTAATTTATTTCCAAGATTTTCTTTCATAAAGGAAATATACCTATCGACAGTTTCAATCCAAGTTTCTCTTCTTCCTTCTTCTTCAATCCATCTTGAATAACTTCTATAGTAAACCATCTCAGCTAATTGATTTCTAAAATATTGTTTACTCTCAGCTGCTAATTTTTTAAATTTTTCTGGAACTTTTCCAATTTCTTCTCTTATCTCCGCCCTTTTTCTTCTATAAAGAATGTAAGCTTTAGCAGTTTCAATGAATTGTGCCTTGATAAGCTCTCTTTCTACTATGTCTTGAATAATTTCAACAGAAGGGATAAATTCTTCTTCCCCTTCATGTACTTTTTCCATAGCTAGAAGCTGTTTTAAAATATTTTTTGCTACTTCATCAGCCTCTTTTAACCCTCCTTCGTTAGTGACAAGCAAAGCTTTCATTGTGGCCCCAGAAATTTTTTTTAAATCGAACGGTACTATCTCACATTCTCTGTTTCTTACGAATTTTATCCTTTGTTCCACTTTGCTTTTTTTGTCTTTTTTCATTTTTAAGAGTGTTAAATTATTTAATAATGTTTATTTTCGTAACTATAATTTTACAACAAAAAGTTTTTTAAAAAAGGTGGAAAACTACAAAAAATACCTGCATGAAACAAAAAGTTTTCATTGTAAACCCTGTTTCTCTTAAAAACTACATACAAAGAGTTTTTATGGAAGAAATTTTACAAAATCTCCAATTTGAAAATTATTTTTTGAGGAAAAATTAGCATTAACCTCAAGAACATACTTAGATTTTTCTTTTGGGGAGAAAGTTTGAGGATAAGTGTTAGGAGAAATATTGTTTTCAATACCAATTATCTTAAAATCAGGAGAAATAAAGATAATATCGATAGGAAAGTTCATATCTTTCATCCAAATTTTATAAAAATCAGGCTCTTCAAATATAAAAAACATACCTTCGCCATCTTTTAATGATTCTCTACTAGACAAACCTTGTGTTCTCAATGCATCAGTATCTGCAATATCTATTTTTACTTCTACATCATCAATTGAGACACTAGGATATGGTTCTCCTTCAGCTTGGATATCATTTCTTGGTTCTGGAATAGTATTTTCTATATTATTAGAATTTGTTTCGTTTTCTTTTTGTGGTAACTTATCAGAGTTATTAAAAAAAACTAAATAGAAAGCAAAAATTATCACTAGTATTCCAATAATATTTAAAATTAATTTTTTTTTCTTCATAATTTTTTATTTTTCCATCATATCTATTATTGAACTTAGCGCTACTGGTAATTCCAAAACTCCAACATCTAAACTGAAGTGTCCCTTTTCATGTTCAACTAAAGTTTTTGCATTTAAATATTTTTCAAATAATTCTTTATCAGAAATATCGACATCAGGATCGTCGTCTGAAAAAATTGCTGTGATTTTTGGAATATTATTTTTTATTTTTTCATAATCAATCGGAGTTTCAAGCCAAGGTTTTGCAATTATTTTTTCTTCTTCAGTTTCCATGTGAAGTAATCTAAAAAAACCCTGCAACAAAAACTGCACCACCAATTTTTTTATTTTCTTTTTCTATAAATCTCATTATTGCCTGACATCCAATACTGTGACCGATAAAATAAGTTTCTTCATTTAATTCTCCTACAACATTTTTAAGATGTGTTACCCAAGAATTTATTTCCGGATTATCTGGATTCGGCATTTGTGGAACTGTAACAGAAAAATTTCTTTTCTCAAGTTCGCTCTTCAACCAAGGGAACCAGCAATCTTCCGGAAAACTACTCCATCCATGAATTATAAAAATTTTTTTATTCATATTTTATATTATACCAAAAAACACCCCGCTTGTGCGAGGTGTTTTTTGTTTTTTATATTTCAAGTTTTTAATCTTAGCTTATTGTTTGTTATTCTTTCTTTTGTTCCGCTCTAACCTTCATGCTTCTTTAAAGCAAGCACGAGGGATTTTCGTCCCCGTTAACCTACGGGGACAAGGGGTTAACATATAAGATTGTATAACCATAATCTCTTTCCGACACAAGGTCGGAGAGATCAACCAATTAGATTTATAAGTACCGAAATACTTATATTTCATTTTCAAATTGAATTATTCCACGACCAGCTTCCGCTAGCCGTGCCTTGTTACGACTTAGTCCCTGTCACTGATCTTACCTTAGGACCCACGAATGTAGATACTTCGGGTACTACCAGCTCCCTTGACTTGACGGGCGGTGAGTACAAGACTTGAGAACGTATTCACCGCGGTATAGCTGACCCGCGATTACTAGCAATTCCAACTTCATGAGGGCGAGTTGCAGCCCTCAATCCGAACTGAGGCCACTTTTCTAAGGATTAGCTCAGCATTACTGCGTCGCAACCCGTTGTAGTGGTCATTGTATTATGTGTGTAGCCCAAGGTATCAAGGGACATGCTGACCTGGCGTCATCCTCCCCTTCCTCCCAGCCCGAAATTCGCGAAGCAAAATGCTTCGTGCGCTTTGGGCTGGGCAGTCTCGTCTGACACGTATAACAGACGACGAGGGTTGCGTTCGTTACCCCACTTAAGGGAACAATTCAAACCACGAACTGACGACGGCCATGCATCACCTGTCCTAACGTCTTGCGACTCTCACCGTTTCTGATGAGATTCGTTAGGATTTCTAACCTTGGTAAGGTTCTTCGTTTACCATCGAATTAAACCACATAATCCACTGCTTGTGCAAGTCCCCGTCTA
>Ga0172379_10007134_pt1 | contig 14655 bp, 12 predicted proteins | sample GrowelOW334metaG_FD_119756 | JGI IMG/M metagenome (GOLD analysis project Ga0172379, IMG submission 119756) | Groundwater microbial communities from an aquifer near a municipal landfill in Southern Ontario, Canada - Groundwater well OW334 metaG | ecosystem: Environmental > Aquatic > Deep...
ACGGCGACCAGAAGTTCGCCGTCGCCGGGTGCCAGCAGATTCAGCTTGTATTCCACCGTCAGCACGTCGCTGCCCGCCGGCATCAGGCTGAAGCCGGCATAGCCGCCGGCGCTGTCGACTACGCTGGCGACGATGCCGGCATGGAAGTAATCGTTCTGCTGGGTCAGATCCGCGCGAAAGGGCAGATGAATTTCACAGCGGCCGGGCTGGACATCGACCAGTTCGGCGCCGATCAGCGCCATCACCTTCTGGCGCGCGAAACTGTCGCGTACTTTCTCCTGCCACTGCGGATCGCGCGGCTCCATGGTTTGCGGCAGATGCTTATGCTGCGCTGGGCGGTACATGTGCCTCCCCTGGCCGAAACCGGCCCTCAGTCATAGCGGGCGATTGTACGAATCGTGTGAATTGTACGTTTACGTTGACGTTAACGTCAACGCACCAGCCAGCTGCGAATATCCGGCTCAGGCGGCGCGGCGCGAGCGCTTTGTTTTCGTCCTGGCGCCGCGCGGCGTTTCCGCTACGAGCAACTCGCGGCATTGCTGTTCGAAGCCGCTGATCTCCGTCAGCAAGGCCTCGATATCCTCGCGCTGCTGTTCCAGGGCCGCGCGGCGCTGCGTCAGGGCGGAGAGAAACTTGACCAGTTGCCCTTCTTCGTCCTGCACCGTGTCGTACATGTCGATCATGCCTTTGATTTCGGCCAGGCTCAGCCCGAGGCGCTTGCCCCGCAAGGCGAGCTTCAAACGAGTTCGATCGCGCTTGGTATAGACGCGCTGCAAGCCGGAGCGCTGCGGAGACAGGAGCCCCTGGTCTTCGTAATAGCGGATGGTGCGGGGGGTCACGTCGAACTCGCGTGACAGCTCGGTGATGCTGAAAGTGGCTTCGCTCATTTTGTGGAAGGATGGCGCCGGCATGTTTGCTGCACTGCGACAAGGCAGGGTAGAATGCATGTTGCCCCTGCCGAGCCGCACGATGGCAGTTAAGCAGATTTCGCGATTCAAGGCAAATTCCCCGTTCAGGAAACACGTGCCGATCAAATATCCGTTCGAACAGTTGCCCGCAGGCGGCGCCGCACTGGAAGTCGCCGAAGGCGTGCGCTGGGTGCGCATGCCCCTGCCTTACGCCCTTGACCACGTCAATCTCTGGCTGATCCGGGACGGGGCGGGCTGGAGTGCCGTGGACAGCGGCGTGGCCCTCGACAACGTGAAGGATTGCTGGCGCCAGTTGCTGCCGGTTTATGCCCTGGAGCGCCAGATCGTCACCCATTGCCATCCCGACCACATCGGCCTGGCCGGCTGGCTGGAAAGCGAGACCGGCGCGCCGCTGTGGATCACCCAAGGCGAGTACCTCAGCGCCCAGATGGTCTGCGAACAGATCGGCAGTTACGGCCTGCCCGCCATGCTGGCGTTGTTCCGCTCACATGGCCTCGACGACGAACGGGTGGCCGCGCTGGAGCACCGCGGCAATGCCTATAAGCGCAATCTGTCGGGCATTCCCGCCACCTATCAGCGCGTGTTCGATGGCATGAGCATCGCCATCGGCGGCCAGGAGTGGAAAGTCATCGCCGGCTACGGGCACTCCCCCGAACATGCCGCACTGCATTGTGCCGAGCTGAATGTGCTGATTTCCGGCGACATGCTGCTGCCGCGCATCACCACCAACGTCAGTGCGGTGGCCTCGAACCCCGACGGCAATCCGCTGGGCCTGTTCCTCGACTCGATCGCCCGCTTCAAGCAACTGCCTCGCGATACCCTGGTGCTGCCGTCGCACGGAAAACCGTTTCGCGGCCTGCATGCGCGCATCGACGCCCTGGAAAAACACCACCAGGCGCGCCTGGAAGAGTTGCTGACCGCCATCGGGCAGCCCAGCACCGCCCGGGAGCTGATGCCGGTATTGTTCACCCGCCCCCTGACCGACGCCCATCAGGTGATGTTCGCCATGGGCGAGACCATCGCCCACCTGAACTATCTTGAGCATGCGCAGCGCATCGAACGCATCGCCGAGAACGGTATCACCCGTTTCGTGAAACTGCACTAGGAGAACATCATGTCCGCCCAGGAAACGCCCAAAGCGCAATTGCCCGACCCCAAGGAGGTTGCCAAAACCTATGCCGAAGTCGCCCAGCGCGCCTCCAAGCTGCTCACCGAGCACATGCAGCGGCAGATGAAGAAGGGTATCAGCGCGCCTGCGGATGAACTGGGCATCGCCCAGGCCTTCATGGACATGATGGCCAAGATGCTCGCCAACCCCTACAAACTGGCGCAGGCGCAGATGAACCTGGTGTGGGACTACTTCTCCCTGTGGCAGCACTCGATGATGCGTTTTTCCGGCATGCAGGGAGCGCCGATCGCCGCCCCGGCCAAGGGCGACAACCGCTTCAAGGATGCGCAGTGGGAAGAACATTTCCTGTTCGATTTCATGAAGCAGTCCTACCTCATCTCCGCCCGCCATGTGCACGACACGGTCTGTTGCATCGAGGGCCTCGACGAGAACTCGCAGAAGAAGGTCAATTTCTTTACCCGCCAGTTCATCGACGCCCTGTCGCCCTCCAACTTCGCCCTGACCAATCCCGAGGTGCTGCGCGAGACCGTCAAGAGCCACGGCCAGAACTTGCTCAATGGCTTCAACAATCTGCTGCGCGACATCGAGGATGGCGACGGCCAGTTGCGCGTCAAGATGACTGATCCCTCCGCCTTCGAGATCGGCCGCAACGTCGGCACCACGCCGGGCAAGGTGATATTTCAGAACGATCTGATCCAACTGCTGCAATTCAATCCGACCACCAAGCAGGTGTTCAAGCGCCCGCTGCTGATCATCCCGCCGTGGATCAACAAGTACTACATCCTCGACCTGCGCGAGTCGAACTCCTTCATCAAGTGGGCCACCGACCAGGGCCACACCGTCTTCGTCATCTCCTGGGTCAACCCGGACGCCAAGCTGGCCATGAAGGGCTTCGACGACTACATGAACGAAGGCTCGCTGGCCGCGCTGGACGCCGTCTGCAAGCAGACCGGCGAACAGGAAGTCAATATGATCGGCTACTGCCTGGGCGGGACGCTGCTCGGTTCGACCATGGGCTACCTGGCGACCAAGAAGGACAAACGCATCGCCTCCGCCACCTTCTTCGTGGCGCTGCTGGATTTCTCGATACCCGGCGAACTGGGCGTGTTCATCGACGAGCAGCAGGTCGCCAGCCTGGAAAAGAAAATGGAGGAACGTGGTTTCCTGGAAGGCTCGGAAATGGGCGGCACCTTCAACATGCTGCGCTCCAACGACCTGATCTGGTCCTTCGTGGTGAATAACTATTTGATGGGCAAGCAGCCTTTCCCCTTCGACCTGCTCTACTGGAATTCCGATTCCACCCGCATGCCCTACAAGATGCACAGCTTCTACCTGCGCAACATGTACATGCAGAACCTGCTCAAGGAACCGGGCGGCATCGAACTGAACGGCGTGCCGATCGACATCAACAAGGTCAAGGCGCCGGCCTATTTCATCTCCACCATCGAAGACCACATTGCCCCGTGGCGCAGCACCTACCTGGGCGCCACCCGCCTGGGCGGCCCGGTGCGTTATGTGCTCGGCGGCTCCGGCCACATTGCCGGCATCGTCAATCCGCCTTCGGCCAACAAATACGGCTACTGGACCAACGACGCCAAGACCCTGCCGGCTACCTCCGACGAGTGGTTTGCCGGGACCAAGCAGCATGAAGGTTCGTGGTGGACCGACTGGCAGAAATGGATCACCGCCATCGATGACACCAAGGTCCCGGCGCGCGACCCGGCCAAGGGCAAGCTGAAGGTGCTGGAAGATGCGCCGGGATCCTTCGTCAAGTTCCGCCTCGATACGCAGAAAAAGAAGAAAGCTTGACGCACACGGCTGCCGCGCCCGCATCGGAGCGGCGCATGGTGCTCGACACCAACGTGCTGCTGTCGCTGTGGGTGTTCGTCGACAGCCGCTACCTACCGATACGCGCCGCCATGGAAGGCGGGGCGTGGGCCGCATTGACGGATGCGGCCTGCCTGGCCGAGTTCGAGCGCGTGCTCGGGTATCCTGAGTTCAAGCTGGATGCTCATGCGCAGCGCAAAATCCTGGGTGAATATTCTGCCCTCGCGCATCCGATCAAGCTAACCGCCTGCGTGCCGCTGCCGCATTGCTCGGACCACGACGACCAGAAATTCCTCGAACTGGCGTGCCGCGGTGCGGCGCAGTTCATCCTTACCAGCGACAAGGCCTTGTTGAAACTCGCGCGGCACCGCACGTTCAAGCAGCAGTTGGGCATCGGGATACTGTCGCCGCAAAGTTTCATGGAGAGTTGCCTACAGTACTGAGCCCGGTTCAATCCGGCATCTGGATGCAATGACAACGGACTGCGTTCTTGTCGATGGCGGCGGCGCTCGGTTTTAGAGGAGATTGCTGACGACTCCCTTATCGATCTCTGTTTGATCCAGCCGGAAACGAACAAGGTATGTGATACTTGAGTTCCCGACGACACACGGCCAATCCGCGGCCCTTGTTGGCGCTCGGTGGCGTAACCCTGTGCGGCCTATGAGATGGATCGTCATGACGTTGCTGAGGTTCCTGTTTTTGCAGTGTTGCGTTTTCTCCGTGGCGACGGCTCTCGCCGCCGCACCCGCCCGGGCACCGGGCCTGGGACTCGCCGATCCGACACGGGCACTCAGCCAATACAAGATCGACGGCTGGCAGACGGAACAAGGCCTGCCGCTGAACACCGTGCAATCGCTGCTACAGACCCGCGACGGCTACCTTTGGGTCGGCACGGCGGGCGGACTTGCGCGTTTCGATGGCGGGCGCTTCACCACCTTTGACTCGCCCCAGATCCCGGAACTGGCTTCCCAGCCCATCTTCGGCTTCATGGAGGATGCCCAGCAAGACCTCTGGATCGGCCACAGCAAAGGCGCGGCAATTTACCGCAACGGGAAATTCGAAGTTGCCATTCCCAACCAAGTCACCGCCGGCCGGCGGGTTTGGGCCTTCGCTCAAGCGCCCGACGGCGTGGTCTGGGCCGCCACCGAGAACGGATTGGTGCGCTGGGAAAAGGGTGTCACCAAGATCTACCGGCGGGAGGATGGGCTGCCCACCAACCTGTTGCGCTCGCTGGCTTTCGACCGCGAGGGCAGGCTATGGATCGCCACCACGGGCGGGGGTCTGGTTTCGTTTGCGGCGGGCCGGTTCAAGGTGCTTAATCCGGCTAACGGATTTCCTCATCTGGAAGTTCGCTCGGTGCTCGCCGATCCCGACGGGGGCGTCTGGGCGGCGACCGCGGGCGGTGGGCTGACTCACGTCAAGGACGGGCAGATCAAGACCTACACCGTCGCCGACGGTCTTCCCACCGACCAACTCACCGGCCTCGCGCGCGACAAGCAAGGGTCTCTGTGGATCGGCACCTGGGGGGCCGGTATCAGCCGCATGCGCGGAACCAGTTTCACCTCCATCTCCACCGCCGGTGGGCTGGCAGGGGCTCAGATCTGGTCGGTCCATGTCGATCGTGAAGACAGCGTCTGGATCGGCACCTGGTTCGGCGGACTGAGCCGCCTGCGCAACCGCGCCTTCGTGGTGTTTGGCGCGCCGGAGGGCCTCTCCAATGACAACGTTCGTTCGGTACTGCATGCCCGAAACGGCGTGACCTGGGTTGCGACCGCGGGTGGCGGCCTCAACCGTATCGAGGGCGACCGCATAACGGTGTTGCGGAAGAAAGACGGTCTGCCGACCGACGAAATCTCCAGCCTCCTCGAAGATCGTGACGGGTCGCTGTGGATTGGCACTTACACGGCGGGCATCGCCCGGCTGAGCAAGGGACGAATGCAGATTTACGGCGTCCGCGAGGGGCTCCCCAACGCGGAGGTCCGCTCGCTGTTCCAGGATAGCCAGGGCACGCTGTGGGCCGGCACCAGGGATGGACTGGCGCGGTTTACCGGGCAAGGCTTCAGCGCCGTGCGCGACAAGGGTGCGCCACCCGAAGGCGTCCTAGCGATCCTCGAAGACCGTAGCGGCACGCTCTGGTTCGGCACGGCGGGACAGGGGCTGGTAAGCTACCGCGACGGCGCGTTTGCGACCCTGACCGAGGCGGATGGCCTGGTCTCGAACTGGATCTTGGCACTGTACGAGGACGCCGCGTCGAGCCTGTGGATAGGCACCAACGGCAGGGGGATCAACCGTCTGAAGGAGGGCCGCGTGGCGGCGATCCGTCCCGCTGATGGACTCTGGGATGGCATTGCCCAGACCATCCTGGAAGACAGCACGGGGCACTTTTGGATGACCTGCAATCGCGGGTTCTACCGGGTGTCGCGCGGCGACCTGGACGCCTTCGCGGAAGGGCGGCTCGCCAAGGTGACTTCCACCGGCTATGGCCCGGGCGATGCGCTGCGCGGCACGACCTTTGCAGGCGGGCTGCAACCCGCGGGCGCAATCGATGCCAAGGGACATCTCTGGCTGCCGTCCGCCAACGGACTGGTCATCGTCGACCCTTTGCACCTGCCGGGCTCGGGTGAGCCGCCAGCGATTCAATTCGAGGACGTGGTCTTGAACGGCGTCAGCACATCGCCTGGGTCAGGGGTCGTTCTTCCCCCGGGATCGGTGCCCCTCTCCATCCGTTATACCGCGATGACGCTGCTCAACGCCGACCGCGCCCGCTTCCGCTACCGGATGGACGGCATAACGCATGACTGGGTGGACGCCGGCCGAAACCGCGAAGCCTCCTTCCCCGCCTTGCCCCACGGCGAGTATCGGTTCCGGGTTGCCGCATCCATCGACGGGAAGCGCTGGAGCGAGACGGAAAATTCCCTGGCCATCGTTGTACAACCGTACTTCCACCAGACCCCATGGTTTATCGTCTTGGCGGGCGTGGGAAGCCTGGCTGCGATGGTGGCGTTCTTTCGCTTGCGAACCCGCAGTCTTCGCGTCAGGCATGACGAGATGGAGCGGCTGGTGACGCAACGGACCGAGGAATTGCGGCTGGCGAACGAGCACCTCTCCCGTCTGTCATTCATCGACGCACTGACCGGGCTGGCCAATCGCCGTCGTTTCGACGAAGCCCTGGAGGAGGAATGGCGCCGCGTCAGCCGCACGCGAACGCACCTTGCGGTGGTGATCGCCGACATCGATGGTTTCAAGTTGTACAACGACGCGTTGGGGCATCCCGAAGGGGACCGTTGTCTGGCCGCCGTAGCCGCTGTGTTTGCAAAGTCGGTCGGCCGCGCGGGCGACCTCGCGGCACGCTACGGGGGAGAAGAGTTTGTCGTGCTGCTCTCGGCGGCGGACCACGCGGCGGCGACTTCGTTTGCCGAGGGACTGCGTGCTGCCTGCGAGGCGCTGGCGATTCCTCATCCCGCCTCGCCCGTCGGACCCGTCGTGACCATCAGCCTGGGGGTGGCCTCATGTATTCCCGCGGATGCGCCATCCGCCGCATCCCTGGTTTCACAAGCCGACGCGGCACTGTATCGCGCGAAACAGGAAGGTCGGAACCGGGTTCGGTAGCCGATGAAAATCGCGCTGTTCGCCGATATTCACAGCAATCTCGAAGCGCTGCAGGCCTGCCTCGCGCACGCGGAAGGCCAGGGAGCCGGCATGTTCGTGTTCCTCGGCGACCTGGTCGGGTACGGCGCCGATCCGGTGGCGTGCCTGGCCCTGGTGGCGCAGTATGCCGAGCGAGGCGCGCTGCTGGTGCGCGGCAACCACGACGAGGCGGCGCTGGGCGGCCTGGCCGGGAATATGAACCCCCTCGCCCGCGAAGCCATCGACTGGACACGCCGGCAACTCGGCGCCAGGGACTGCGCCTTTCTCTCGGCACTGCCGATGACCGCGCGGCATGGCGACCTCCTGTTCGTCCATGCCGGCGCCCGCAAGCCGGAAAGCTGGCCTTACATCTACAGCGGGAACCAGGCGAAACGCTGCATGGACGCCACCGATGCGGCCATCTGTTTTGTCGGACATGTGCACCAGCAGACGCTCTATTGGTTGCCAACGCCGGGACTGGCACGGGTGTTGACTGGCGCCCAGGTATTTACCCCGACACCCGGAGTGCCGATCCCGCTGGCGCGGAACCGACGCTGGCTGGCCATCGTCGGTTCCGTCGGACAGCCGCGCGACGGCAATTGCGCCGCCGGCTATGCGCTGTTCGAAGACGAGAGCCGCATGCTGACGTTTTTCCGGGTGTCCTACGACCACCAGAGCGCGGCGCGCAAGATACTCGTTGCCGGGCTGCCCGGACAACTGGCTGAGCAACTGTTGGACAGGGAGTAGCAGCGGCCGCACTTGAACCGGGACGAGTCATGGCTGAAACTCACAGCGGGAGCTGACGCTGCTTGCGTCCGGCCCGCGCGAATATCCTGTCGAACAACGGATCCGGCAACAGACGAAGCAGCTTGGCGACGACCGCCATCTGCCAGGGCACCACCGCATGGCTGGTACCGCGGTCGATCTGGCGAACGATGCGGCGTGCGGCCTCGCTCGCGCTCAGCATGAAAGGCATCGGGTAACGGTTCACCGCCGTCATCGGCGTCGCGATGTATCCGGGCAGGATGCTGGTGACGCCGACGCCGCTGCCGCGCAGTTCGACGCGCAGGCTTTCCAGGTAGGTGTTGGCCGCCGCTTTCGAGGCGCAATAGGCGCCGGCGCCTGGCATGCCGCGGATCCCCGCCACCGAGCCGATGCCGACCAGCCGGCCCTGACCGGCCCGCCTCATCGCCGCGACGAAGGGATGAAAAGTGTGCACCATGCCCAGCACGTTGGCCTGCATGACGCGGGCGAATGCCTCCAGGTCGGCGGCTTCTTCAGTCAGCGTTCCCAGGCTGATCCCGGCGTTGGCGATGACGATGTCCGGGACGCCGGCACGGGCCATGAAGTCCGTTCCCGCCGCAGCCAGCGCCGAAGCATCCGTGACATCCAGCGGATAAGTGAAACAGCTTACCGGCAACTCGCCGGCCAGGGCATTGAGGGCATCGCCGCGCCGTGCCGCCAGGCCGAGCACGGCGTCGCGCCCGGCATAGTGGCGGGCTAGCGCGGCGCCCAGGCCGCTGGATGCGCCGGTGATGAAGATATGGGGAGGCGCCTGCATGATGCAGAGTCGCCCGTTGGCGACAACGCCTTATTTCTTTCCCTGCTCGGCGCGCGCCTTGGCGACCAAGCCATCGACCAGCTTCAGCAGTGCGTCGAAATCACCGGCAAAATTGTCGGGAGTCCGGTACTTGCCCGCGACGACAAACGCGGGGACGCCGGGAATGCCATAGCCGCCTTGCTTTTGCTTGCTGCCTTGGGCCTTGCTTTGCACCGCGAAGGAGTTGTAGGTATCGGTGAATTTCTTGCGGTCGATGCCCTTCTTGACCGCCCAGTTGGTCACCCCGGCCTCGTTCGCCAGGTCGGTGTGCTCACGATGGATCGCCGCGAACGCCGCGGGATGCAACTTCTCCAGTTCCCCCAGGGCGTCCAGGGTGTAATAGAGCTTGGCGGGCGCCTCCCATTGCGGCCTGAAGACCACGGGGAAGCGTTGGAACGAGACATCTTTCGACAGGGTCTTGGACCACTTGTTGACGAAGGGATCGATATGGTCGCAGTGCGGACACATGTAGGAGAAGAACTCGATCACTTCGATCTTGCCTTTATCGGTCGGTTGCGCCGGACTGATCAGATCGAAATCCTTGCCCTGCTTCAATTGTGCGCTGGCGCCGCCGGCGGCGAAGGCCAGCAGCAGGCCGGTGAGTACGAACAGTTTTTTCAGCATGAGGTTATTCTCCATGAGTCGGACAAGTCTTACTGGGGTGCATCCTTGATCTTGATTACGGTCGCCTGGATCCCATCCTGAGACAACTGATTGCGCACTCGGTTCATGTCTTCCAGTTTGGCGAACGGGCCGACGCGCACGCGGTGCATGACGCCCTTGTCCGGCACATTGACGTCCTGTAGGCTGGTCTCGAGGCCCATCAAGGCCAGCTTGGCTTTCAGGTTGTCGGCGTCGGCGGATTTCTGGAAAGCGCCGGCCTGAAGATAATAGGCTTCAGTCGACTGTGGGGCTGGTGCGACGGCCGGTTGCTGAGCAGCCGGTGGCGGCGGCTGTTTTGGACTTGTGCCCCCGAGGGTATCGCCGTTGGACGGCGCCGGTTCCTGTCCGCTGGGCAGGATCTTGTAGAACTCGAAGCGCGGCTTTTCATCGACCTTGTCCCCCGGCTTGCCGGGCAGCGCTTGCGGCGTTTGCTGGGCCCCCGGCGCCGCGGGTTTCGTCTCTGTCTTTTCGGGCCGCGACGATTTGTCCTGGAAGGGCAGAGGCATCTTGTTGAGGTACCAGACCACGCCGAAGGCAATCAACACGCCGATCACCAGCCCGATGAACAGGCCGATCATGGTGCCGCCGTGGCTCTTTTGCGGCGGAACGAACCGGGCGTAGGCGTTGGAGGTAGCGTTGGTCCTGCGTGGATAACCCTTGCTCATCTTACATGCTCTCCGGCGCCGAGACGCCCAGGATGGTGAAACCGTTGCGAAGCACCTGGCGCAATGCCGCCACCAACGCCAGACGCGCCGTGCGCTGAGCCAGGTCGTCGACCAGGATGCGTTCGGCATTGTAGTAGCTGTGAAATTCGGCGGCCAATTCCCGGAGATAAAAGGCCACGGCATGCGGGGCATAGTCGCGCGCCGCGGCCTCGATGACCTCGGGGAACGCCGCCAGCCGCGCGCACAGCGCCATTTCGCGCTCGCCGGAGAGCGGCGCGAGATCGATATCTTCCAGCACCCTGGTGCTCCCGGCACACTGCGCCAGGAAGGCCATCCCCGGTGCCGAGGCGAGCACCGAGCAGACACGGGCGTGGGCGTACTGGACGTAATACACCGGGTTGTCGTTGCTCTGGGATTTCGCCAGATCGAGATCGAAGTCGAGTGCCTGGTCGGACTTCCTGAGCATATAGAAGAACCGGCAGGCGTCGTTGCCGACTTCCGCGCGCAATTCGCGCAGGGTCACGTACTGTCCGCCGCGCGTCGACATCGAAACCTTTTCGCTGCCATGCCACAGGGAAACAAACTGCACCAGCACCACATTCAGTTGGTTGTCGTCGCAACCCAGCGCCCGCAAGGCGCCGCGCACGCGCTGGATATAGCCATGGTGGTCGGCGCCCCAGATGTCGACCAACTGGTCGAAACCGCGCTCCAGCTTGTTGAGGTGATAGGCGATATCCGAGGCAAAGTAGGTATAGAGGCCGTTATCGCGCTGGACCACGCGGTCCTTTTCGTCGCCGAAGCTGGTCGAGCGGAACCATTTGGCGCCATCCTGGAGATAGATATGGCCGTTATGCTCCAGCCGCTCCACCGCCTTCGCCACCATGCCGGTGTCGAACAGCGAACGTTCGGAAAACCACATGTCGTAATGCACGCCGAACTCTTCCAGGTCGGCGCGGCAATCCGCCAGCTGCTCGGTCAGGGCATGCTGATGGATATAGGCCCAATCTTCGCCCAGCAGGTCCTTGGCGGCCTTGATCAGGCCGTCCAGATGCGCCTCGGGGTCCGCTTCGGGCGGCGGCACGCAGGCCAGCACCGCGGCGGCCGGATGCAGATAACGGTCGGCGTGGGCGTCGCGAATCTGCCGCGCCATGTCGATCACATAATCGCCCTGATAGGCGTTGGCCGGGAAGGGAACGATTTCGTCGAACAGCGCCAGGTAGCGCAACCAGGTGGATAGCCCGAGAATATCCATCTGCCGGCCGGCGTCATTGACGTAATACTCGCGGCTCACCGCATAGCCGGCCCAGGCCAGCAGGGTCGCCAGGCTCGCCCCATAAGCCGCACCGCGGCCGTGGCCGACGTGCAGCGGGCCGGTCGGGTTGGCCGAGACGAATTCGACCTGAAGTTTCTTGCCGTTTCCCAGGCTGCCCTTGCCACTGGCCTTGCCATATTGGTCGCCCCCGGCCAGGATTTCCGCCACGATCCGGTTCTTGGCCGCGGCGGCGAGGTAAAAATTGATGAAGCCGGCGCCGGCGACTTCGGCCTTGTCCACCCAGGGCGATACTTCCAGTTCGCGCACCAGGCGCTGGGCGATCTCCCGCGGATTGGCCTTGAGCGCCTTGGCTAATTGCAACGCCAGGTTGCTGGCGAAATCGCCATGGCTGGCCTGCTTTGGACGCTCCAGCAGGATGGCTGTCGACGCGTGCTCCGGGGCCACGCTGGACAGCGCGGCGGTCAACAACGCGCTGACATGGGATTTTGGGTCAAAGGGCATGGGGCGGACCAGGGTGCCTGTCTTGGAAGACATCGAAATTTTGACGAGTTCGGCATTTTAACATCTTCATCCGGCAGTCCGACGTGCCGGCTCAGGCGGCGCTGGCCTGGAGCGATGCCGGGCCGTATGGCTGCACAAAATATTTGTGCTCCATATGTGTCGTTCAGGTATTTGAAAACAATCAACAATTCCTGGAGCGACCGGTCCGAGGTGTATATTTTTCTTGTACATGGCGGTGACCACTGGCCCGCCCAGGAGTTGATCCGGATCTCACTCTATTCGGCCAATCGATTGAATCAAAACAGGTTTACGCAGGTGCCAAGCATTTGGCATGGACGTTGCTCACTGTCGACCATCAGGGAGTGGACATTGCCCTGTGCCGCGTAGCGCCTATGATTGAATTGGCATACATGCTTGCGCTGCCCGTCGTTGGGACTGGAAAGGAGTTCCAAACCGCTGGTCACGGGTTTGAAATTCGACTCCTCACTCACTCAAGATTTTTTTACTGTAAAGGGAAAGAAAAATGAACAAGCAAGTTATCAGCGGTATGATTTTGGCGTTTTCTGGCGCGTTGCTCCTCCCCTCCGCCTATGCGGCCGTCGATGAAGCCGCCGCCAAGGCGCTGGCCAAATCCAGCGACTGCTTCAAGTGTCACGCTGTGGACAAGGACAAGAAGGGGCCCTCCCTGAAGAAGATCGCCGCCAAATACAAGGGCAAGGCTGATGGCGAGGATAAGGTGCTCAAATCCGTCACCACAGGTCCTATGATCAAGATCGATGGCAAGGAAGAAAAGCACGCCAGCGTCGAATCCAAGGACCCCAAGGAACTGAAGAACCTGGCAGACTGGATCCTTTCGCAATAATCGCTAACGACGGTCGTTCTCTCCAGTGACAGCGCTCCCGCTTGCGGGCGCGCTGTTTTTCTTGGTGCGACGAAGCCGCTGCGCCTTATACACAGCATAAAAAACAATGAATATACATGATGGAACGGGGGCCCTAAGATGACTGAAAGAGAGAGAATCAACCCGTAACCATTGCCCGAAGGACTCCCCCCATGGACCAATCGAACCGCTATGCCGACCTCAGCCTGAGGGAACCGGAGCTGATCGCCGGCGGCCGCCATGTATTGGCCGCCTACATCATGAAACCCAAGCCCGGCTACGGCGACTTCCTGTCCACGGCGGCCCACTTTGCCGCCGAGTCATCGACCGGCACCAACGTCGACGTCGGCACCACCGACGACTTCACCCGCGGCGTGGACGCCCTGGTGTATCAAATCGACGAAGCCCGCGAACTCGTCAAGATCGCCTACCCCATCGAACTGTTCGACCGCAACATCACCGACGGGCGGGCCATGCTCGCCTCGGTGTGGACCCTGACCATCGGCAACAACCAGGGCATGGGCGACGTCGAATACGCCAAGATGCACGACATCTACATCCCGCCCCAATTGCTCGCCCTGTTCGACGGCCCGGCCATGAACATCACCGACCTGTGGCGCACCCTGGGCCGGCCGCTCACCGACGGCGGCATGGTCGTCGGCACCATCATCAAACCCAAACTCGGCCTGCGCCCGCAACCCTTCGCCGACGCCTGCCACCAGTTCTGGCTCGGCGGCGACTTCATCAAGAACGACGAACCTCAGGGCAATCAAGTCTTTGCCCCACTGCGCGAGACCATCCGCCTGGTCGCCGACGCCATGGCCCGGGCCCAGGATCAGACCGGCGAAGCCAAACTGTTCTCCGCCAACATCACCGCCGACGACCCCTTCGAGATGATCGCCCGTGGCGAATACATCCTCGAAACCTTCGGCGAGAACGCCTCCCACGTCGCCTTCCTGGTGGACGGCTACGTCGCCGGGACGACGGCCGTCACCACCTGCCGGCGGCGCTTTCCCAGCCAGTTCCTGCACTACCACCGGGCCGGCCACGGCGCCGTCACCAGCCCCCAGTCGAAGCGCGGTTACACCGCCTTCGTGCACTGCAAGATGAGCCGGCTCCAGGGCGCCTCGGGCATCCATGTCGGCACCATGGGGTACGGCAAGATGGAAAGCGAGAAGGACGACCGCAACATCGCCTACATGATCGAGCGGGACAGCGCCGACGGCCCCTACTTCCATCAGGAATGGCAGGGCATGAAAGCCACCACGCCGATCATCTCCGGCGGCATGAACGCCCTGCGGCTACCTGGCTTCTTCGACAACCTGGGGCATTGCAACGTGATCCAGACCTCGGGCGGCGGGGCCTTCGGCCACCAGGACGGCGGGGTGGCCGGGGCCAAGTCGCTGAAGCAGGCGCGCGACGCCTGGCTGGCCGGGGTGAACCTCATCGACTACGCCAAGGAGCATCCGGAACTCAAGGGCGCCTTCGAGTCCTTTCAGGCCGACGCCGACAAGCTCTATCCGGGCTGGCGGCAGGCGTTGAAGATCGGCGGGTAGGCAGC
>Ga0172379_10007135_pt1 | contig 14652 bp, 19 predicted proteins | sample GrowelOW334metaG_FD_119756 | JGI IMG/M metagenome (GOLD analysis project Ga0172379, IMG submission 119756) | Groundwater microbial communities from an aquifer near a municipal landfill in Southern Ontario, Canada - Groundwater well OW334 metaG | ecosystem: Environmental > Aquatic > Deep...
AGTCCTACAACTATAACCCAAGGAGGGTCTTCAAGTTTATCTTGGAGTACAAGCAATTGTGATACAGTTACAATTACAAATCTTGGATACAATGTTCCAACTTCTAGCACAGGTCAATCTATATATCCATCACAAACTACAAATTATGTATTAACCGCAAGAGGAGCAAATGGTTCAACTCAGAATAGAACTGTAACTGTTTATGTAAATGAACAGCAAAAATGCTTAGAACACGATGCTAATAATTATGGTAGCTATGGTTTTTGTACATATGACAGACCTAATAATAACAGATGCCAAATTTCAAATTTTGATGCAAGTGATACAAACATAGAAGAAGGGGATTCAGTAACACTTACATGGAATACTAGAGATTGTAATTCTGTTTATATAACTGATATTGGAAATATTTCAAATAGAAATTATGGTTCTGTACGTGTTTATCCTTCATACACTCGTACTTATAATATAAGTGCATCAGGAAACAATGGCTCAGATTCTGATTCTGTAAAAATATATGTAGATGAGAATAATAGAGATTGTAGTTATTATGGTAATTGTAATAATACTACACCATCAGTTACTACTTATACACCATCAAATATTACAAACACAAATGTAACTGTTTCAGGGTATGTAAATGGAAATGGGTCACTTGTAAATTCATGGATTGAATTTCCTTGTTACGGAGCTCAGTACGGCAACAAGTATAACCAATCATCTGGTAGTCTTTCTACTACAATCTATAATTTGTCAGCAAACACAACATATCGTTATTGCGCAGCTGCACAAAACATAAACAACAATCAAATTTATCGAGGAAATCAAATTTCATTTACTACAACAGGGAGTGTTGTACCGCCACCAATTTATGTAAATAAAAATGTAGTTACAACAGTAGCAACAAATATAAGTGGAACAACAGCACAACTAAATGGATATATAACAAGTAGCAATTACTATAATTCTAGTACTTACTTTGAATATGGCACAACCATTAATCTTGGCTCACGAACAATTTCAAAGAGTACTATAAGTAATAGTACTATGAACGATATATTGACAGGACTTAATTCAAATACGATATATTTCTTCCGTGCAGTTGGAGAAGGTGTAGACGGAGTTTCAAAAGGAAACATTGAAGTATTTAAGACCCTAGGTAGCGGGATTGTAAAACCAATAGTTGTACAAGGAACCACAGTAATAAGTACAGAATCTCCTGTGGTATTAACCATTACAAACAAATACGAGCTTATTGGAACTGGGGATTTAATAGATTACACAGTAATCTACAAGAATATTGGCAAAACAAAACTTTCAAAACCAATGGTTCAAGTAGTCCTCCCTACAAATGTTACCCTTGTAAATGCATCTCGTGGCACATATTCTGTTGATAATCACACTCTTTCAGCTCTTATTGAAGATTTAGAAAAAGATCAAGAGGGAGTCATCTACATACAAGCAAAAGTAGATTCTATCCCAGCAAACAATGCACAGATTGTAACTACAGCAATTCTTGTATACACAAATACAAATGGCGCACAAGAAAATGTAATGGCCTATGAGTTCAATGTTCCAAAACAAATGATGGAAGACCCAAATGTAGGTAGTGTATTAGGTGCTAGTGCTTTCTTTGCTGCATTAATGTCTATTGGACTTATCGGGTGGTTGTTAATACTTCTACTTGTTTTAATTATAATTTTGATAGCTCGTTCTTATAATAGAAACAATATACCAAACGGAAATAATCCAACAAACTACACACCAACACATTAATAAAAAACACACCCATCATAGAAATATGATGGGTGTGTTAATATATACTATATGGAAAAAGTTTTAACAGAAATAAATATAAAAGAAATAGCAAAGGAAATTGTTGAAAAAGTAAAAGCTATGAAAAAAGATAAGGCAACTCTTACAATTCTTTCAGGAGAACTAGGAGCAGGGAAGACCGCACTTATAAGAGAGGTAGCTAAACATTTAGGAGTAAAAGAAAAAATAATTTCTCCAACTTTTGTTATAATGAAAATTTATAAAACAAAAGACAAAAAATTTACAAAGTTAATACATATAGATGCTTATAGATTAAATAAAAGTTCTGAATTGATAAATCTTGGGTGGGAGGAAATAATAAAAGATAAGAATAATCTTGTATTAATAGAGTGGCCAGAAAACGTTCCAGAGTGTACAAATGTACACTCCTGCAGCATACAAATATCTCACATAGACAACACAACAAGAAACTTAAAAGTTTGCTATAATTAGGAGATGATAGCTAAAAAGAATGATGAAAAAAGGCTAGTATTGCTTGATACACACGCGATAATTCACCGTGCTTATCATGCGCTCCCCGAGTTCATGAACTCGCGTGGCGAGCCCACAGGGGCTATATATGGCCTTGCTACAATGCTCTTCAAGATTATCACCGAGTTAAAGCCAGACTATATAGTAGCTTGTTATGATTTACCAAAGAAGACTTTCAGACACATAGCTTACGATGATTATAAGGCCGGGCGTGCGAAGGCCGATGATGCACTTGTGGAACAGCTTATACGTTCGAGAGAATTTTTTACTGCTCTTTCTATTCCTATGTACGAATGTGAAGGATTTGAAGCGGATGACTTGCTTGGCACAATAGTAGAAAAGAATTTAAAAGAAAAGAATTTGGATATAATAATTGCATCAGGAGATATGGATACACTTCAGCTTGTGGAAGGGGCCCGTGTACAAGTTTATACTTTAAAGAAAGGAATTAATGATACGATTTTATATAATGAAGAAAAAGTAAAAGAGAGGTTTGGATTCGATCCTATATATTTGCCAGATTACAAAGGTCTTCGTGGTGATCCATCGGATAATATTATAGGTATTAAAGGTATAGGGGAGAAGACAGCAAGTATACTCATTTCTAAATATGGAAGTATAGAGAAAATGTATAAAGATATTAAAAAGAAGCCGGATGAATTTAAGCACTTAGGTGTTACTGAAAGAGTATTAAATTTACTTAAAGAAGGAGAAGATGAAGCAATTTTCTCTAAGACTCTTGCTACTATTAGGCGCGATGCACCGATTGATTTTAAATTACCAAATAAAATTTGGAGAGAAGAAGTTGAAAGTAAAAAAGCAGATGAATTTTTTAAGAAGATGGAATTTAAAAGTTTACAAAATAGATTTTTGAGAATATTGAATGGCGATATTAAGGCAGAAAAGGCTTCACAGGAGCAAGAGAATTTTCACGGCTTTACCCTAGGGGCGCAGGCACCCGATAAAAATTCTCTTACTCCTGTTTCGCTATATCAAAATGAAAAAATAGAAAAAGCAAAAGTTGCTTTTTGGCTTTTAGATTCTGAGAAGACAAATCCAGATATAAATGAAGTTATAGAATATAAGAATAGTACTTCTTTGGATGAAGCTATAGATAAGATGGAAGAGGATATAATAAAAGAAGGACTAGATTATGTATATAAAGAAATAGAATTACCAATAATACCTATAATTTCCAAGATGGAAAAGAATGGTATTAAGGTAGATAAAGAATATTTTGAAAAGATTTCAAAAGAATATCACAAAGAACAAAAATTAATAGAAAAAGAAATTTGGGGTTATGCAGGAAGAGAATTTAATATTAATTCGCCAAAGCAATTAGCAGAAGTTCTTTTTGATGAGCTTAAATTGGGTGAAGTGGACGGTAAATCTTTAGGAATTAAAATGAAGAAGACAAGTGGTGGAGCACGTTCTACCAAAGAAAGTGAACTAGAAAAATTAAAAGGTCTTCATCCGATTATAGAGAAAATTCTAGAGAATAGAGAGTTACAAAAACTTTTAGGTACTTATATAGACACTATTCCATTACTTGTTGCGGAGGACGGAAGGCTTCACGCAAAGTTTCTTCAATACGGGACTACAACAGGAAGATTTGCTTCAAATAATCCAAACTTACAAAATATACCAACTAAAACAGAAAGGGGGAAGAAGATAAGAAACGCTTTTATAGCAGAAGATGGATATATGCTCGTTTCTTTCGATTACTCACAAATAGAACTTCGTATTGCTGCCCTTCTTTCACAAGATTCTTATTTTATTAAAACATTTAAAGATGGTCGCGATATTCATACTGCAGTTGCTATGAAAGTTTTTAGTGTATCCGAAGAAGAAGTAACAGCCGATATGAGAAGAAGAGCAAAAGTTATAAATTTTGGAATTCTTTATGGTATGGGGGTCACAGCACTAACAGCCAATCTAAATACAAACAGAAAAGAAGCACAAATATTTTATGATAATTATTTCAAACAATTTGGCACTATTGCTGATTATCTAGAAAGTATTAAAGTTTTTGCGAGAAAGAATGGTTATACCAAAACTTTATTTGGTAGAAAAAGGTATTTCCCCGCTATTAATTCACCACTTCCTTTTATGAGGGCGATGGCAGAGAGGATGGCTACAAATGCTCCTATTCAAGGTACAGCCACTGCTGATATTATTAAAATAGGTATGAAAAAAGTAGAAAAAGAATTAATAAAAAATAATGTTATAAATGATGCACAAATAGTATTGCAGGTACATGATGAGCTTGTATATGAGGTAAAAGAAGAGAAAAAAGATATGATAATAAAAATTATTAAAAAAGGAATGATAGAAGTGATACCCGAGGAGTTTATGTTGAATTTAAATCCAGTTCCACTTGATGTAAAAGTAGGAATTGGCAAAAACTGGGGGGAGTTAAAATAATAGCCAAATATGGTATAATAGTTATATGGACAAAGATAATGAAGAATTAAATAAAGAAAAGAAGCATATTTCGGGGGTGGTTCATGTACTTCTATCATACTCATATGTGATATTCTTTTTAGCTGTTGTTTTTGGGGTTATTTTTGATATTATATTTCCAATACGTATTTTAAATGGAATTATTTATGAATATATTGGAATTGGGTTTATTATTATTGGATCTATTCTTATTTATTGGGCACAAGCTACATCTCGTGCAACAAGTAAAACAATACCAACAGAAAGAGATATCAATTTCTTTTTACAAGGCCCATATAAATATACAAGGAATCCAACGAATCTTGGACTAACCCTTACTGTATTTGGATTAGGTCTTTTGATTAATTCATTTTTTACAGTTGTTTTTATGCTTATAACATATATTATCTCAAAAGTAATTTTTATTAAAAAACAAGACACTATTTTAGGAGAAAGATATGGGAATGTTTTTCAAGATTATCGTAAAAAAGTAAGAGATTGGTTATGATATACATACTAACTGGAGGGGATAGTAAAAGTAAAAGTAATTATATAAAAGAACTCACAAAGAATAGTGAAAGTTTTTTTGTGAGAGAAGAGAAGATGGATCGAGCTCTCATTATGAGCTATTGTTATAATGTAAATCTTTTCAATCTATCATCTTCTATTATTATGGAGAATGTTTTAAATAGTGATGATATTGACTTTAAACTAGAAGATTTAGATTTTTTAAAAAAATCAGAAACCATTTTTATATTTAAAGAAGATAAATTGCTTAAAACACTACAAGATAAATATAAAAAATATGCTGAGATAAAAATATTCGAAGAGAAAAAAGTTTTAGTAAAAGAAAAATTTAATGTTTTTGGTATTACTGATTCATACGCCCAAAAAGACAAGATTAATACTTGGGTTTTATATAATAAAAGTATAAGAGAGGGGGTAGAGCCAGAAGCTATTGCCGGGGTCCTCTTTTGGAAAATAAAAAGTATGATTCTAAATGGTTCTAATATATTTAATATAAAAGAGCTTAAAAATTTATCTAGTAAAATAATTTCTTTATACCACAAAGCTCATAAAGGAGAATGTGATCTATCTATTGGTCTTGAACAGTTCATACTCACTTCTTTGTCTTCTAAGTAAATAAGGGTTATAATGTATTTATGGAATCAATTTTAAAATCAGAAATTTTTTTCTTTATTAGTTCTATCTCTGTTATTTTAATAACAAGTATTTTTGTGATAATTGGTATTTATTTGATTAAGATGATGAGAAATTTTTCAAAAATTTCAGATCGTCTAAAAGAAACAGTCGATGGAGCAACCTCATCTTTAACAGAGGTTGGGGATAATATAAAAGAAAGTCCTCTTTATATTTTCTTTTTTGGTAAGAAAAGAAAAAAGAAAGAGAGCAAGAAGTAATTATTAATTAATATAAAATATATGAAAAAGAAAAATCTTAAAAAGGGTTTGAGTACAGGTCAGGTTGTAGGCATAGGGGCGACAGTAGCAGCACTAGGGGCTGCAGCGTATATACTTTTGGGGCCAGAAGGTAAGAAAAATAAGAAAGCCATAAAAGGATGGGCAGTCAAAATGAAGGGAGAAATAATAGAAAAATTAGAAGATGCAAAAGAAATTTCTGAGCCGGTTTATCATAAAGTAATTGATACAGTTTCTAGTAAGTATGCAAAAATTAAAAAGATAGACCCAAAGGAGCTTGCACTTGTAGTAGGAGATGTTAAGAGACATTGGAAAACTATGATGAAGGATTCAAAATCAAAAAAGAAATAAGAATTAAAAAAGGCCTTGGAGTCGACTCTCAAACTTTGAGAAGCGGCTCCAAGGCCTTTTGACTATCTTAAGCACAAAGAACTTTTGTATCTAATAATAAATGATACAAATATAATGAACTGAATTTAATATATAACTTTTTCCTTAATAATAAAACCCTAATTTGTGGGTGACAAATGGAAAAGTTTTTATAAATGAACTTGTGTATATTATAACACTAGTATATATTGCGCGCAAGCTCTCCTGTGGATAACTTAAGAAAACAATTTTATTTCTTGTCCGCTCGGTAGGAATCGAACCTACGACCATCTCCTTAAAAGGGAGCTGCTCTACCGACTGAGCTACGAGCGGATATTTCTTAAAGTACCATATTTATGCAATAAAATCAACAATATTTTAATTTCTTAGCAACATGTTATAATGCCAACATGAATTTCAATATAGAAGGGCCTAGGCCCAATACTTTAAAAAATGAGCATTTAAACAAGGAATTTAAGCCTATTATTGGGGGTATTTATGATAGAAATAATCTTGATCCACAGACTGATATACTTTTAGATAATTTTAAGAAAAATGCAGAATTCGTTAATTTTGAAGCAAAAGAAAAAGAGCGCAACGATAGAAACTTGTTAAGCAACGGATCTGAAACATATGTTATATCTCCTTGTGATTCCTTAGATAAATATTCTACATCATATTTAGATTGCACAGGTGTTGTAGCCTCTGGTGTTGGTAAACTAACCGGCAAAAATATATCTTTTATGAGTCATCAAAACCCAGAAGTTTTTTTGAGAGATGATGAGACAAAGAAAAAATTTAAAAAAGATCTTTCTGATAGTATTGATAAATTAATTGCTTCATCAGTTCCAGGTTCTGTCGATGTAGTAATTTTTGGTGGTCAATACGAACGCGACTCGCACGATATCCCAGAGGATAATTTTCGATTGGGAATAGATAATATTGATGATTATATGGAAGGTCCTTACAGTCTTTATCTTAAATCTATAAAATTTTTAAATTACAATCTTTCACAAAAATTACGATTTTCTCCAGTTGTTATGACTGGCCCCAATGATAACTTTTATTCTTCTAGTAATGCGACAAGTGTTTATTTTGATAATGAAAAACGAAGATTATACTTAATAAGGCCAAAACAAGAAGCAAGCAAGAAGAATGAGCCATTTATGGCTTCTAATGTTGAGCAGCAAATAGATAGAATTAAAAATAATGATGAAAAATAAAAAGCAAATATTAAATATTTTAATTCTTCCAAATATTCGCTCAGCAATAAATGTAGGGGCGATATTTAGGACTGCAGATGCTGCTGGGATAGATAAGATATATTTGGTAGGGATAACCCCAAGACCAAATGATCAATTTGGAAGAACACAGAAAGATATTGCCAAAAGTGCATTAGGGGCAGAGACGTGGATAAAATGGGAGTATAAAGAAAAATTACTTCCATTAATAAATAGTTTAAAGAAACAGAGTTATGAAATAGTTGCTCTTGAGCAAGATGATAGGTCTATTGATTATCGTAAATATAAAAAATCTAAAAAGACAGCTTTAATATTAGGAGAAGAAGTAAATGGATTAGATAAAAACATTTTGAAAAGTTGTGACAAGATAATAGAGATACCAATGAAAGGCAGGAAAGAATCACTTAATGTCTCTGTGGCATGTGGAGTGGCACTATTCAGAATTTTAGATAGATAGTTATTCTTGTGAGGATGGAGTTGTTTCTGCTTTTATAAATGGCTTGTCTACATCCTCACTTGGTTTAGTGAAAAAAGCCCAAACTATAAATAAAATAACTAAAAATATAATAATTTCAACACCAAAACTCAATCCACCACTACTGTGATGTGTTTTCTTTTTCTTATCATCTTTCTTTTTGTCATCTTTTTTATCTGCCATATAATTTTATTTTATTTTTAATATATTAATAATACTATCTTTTTCCTAAAACTTTAAGTGCTTCTTTAATGCGAGCATTTGTGCCTTCTAGTGAGGAGGGAACTTGCTTCAACGCATCCCTCGCTTCATTTTGAGAATAACCCAAAGATTTAAGTGCTTCTAGTATATCTCCCTCTTCTCGAAGAGTACTTGAAGTACCATCTACATTTTTATAATTTTGTAATTTATCTCGAAGTTCAATTATGATTTTTTCTGCAGTTTTTTTGCCAATACCAGAAACTTTATTTAGATATGCCACATCACCCGTAGCAATAGCACTTTTTACTGTTTCTATTGGAGCAAGTCCTATGATAGAAAGGGCAGAGCGTGGACCTATGCCGGATACATCTAAAAGTAATTCAAAAAATGAAAGTTCTTCTGTATTTATAAAGCCAAATAAATCGATAGAATTCTCACGAACTGCTGTATATATGAATAAAGATATTTGTTTACCTTTCTCACAAAGTAAAATAGTTTCAGGAGTGACAGATACTTTATAGCCTATACTACCAGTATTTATGATAATGAATTTATCTGTAGAATAAATAATTTCTCCTTCTAAATAAGCGATCATATATAAATAATAGCAAATATTGCTCTTTTCGGCTATTTCTGGTATTGTTTATACGTCTCAGTCAAAAATTACTAAGTATTAATTATATAAAACAATGCCAATTACAAAATCAGCAAAAAAGGCTTTAAGGGGGTCATTAGTCAAAAAGGCTATGAATGATCGCAACAAGAAGGCTATTAAAGAGTCTTTTAAGGAAATAGAGAAGCTTATAAAAGAAAAGAAAAAGGCTGAAGCAAAGAAGCTTTTACCTAGTGCTTATAGCGCTATAGATAAAGCTTGCAAGAGAGGAGTTATAAAGAAAAACACAGCATCTCGCAAAAAAGCTCAACTTTCAAGAATCACAAAATAAATAAAACCCCCACTAATATTGTGGGGGTTTTATTTTATAAGTTATTGTTTTGGTGCTGTTTCGGTTGCTGGCTTTGTAACTTGTACTGTTACTGAATCAGTCCCTTGTAGTGGAACTATCTTATTATTTTGGAATTTCCCATAACCCCAATTCATCATACCGTTTCTTTCAAAGCGGCCATTCCTTTCTCCTCTCATTTCTCCCCACTGTGTTCCTAAGCAGAAAGCTATTATTAGAAGAATTAATACAACGATTTTTTTCATCATGTGACACTTCTTCCAATTGTGGCAACATCCCATACCATGTCCACAATTCATCCCATGTCCACAGCCCATTCCACACTCTTTACCTTCACAGCAACCCTTTTTTTCTTGATTTTCCATATTTAAAAATTATTTAATTTATAATAAAAAGCGACTTATCGAGGTATTATAACACATAATTATTTTGCTTGCAGATAAGCATATATTAGTGTAAATTAGAGTCGTAAGAGATTGGTCTCGTCGTTCAATGGATAGGACGTAACTTTGCGGAAGTTATGATGCAGGTTCGATTCCTGCCGGGACCACATATAAAAAAGCTAGGTTTACCTAGTTTTTTTATATGTGGTCCCGAGCAAGCAAACTTCTTTGCTTGCGTGCAGGAATCGAAAGACTTTTCGTTCTCTTGTGTTAACAAGAGCGAAAAGTACCTGACGATGTAATCGTCGATAAGTGTACTCACGGTCCTGCCGTATTTAGAACCCTATCTTCTCCATAAATTTCATTGATTTAGATTCTTCGAGTTCTATGTTTGGAGTGACTTTTAAGAGCGCCTCTCTTACCTTATCAGCTATATTAAGTGATAGAGGAATTGTATAAACCGGAAGTAAATATTTATCTATTTCTATTAGAAGTATAGCCTCGTCAATTTCCTTTTTGAGATGGAAACCTTTAATTTTCTTCCATTCGTATTTATCTTTCCCCAAAGATAGACCAGAAGTTTCTATGGTGAAGGTCATGTCCTCTGGGCGACGAATAGAGAAGAGGATAAGTGAAGCCGCCCCTACGATAATAAAAATAGCAAACACATAATTTGCTTTCCAAACTGCAAAAACACACATAACAAGAGCTATTAATAGAATTGTCCAAAGGAAATCCATACTTTTATCTTTGTGTTTGTATTCAGGAGCTTGCCATTCTATTTTCTCTAATACTATTTCTTCCATGTTTATATTATACCAACATTAAAAACAAAAGACCAATTTATAGTTTATTTTTATACCACAGTTTCAGACCATCATTTTTGTATCTTGGAACTAAGTGTAAATGAAAATGAAATACAGACTGCTCTGCGTCTTTACCACTTGCTTGTAATAGATTTATTCCAGTTGCTTTATTTTCTTTTACAATAATTTTTGCTATTTTTTGGGCTGTTCCCATAAGTTTTTCTAAATATTCAGTTTCAAAATCAAAAACATCAACAAAATGTTTCTTGGGAATGAGTAATGTATGCCCTTTAGATACAGCTCCAATAGATAAAAAAGCAAGAAAATTCTTATCTTCAAAGACAATATTTGAAGGAAGTTTTTTCTTTACTATTTCACAAAATACACACTTGTTATTTTTTGTCATGCGGAAGGGGGGAGATTCGAACTCCCGAGGGGCTTTCACCCCTGACAGTTTTCAAGACTGTTCCATTAGACCACTCTGGCACCCTTCCGCCTACAACATTACCTTATTTTAAGCATTTTTTCAAGTTTTGAGATTTACTAAAAATAGACCTCTTGAGGTCTATTTTTAATGGTTTTAAATTTTTGTTTTAGAAACACGAATTATGTCTTTTGGAGTTTTCTTTGCAATGTAAAAGATATATATAATGTCTAGTATTGCAAAAGTGTTTAATAAAATAAGTGCTATAAACCATCTTTTGTTTCTTGTTTGAGCTGCTGTCCAAACAGCATAACCCTTCCATGGGAGAACCCACAAAACTAAGATTAATAAAAATAAAACCATATTTGCGTTTATTGTTTCCATATAAACATATTGTATCAATAATCATTTTTTATGACAATATGGTATTATGAAAGAATGAAGATTTTAGGTATAGATTATGGATCAAAAAGGGTAGGATTGGCACTTTCTGATGAAGATGCTTCGTTTGCTTTCCCGTATAAAATAATATCCAATAATATGGAACTAGTAGATACTATTCACAATATATGTGGTGCCGAGGAAGTGGGAGCAATAGTTCTCGGAGAGTCTCATGACTTATCGGGCGAGCCAAACAAGATAATGGGAAGCATAGAAGAATTTAAAAGAAACATAGAAGCGGAACTAGATTTGCCAGTTTATTTTCAGAAGGAATTTATGACGACGATTGAAGCTCGTGGTAGAGAGGGGAAAGAAAAGAACAATGCAAAAAAAGTTAAGAAGAATGAGCAAGGACAAGCTGATGCTTCTGCTGCTGCGTTAATATTACAAAGATATTTAGATAAAAAGAATAATAATTAAAAATTTTTAAATACAATTATGGAATATATAAAATTCGAAGATTTTAAAAAGATGGATATAAGACTAGGGACCATTAAAGAAGTAGTCCCTGTACCAGAAACCGATAAACTTTTATGTTGTCAGATAGATTTTAATGAGGTGGATCTAGATGGTAAACCAAAGCTTCGCCAAATTGTCTCTGGACTTCATGAGTTCTATCCCGATTATGTGAGCCTTGTTGGCAAACAAGTATTATATATATTGAATCTAGAACCACGAACAATTAAAGGATATGAAAGCAATGGTATGCTAATGGCAGTAGATGGCCTTGATGGTTGTCCAGTATTCCTTGTACCAGAAGTAGCTGCGCCAGTCGGAAGTAAAGTAAGATAATTTTTATGCTAGACCCAGTATTTTTAATTACAACAGTTGGACTTATAGGGATAATATTTATAATCTTTGCGGAGACGGGGCTTTTCTTTGGGTTCTTTTTTCCAGGAGATTCACTTCTTTTTACTGCGGGTATTTTGGCTTCACAAGGAATATTTAATATTTATTATCTAGTAATTTTTTGTATTATAGCTGCAATTTTAGGTGATAGTGTCGGTTACTGGTCGGGAAAGAAGTATGGACGAGCACTTTTTGAAAGAGATGCAGGGTTTTTCTTTAAAAAAAAGCGTATAAAAGATGCAGAGGAATTCTATGAAAAGCATGGTAAATATACAATTATAATAGCCCGTTTTGTCCCGATTATTCGTACTTTTGCTCCAATAGTAGCAGGAATCGGAAAGATGCATTATTCTACCTTTATTTTATATAATGTTTTTGGTGGTATTTTTTGGGTTACGCTCATGACAACTCTTGGATATTTTTTGGGTGGATTGATATCCAACCCCGACAAATATATAATTCCAATAGCACTATTAATTATTTTTATTTCGTTCCTACCTATAATATATAAATTTATTAGACAGAAGTTTAAAGAAAATAAATAATCCCTTTTATATCAATTAAGATTAGAGTATAATGATAATACGATGAGGCAATTATATAATCGTTACTTTCCTACTCCTTCATACCTAGCGATGAATTCTTTTGCTATTGATATTTCTGACCAGTCTATAAAATATGGGGAGTTATTGGCAACCCCGCACGGACTTCGTTTGGGGCGTTTCGGTAAAGAGAGGATCGGGGAGGGGGTAGTTGTTTCCGGAAAAATAGAAGATCAAGATAAGCTTGCCCTAGTTCTAAAAAAGATTAAAGAAAAAGAAAATCTTCATTTTGTTCGTGTTTCTTTGCCGGAGGAGCAGATGTATTTATTTACACTATCTTTACCAAAAGTTGATGAGAAAAATTTAAGGAATATTATTTTACTTCAAATAGAAGAGCACATACCACTTAAAGCAATAGATACTGTTTTTGAATACGATATCATATCAAGTGGAGATAAGAATATTTTAGTTTTAGTTTCTGCTATTGCACTCACTACAGTAGAAGGATATTTGTCAGCTTTTAAAAAAGCTGGTCTTTCACCTTTATCTTTTGAACTTGAGGCCCAAGCAATATCTCGCGCAGTTGTTCCTAGTGATGATATGGGCCCCGTTATGATTGTAGATTTTGGAGAGACTCGTACTGGAGTGTCCATTGTTCACGAGAATAAGGTATTTTTTACTACAACACTCGACATGGGTGGAGTTAGTCTTACAAATATGATAGCTAAAAACTTTTCCCTTCCTTTTGAAAAAGCAGAAGAGATGAAGCATTCTTATGGCCTTGGTGGAATTTCTAATATAGAAGATATTTTTCCAGTTATTTTAAATGGTATATCGGTTTTACGTGATGAACTGAATAAACAATATTTATATTGGAAGAACCATGATAATTTGGGGATTAAACATGACGAAATAGGACGCATTATACTTTGTGGTGGAGATGCAAATCTTACAGGATTAGCAGATTACCTAGAAGCCAGTATGAAAATAAGAGTAGATCACGCAAACGCATGGATAAATATCTCAGATATGAAAATATCAATCCCTAGTATGTCTTTTGAAGAGTCTCTTGGTTACGCGACAGTTTTAGGGCTTGCGCTTGGTGGATTTACTTATTCACCTAGGGCTATTGTCAATGTCTTACCAGATGGAGAAAAAACTATTTTAAAGATAGAATATTGGAAGCGATTTACCAGCACATTTTTAATTTTTTGTTCTCTTATTATAACGATTTTTATTTTTTTGTTGTTACCAGCCTACTTTCTTTCTGCATCAAAAGAGGTCATAGAAGAAGAAAAATTAAATGTTTTTAATTCTAATAATAAAGATCTTCCTAATATAGACTTGAATTCTACAATTGTTAATATTAATAATAAGTTAAAAATATTATCAGCAGTTAAACCGAGCTATTCTTTTTATAATGATATTTTAGGGATAGTTTTTCTGAATAAGATAGAAGGAATTACTTTTTCCCAATTTCTTTTTAGTCAAAGGAAAGACAAGAGTTTTATGTTGGAAGTCCATGGGGAATCTCGCGACAGGGAAACATTGCGTAATTTTAAAACGATGGTAGAAAAGAATCCAAGGGTTGCTTCTACTATATTGCCCATATCTAATTTCTTAGAAAAGAATAATCTTAATTTTACACTTTCTATTATAATGAAACCATATGAAAAAAAGTAATACCAACTTAATCCTTATACTTTCCATGATACTATTTGTTTTAGTTGCTGGTTTTTTTGTTTATTTTTTTAGTGTTATTAAAAATAAA
>Ga0172379_10007136_pt1 | contig 14651 bp, 8 predicted proteins | sample GrowelOW334metaG_FD_119756 | JGI IMG/M metagenome (GOLD analysis project Ga0172379, IMG submission 119756) | Groundwater microbial communities from an aquifer near a municipal landfill in Southern Ontario, Canada - Groundwater well OW334 metaG | ecosystem: Environmental > Aquatic > Deep...
AGTATCTAATGCATCTGGGGCATATCCAGGAAGTCATAGTTTTATAATTATTGCTTCCAGGTGGATAGGTTCTTTGGCAGCTCAATACTATAATAATACTTGTACGAATGGATGTAGTGTGCAACCATAAATATTACTCAAAAAAGAAACGGTGATCACCGTTTCTTTTGTGATAGTCACATATTCTTTTTGTGTCAAGTTTTGTAACTTTTTATAATCGAGGAATTCAGGACAGTATGGTTTTAAACCATCAACAGCTCCTTTTGCCAAACGCTCGAAGATTAAAGCAAGTCCTTGGTTGATTTGTTTTAAGAACACCCTACTCCGGGTGTTCTTTATTGGGATTAATGTTTTTTAGAACCTAACGTATCCAGGTTATGAACCTGTTCTTTAAAGGTTTGAAATTTGGGGATGAAGTTTGCAAACCCCGTGTGTATAGGAGGAAGATTTAAAAATTTCGTTGTGCATAGAGCATATATGGAGAATGTATACGTGAATTTGACAAAAAATATATCGAGTGATACCATGGACAAGTATTCAACTTTCAAGCAATGCACGATTGAGGATAGATTGAAGGGGAAGGTTACTTTAAGCAACGACTGTTTGTTTTTTTAACTGCTTTAAGGCTTAGAAAGGCTTAAAGTAAAGTGGAGAAATAAAGAGTTAAAGTACCAAGTGAATGTTTGGTTTCGTGCCATCGTCTAATTAGTTGTCGTCATAATATCTCATAGCCCGCTCTTTGTACAAAGGGTGAAGCATGAGCGTTTTTGTATGTCTCAAGAAAAGAAAGGTCTTTCGATTAAGGATAATTTTGGTGCGGGGTCGTCTCTTTCTAAGAGAAAATTTTTCAATCGACGGATCATGGTTTCATTGCCCAACCTGATCGAGGTGCAATTGGATTCTTTCAAATGGTTTTGGGAGAAAGGATTGAAAGAACTGTTGGTTGAGATCAATCCGATGAAAGATTTCGCGGGCAAGGATATGGAGCTCACTTTGGATGATTATTATTTGGATGAGCCGAAGTACGATGAGATTACCGCCAAAGCGAAAAATATTTCTTTTGAGGCGCCACTTCGAGCCAAGGCGACTTTGACGATGAAAAAAACAGGGGAAGTGAAGGAGCAAGAAATCTATTTGGGAGAGTTTCCGCTGATGACGGATCGGGGGACATTTATTATCAACGGTGTGGAGCGCGTCGTCGTCAGTCAACTTATTCGAAGCCCTGGTGTTTTTTTCACGATGAATTATCAGAAGGGACGAAAACTTTTCGGTGCCAAATTGATTCCGAATCGTGGTGCATGGCTCGAAATCGAAACTGATTTCGATGGTGTTATTTCTGCAAAAATAGATCGAAAACGCAAAGCTCCCATTACGACATTGCTCAAAGCATTCGGTTTTACGGAAAAAGAAATCCTCAGTACTTTTGAAGACGTGGATACGGGCGAAATTAAGTTTATGACTGAAACACTCGCCAAAGATCCGGCGCACAATCAAGGGGAGGGATATAAGGAAATATACAAGCGTTTGCGTCCGGGAGATTTGGCGACGGAAGAAAATGCCAAGTCGATGGTGAATGCGATGTTCTTCAATTTCGAACGTTATGATTTCGGCGCCGTGGGACGGTATCGTTTGAATCAGCGTTTGGAAATAGATCGTGAAGATATTGAAGCCAATCGCGTTTTAAATACGGAGGATTTGGTTTTGGTTATCAAAGAAGTTATTAAACTGAATAATGATCCGGATGCCAAGTCGGATGACATCGATCACCTTGGCAATCGTCGCGTGCGAGCGGTGGGGGAGTTGATTCAGAACAAATTGCGTGTGGGTATGTATCGTATGGTGCGCAATGTCAAAGATCGTATGAGTACCTGTGATCCTTTGACCGTTGTTCCCGGACAAATCATCAACCCTCGTCCGGTCGCCGCGTCCGTAAAAGAATTTTTCTCCAGTTCGCAGTTGTCTCAGTTTATGGATCAGGTCAATCCGTTGGCTGAGCTTGAACACAAGCGTCGTTTGAGTGCGATGGGACCGGGCGGTTTGACTCGCGAGCGTGCCGGATTTGAAGTGCGCGATGTGCACCATTCCCATTATGGAAGAATTTGTCCCGTGGAAACGCCGGAAGGTCCGAATATCGGTTTGGTGGGTCATATGGCAAGTTATGCGCGCGTCAACGAGTATGGATTTTTGGAAACACCATATTTGAAAGTAGCGAATGAAGTGGCGAATGATGCCAAGAAACTTGAATATCGAACACTGGCGCAAGAAATTCCCGGTGTGGCAGTTGCGGATACGCTTATCGATGAAGTATTGGCGCAGAAAATCGCTGCGAAAAAAGATATAAAGACTGTAGCGGTTCGACCGTTTATCACTCGTGAAATTGAGTACCTCAACGCTATTGTCGAGGACAAACAAATTATCGCGCATGCCGGTATTCATATCGATGATCATGACAACATTTTGGACGCGATGATCGAAGCGCGCGTGAAGGGTCATCCTGAAATGGCGGAGGCGACCCTTATCAATTATGTGGATGTTTCCGTGAAACAATGTATTTCCATCGCAACATCACTCATTCCTTTCTTGGAACACGATGATGCCAACCGTGCTTTGATGGGTTCGAACATGCAACGCCAGGCAGTGTCGTGTGTTGTGCCACAGGCTCCGTTGGTGGGAACGGGTATCGAAGACAAGGCAGCTGCCGATTCGGGACAGGTTGTTTTGGCTCTGAAACCGGGCGAGGTGATTTCGGTGGATGCGAGTCATGTGATGGTGCGAGAAGAAGCTCCTGCCGGATCGAAAAAACCATACATTGATCATATGTATCATTTGCAAAGTTTTGCAAAGTCCAACTCATTTACCAGTATGAACCAAGTGCCTCGTGTGAAAAAAGGTGCAATAGTCAAAAAAGGAGATCTGTTGGCGGATGGTGCCTCAACCGATCACGGTGAACTCGCTTTGGGTCAGAATATGGTTGTGGCTTTTGTACCATGGCAAGGATACAACTTTGAAGATGCAATTATTCTTTCGGAAAGATTACTTCATGAGGATCGTTACAGCTCCATTCATATCGAAGATTTCTCTCTTGATGTTCGCGATACGAAACTTGGACCGGAAGTGGTTACGCGCGATATCCCGAATATCGGTGAGGATCGTTTGAAAAATCTCGATGAAACCGGCATCATTCGTATCGGTGCCGAGATATCATCGGGCGATATTTTGGTGGGTAAAATTTCTCCGAAGGGTGAGGGCGATTTGACAGCTGAAGAGCGATTGCTTCGCGTCATCTTTGGTGAGAAGTCCCGTGATGTGAAAGACACGTCTTTGTATCTTCCGCACGGAGAGCATGGAAAAGTTGTTGATATTAAGATTTTTTCTCGTGAAAACGGCGACAAATTGCCGATGGGAGTGTTTCAACAAATTCAGATTTCCATTGCCCAATTGCGCAAGGTATCCGTCGGAGACAAACTTGCCGGACGTCACGGAAACAAGGGTGTTATTTCTCGCATCGCTCCGATCGAGGATATGCCGTATCTTCCGGATGGAACACCGGTGGATGTCATTTTGAATCCGTTGGGTGTGGCGAGTCGTATGAACATCGGACAAATTTTGGAAACGCACTTGGGATGGGCGGCTTTGAAACTTGGTTACAAAGTGGCAAGTCCGGCGCTTGACGGTGTTTCAGAAGAAGATATCAAATCGGAACTTCGCAAAGCCGGTCTTCCGGAAAATGGAAAAACGCAATTGGTGGATGGACGAACCGGAGAAAAATTTGATAATGAATCGACCGTGGGCGTGATGTATGTTTTGAAACTCAATCACTTGATCGAGGACAAACTGCATATGCGTTCCATTGGACCGTACTCGTTGATAACACAACAACCGCTTGGTGGAAAAGCGCAATTCGGCGGACAGCGATTTGGAGAAATGGAAGTATGGGCACTCGAAGGATACGGCGCTTCGCATACGTTGCAAGAAATGTTGACGATCAAGTCCGACGATGTGTTGGGACGTTCGAAGGCGTATGAATCGATTATCAAGGGTGAAGCGATAAAGAGTCCGAATCTCCCCGCATCATTCCATGTGTTGGTTAATGAATTGAAGGGATTATGTTTGAATGTGGAGTTGGTAGGCGCAAAGATAGAAAACTTTGATCCCGAAGACGAAGATGTTGTTATAACGGAAGCGGTTATCGAACCGGTAACGCTTGAAGATACGACTCAAAACGCGTAACCTCATTCATATTCAATTCATCTATCACATATAAGGCTTATGAACAATACAACAGAGAACAATATCACAAAGGTAAGCGACTTCGAGAGCGTCCGTCTCAGTCTTGCCAGTCCCGATCAAATGATGGAATGGTCGCACGGAGAAATCACCAAACCGGAAACTATTAATTATCGTACGCAACGTTACGAATTGGACGGTTTGTTTTGCGAGAAAATTTTCGGTCCGGCGAAGGACTGGGAATGTTACTGCGGAAAATACAAGCGCATCCGTTACAAAGGTATCGTGTGCGACAAGTGCGGTGTCGAAGTGACGCGCTCTATCGTTCGTCGCGAGCGCATGGGGCATATCAAATTGGCTTCGCCGGTATCGCATATATGGTTTCTTCGTGGCGTACCGTCAAAAATAGGTCTTGCTTTAGGAATTTCACCACAGGAATTGGAGAAGGTTATTTATTTTTCCGCCTACATCATCACCGAAGTCGATGAAGTGGAAAAGGAACGTGCCGTTGAGCAGTTGGAGCGCGAATACAAATCAAAGCAAAAAGAAGTCAAGAATAATAGTGCCGATGAGAAAACAACCGATGCCGGTATGGATGATTTGAAGGATCAATATCGTTCCGCCAAAGACGATATCAAGAACCTGCAACCGTTTCAAATTTTATCCGAAGTGGAATATTTCAATCTCTCGACTCGTTTCGGACAGGTTTTTCACGCCGGTATCGGTGCCGAGGCGGTACGAAAAGTATTGAGTAAAATCGATATCGATGCCGTGGCTGAGGCGTTGAAAGAAAATCTTGATAAAGACGAATCTCTTGATCGCAAGAAGGCTTTGCAACGATTGAAACTGTTTCAGGGATTTAAGAAGGCGAAATTGAAATTGGAATGGATGCTTCCGACCATTATCCCGGTTATTCCACCGGACTTGCGTCCTATGGTGGCACTTGATGGCGGACGATTTGCCACTTCCGATCTGAATGATCTGTATCGTCGCATTATCAACCGCAATAATCGTTTGAAAAAACTCAACAGTATCGGGGCGCCGGAAGTGATCACGCGTAATGAGAAGCGTATGCTTCAGGAAGCAGTGGATGCTTTGTTTGACAACAGTGCCCGTCGAGGACAGGCTTCGACAGCAGCTTCGACCGGTCAGCGTCGCGCTCTGCGTTCGCTTGCCGATGCGCTCAAAGGAAAGCAAGGACGTTTTCGCCAGAATCTCTTGGGAAAGCGTGTGGATTATTCCGGACGATCCGTCATTGTCGTGGGACCGCAACTCAAACTGCATCAGTGTGGTTTGCCGAAAAAAATGGCTTTGGAGCTTTTCAAACCGTTTATTATCAACAAACTCATCGAGCGTGAGTACGCGCACAATGTTCGTACAGCCGGACGTATGGTGGATGCGGAAGCGGAAGAGGCATATGAAATTCTTGACCAAATTATCGAGCATCACTATGTTTTGCTCAATCGCGCGCCAACACTTCACCGTCTGTCAATTCAGGCGTTCCAACCCGTTTTGATCGAGGGTAAGGCAATTCGTTTGCACCCTATGGTCTGTACGGCTTTTAATGCCGATTTCGATGGAGACCAAATGGCAGTGCATGTACCGCTTACCGATCAGGCTCGCAAGGAAAGTGCTGAAATTATGTTGTCTTCGAAGAACTTGCTCAAACCGGCTTCGGGAGATCCGATCGTGACACCGTCATTGGATATGGTACTTGGTATGTATTACCTGTCGCACATTAAGAAAAATATGAAAGGCGAAGGAAAGATCTTTGGCTCTATGGAGGAAGTTATTCTTGCGTATCAGTCGGAAATCATCGCTATTAACGCTGCAATCAAGCTCTTGTATAACGGAGCAATTATCGAGACTTCAGCAGGACGAGTTTTGGTCAATGATATTTTGCCGGAAGCCTTGCGTTTCGTAAACGCGGAACTTATCAAAAAAGACCTAAAGAATATGATGATCACCATCATGATGTCGGTCGGACAAGACGAAGCAGCTCTTTTCGCTGATCGCGTGAAAGATCTGAGTTTTCGATTTGTCAGCAAGTCCGGTATCAGTTGGGGAATGGATGACTTGAAAGTCCCGGTGGAAAAAAAGGAAATTATGGCAAAGGCCGAGACGAAAGTGGCGGAAGTAAAATTGCAATATAACACGGGTCTTTTGACCAATGAAGAGCGCCGTAATCGTGTGATTGAAATTTGGAATGAAGCCAAAAACAGTATTACGGATGCGGTACGAGCTTCTTTGGATAAGGAAGGACCGGTGTATTCAATGGTGTATTCCAAGGCGCGCGGTAGTGAATCTGTCGTGGTGCAAATGACCGGTATGAAAGGTTTGATGGCGGGTCCTACGGGAGAAACCATCGAACTTCCGGTGAAAAGTTCGTTTAAAGAAGGATTTAATGTGTTGGAATATTTTATTTCGACGCACGGTGCTCGTAAAGGTATGGCCGATACCGCACTTCGCACCGCCACGGCTGGTTATTTGACCCGTCGTTTGGTGGATGTGGCACAGGATATCATTATCCGCGATACCGATTGCGGTGATAAAGAAGGTGCTTATTTGTACCGAGCGGATTCGGATGTCATCGGTCAAAGCTATGCCACTCGCGTCGAGGGACGTGTGGCACTCGTGAGTGTGAAAGATGATTCTGGAAATGTATTAGCAAAGAAAGGTGATCTTATTTCTAAAACCCAATCACAAGCTATCGAAACAGCCAATATCGACAAAGTGAAAATTAGAAGTGTGGTAACATGCAAGAGTATGCGTGGCGTGTGTCAGAAGTGTTACGGTTTGGATCTTGGTCGAAGTGCACTCGTGCAACTCGGACAAGCCGTCGGAGTTGTGGCGGCGCAGGCTATTGGAGAACCGGGCACACAGCTGACGATGCGCACCTTTCACGTTGGAGGTGTTGCCGGATCAGATATTACACAAGGTCTTCCTCGTGTCGAAGAAATTTTTGAGGCTCGTGTGCCAAAGGGTGAAGCTTTGATTGCCGAGGACGCCGGACGAGTGGTATCGATCGTCAAAGAAAGCAGTAAAGTGGTTGTTATTAAGGTTCAGGCGCAAGACGAAAGCGTCAAGGAATATCAGATTGCCGCCGGTACGACTTTGAAAGTCAAAGAAGGCGATTTGATCGGTCAGGGATCGGTTCTGTCTGAAGGACATATCGATCTGCGCAAACTCTACACGGTTATGGGACGTGAAGAACTGCACCGCTATATCATTCGCGAGATTCAAGAAATTTACGCTTCTCAGGGTGAAGGTATCAATGATAAGCATATAGAGGTCATTATTCGTCAAATGCTCTCACGCATTCAGGTGGCGGAACCGGGCAGTACGATGCTTTTGCCGGGCGATGTCGTGGAACGTGTGCAATTTGAGGAGGCGAATGAAGATGTCAGAAAGGCAAAAGGTCGGGAAGCGACCGGGATGGCGCTTATTCTCGGTATTACCAAGGTGGCACTTTCAACCGAGAGCTTCCTTTCGGCTGCATCCTTTATGGAAACGGCGCGTGTTCTCATTAACGCCGCCGTCGCTGGTAAGGAGGATCGTCTGCGAGGTCTTAAGGAAAACGTTATTATTGGACGCCTCATTCCCGCCGGAACCGGTTTTCGAGAAGGGAAGAAGTAGGATAGGTGAGGATTTCCCCCTCTCCCTGCGGGAGAGGGTTGGGGTGAGGGATGTTTGAAAACAGAATCACAAAAAAGTCCCGTATCTGAAAAAGATCGGGACTTTTTGTATTACAAGAAGAACTTTTTTACGTTGAAACGAAAAAATAGAAAAAATATGTTTGCGTTTTGAAGCGGGTGTAGTATACTATATATATTCGTAGTGTAAAATCAAAGAAAAATAAAATATACAGAAATGCTTACCTTTTCCAAACCAACTTTTCTCGGCATCGATTTTGGGATGTCGCATGTAAAAGCCGTTGAATTGACTATTAAAAACGATCGACCGTATCTGTTGAATTATGGAGAAGTGCTTGTTGACTTTTCCGATATTCAAGACATCACAACTCAATCGCAAACACCAGAAGAAAAAATTCGATCCCTTCTCGTTGCTTTGTTGCAAAAAATGGCACCGAAATCCGATTCGGCGTATGTGGCTATGCCAGGGTTCAGTGGCCTGATTACGTTGATTGAATTGCCAAAAATGAGCAAAGCGGATCTTGATCACGCCGTTCAATTCGAAGCGCAACGATACATACCATCTCCTTTGAGCGAGGTTGTTTTGAGTTGGGATATTATTTCCGGTCAACCTGCCAATGAAACGCATGACAAAAAAGAAACAACTCCACCGGTCAAATCGTCAGAAAACCTTGAAATCTTGCTCGTAGCGGCTTTGCATCGCGAAGTGGAAAAGTATGAACATTATATTGCGGCAAGCACCTTGAAAATGGAAATGCTCGAATTGGAAACATTTTCTTTGGCACGTTCGCTTGCGCCTGAAAGTGGTGGAACGATTCTTATTATCGATATCGGATCGAGATCTACTAATCTGATTTTAGTGGAAAACGGACTTATTAAGATAAATCGAAACATCAATGCCGGTGGTCACGAAATCACCACGACGATTTCGGAAGCATTGAATGTCACGTGGGAAAGAGCCAATATGATCAAGGTTGGTGACAAAGACTTTCTGATTAACAAAGAATCAACCATCGTGTTTCCATCCCTTGAATTAGTGATAAGCGAGTCGCAACGGATGCTTATGGCTTACAAGGAAAAACACAAAGATTCGCATGTGGACAAACTGATACTTTCCGGCGGGACGTCGAGAATGAAAGGTATTGAGGAGTATTTTTCAAAAACGCTGAATATTGAAACAATCATAGGTAATCCGTGGAGTCGAATTTTTTATGATGAAAAATTAAGCGGTGCGATTTCGCAATTAGGAGCTTCTTATTCGGTGGCTATCGGGTTGGCTTTGGCTGGAATTGAAGCTTATGATCGGAAATAAATATCGCGGACCCAACAGTTGATCGTTGAGTAAACATGAAACAATAATTTTTTTAATCCTATTAAGGAGACCATTATGGCAAACATCAATCTCTCGCAATCGAGCATGGAAAGAAACAAGCATGAGTTGAATTCCGTTTTTGATAAGAGTCTTTTGATTTCATCGGGACTTTTGATTATTTCTTTTGGTACATGGCTCGGATTGATCGCATACAATTCTTCTCTCGATAAGAAGGTTATTGCCGTCGATCAAAACATCACAACGCAATCGGCGGAAATTGAAAGTGGGGCGGTGAATCGCATTGTTGACTTTCAGGAACGAATGCAAAATGTTGATCAGAAGCTGAAATCGACTGATATTATGCCTCAGGAGATGTTTGCTTTAGTGGAAAAACTTATGGTCACGGGCGTTTCTTTGGATTCGTATGAATATGATCTTAAAACGAAAACAGTATCTATGAAGGCTATGGCGAATGAATTCAAAGATATTGCTCGACAAGTGACGAATTTTAAATCTCAAAGCACATTCAAGAGTGTTATTGTTGGAAGTACGTCTAAGGGAAGTGATGGGAAAGTAATTTCCGATATGATAATTTCATTATAAATAAAAAAGAAAATTATGAATGTTAAAATATTGTTTTTTCCACTTTCAGTAACTATCGCTTTTGCTGTGTTTGTTTTTTATGTAAAACCGGAAGTTGATACGGTGATGCGTACTCGTGACACGCTTGCTCAAAAAGAAACGCTTGCAACCGATATTAGTAAGAAAGTGGAAAATATACATGCTTTGGAAGCAGATCTTAATGCTAATAAGGATAACGAAGAAGTGGTGATGAATTATTTGCCCGATACTCGCGATGATGATCGCATCGTGGACCGCATCAATTTTTTGGTGTTACAATCAGGATTAGTGCTTACGTCTGTAAAGATCGACAAAGTGAGTGATGTGCAGGATATCGCAGTAAGTGATCCTCAGGCGGATATACTCGCAGACAGTTCCGCTATCCTTGCGCCGGTGGGTACGGATACTTCAATGATAAGTCAGACGCCCGTTGAAATTGTGAAGCCAAAAACACTAAGCGTGACAGTGGATGCTCTTGGTTCGTACGAGAGTATTCGCGATGTTGTCGGAAAGATTGCTCATGTGGATCGATTTCAGGAATTTACATCCGTCAGCATAGAGAGAGTCAGTGATACTGCGAAATCATCAACAACTGATTCAACTGAACAACCAGCGCCTTCCACCGTTTTGAATACTCTCTTCACGATACACTTCACCTATTTGCCGAAAGTAAACACCAAAGGCAATTTCAATCGCCCTATTCTTGCTCAGAATCGATTTGATTTCAATACTGTTCAAAAATTGAAGCAGTCTATTTCAAGTGCTATTCCTCCAATGGAAGTTGGTTCGACCGGAACAAACGATCCATTCCTTCGTTAAAAACATACTATGACACAATCGGTCACGAGTGAATCATCTCAAAAAAAAGAAGATGTCCAAGACAAAATAACTTCTCCTGTGAAAGATACCAACACAACTCCTCTCGTGATAGCGGGAGATGCGAATTCATTGGAGGCAAAAGCAAAAGATTTGGGTGTGGAACATTTATCACAGCCCGTTCTTGCTATTGACAAAAAAATACTGCACTTTATTTCTGAAGAAATCGCACGACAGTACAAGATGATTTCATTTGCTCTTGAAGACAATACCTATAAGATCGCCATGGCGTTTCCTCAGGATGTCGAATCGCTCAATATTCTTCGTTTCTTGGCGCAAAAAGAGCAGGTGAATATACGGATATATCTTGCTTCCGAAAGTGTGATCAGTAATATGGCGGGGCAATATGTCGGGACGGAAAGAGCTTTGAATGACGCGGTGCTTTCTCTTAAGAATACGTATGACGAAACGCCTAAGGATAAGAAAAAACAGGATATGGAATGGGGGGTGCTTCAGGATGCGCCTATCGCCAAACTCGTTCAGGTCATCGTGAAGCACGGAGTTGATGGTCGTGCGAGTGATATACACATAGAACCGATCGATAGCAATTATCGCGTTCGTTTTCGCGTGGATGGAATGCTTCACGCTTCTTTGCTTTTGCCACTCGATGTCGGTCGAGCTGTTGTTGCTCGCATAAAAATACTTTCAAATCTTAAGATTGATGAAAAACGAAAACCTCAGGATGGGCGATTTCGTTTTGATGAAAATAATCAAGTGGTGGATCTTCGCGTTTCGACATTGCCGGTCATTGATGGAGAAAAGATAGTGTTGCGTATTCTTGACAAATCAAGAGGTATGAGTGATTTGAGTACGCTTGGTCTTATGGGAAGAAACTACGATGTGTTGTTACGGAAAATTCGCGAGCCGTACGGAATCATACTTATGACAGGTCCGACCGGTTCCGGAAAATCAACGTCGCTGTATGCTTTTCTGAGCATTTTGAATCAAGAAGAAAGAAATATCGTGACACTTGAAGATCCGGTAGAATATTTTCTTGATGGAATCAATCAAAGCCAAGTAAAACCGGAAATCGGTTATACGTTTGCAAGCGGATTGCGATCGATTTTGCGTCAGGATCCGAATGTTATTATGGTTGGTGAGATTCGCGACAATGAAACGGCTGAACTTGCCATTCACGCTGCTCTTACGGGACATCTCGTGCTATCAACATTGCACACTAATAATGCCTTAGGCGCTATTCCGAGATTGGTGGATATGGGGATAGAACCGTTTTTGTTGGCATCTTCTTTGCAGGTGGTGGCGGCGCAACGGCTTGTACGAAAAATTTGTTCACACTGCAAAGAACCGGAAGTGTTTACGGCGCATATTATGGAGAAAGTCAAAAAGGCTTTGACAACAGTGTCAATCGAAGAGGCACAGAAATATCACATCGACTTACAGGGAGAACTTGTATTTTTTCACGGCAAAGGATGTGGTGAATGTCATGATTCCGGTTATTCTGGAAGAATCGCTATTCATGAAGCATTCGAAGTAACCGATCGTACGCAGGAAATTATGACAATGAAAGATGGTGTCGAAGTGGCACTTGCCAAGGAAGCCGTCACGCAGGGAATGGCCACGCTGAAACAAGACGGTTTATTGAAAGCATTGGGAGGATTGACAACCCTCGCGGAAATTGAGAGAGTAACAGAAGGGACAATAATGGTGGATGAAGAATAATTTTTTTAAATAATGTTAACGATATAATCTTATGGAAGAAACAGCTCAAGCGCCGGAAGTAATTCAAGCAGAACCAGCGACGCAAGTAAAAAAGAAAGTGATGCTTGTGGAAGACGATGTGTTTGTCAGTGATATTTATCAGGTGAAAATGCACAGTGAGGGCATCGATGTCATCGCGGTGATGAATGGTATGGAAGCGATAAAAAGTTTGGAAGAGGGGATCATTCCGGATCTGATTTTGCTTGATATCGTGATGCCGTATATGGATGGTTTGGAGGTATTGAGAAAGGTGAAAAAGAATGACGCGTGGAAGAATATACCGATTATTTTGCTTACGAATCTATCCGATAAGAGTCAAATTGACGAATGTTTTGAATTAGGTGCCAACGATTATATTATCAAATCCCATTTTACGCCGTCGGAAGTAATGAAAAAAGTGTATGCTTTGCTTGGAGCATAGGATATGATACACTTCACATAAAGAACATCTTATAAATAAATATATTGTCCCATAATTTTAAATTTCCTATCGATCACGTATGGCAAACTTACATTACGAACAAAAAATGAAGAACCTGCTTTTACTTGTTGGACAACAAGGCGCTTCGGATTTGCACCTGGCGGTAGGACGTTATCCGACACTGCGTATCGATGGCAAGCTCGTTCCGATGTCTCAGGAGGGATTGCTTACATCGGCCGACACGAACGGTTTGAGCGAAGTGATATTGGATGAACACAACAAGCAAGAATTGATGCAAGAAGAGCAAGTTGACTTTTCGTATAATTTCGAAGATAAGGCTCGCTTCCGAACGAATATCTTTTTTCAAAAAGGCTACGTGAGTATTACGATGCGTTTCGTTAACAACCGTATCCGTGGGCTTGAAGAGCTTGCCATACCGGAATCATTATACAGTTTCACTCAGTACACACAAGGATTGGTGTTGATCACCGGACCAGTCGGGCACGGAAAATCAACCACACTCGCCGCATTGATCGACTACATCAATCGTACGCAGGATAAACATATTATTACCATCGAGGATCCTATCGAATATGTGTATACGCAGGATCGTTGCATCATCAATCAACGCGAAGTCGGAAAAGACGCAAAATCTTTTTCGCAGGCTTTGCACGCCGTGTTTCGTGAAGATGCCAATATCGTTTTGTTGGGTGAATTACGCGATCTCGACACCATAAGCACGGCAATGACAGCTGCCGAGACAGGGCATCTCATTTTTGCAACGCTTCATACCAATGACAGCGCACAGACCGTCGATCGTATCACGGACGTGTTTCCCGCGCATCAGCAGAATCAGATCCGCGCTCAATTGGCGAACACGCTTCTTGGCGTCGTTTCTCAACGGCTGATTCCAAAAATCGGAGGCAGTCGTATTCCTGCTGTGGAAATCATGATTAAAAACAGCGCTATCGAGAATTTGATACGGGAGAACAAGTCATATCAGATCGATTCCGTTATCGAAACAAGCCTCAAGGACGGTATGGTTTCCTTGGACAGAGCATTGAGCGATTTGGTGCAACGCGGTTTAGTGGATGTTAATGATGCCTTTCGTTATTCAAAGAACAAAGATTATATGCAGATGCTTCTTAATCATCATAACGGAGCGTAGATGTCTATAGTCGCAAATACCTGCGTAATCATATAAAAATACAAAAAGTATGCGATTCGTTTTTAAAGCCAAAGATGCCGAGGGCAAACTGAAAGAAGGTCTTGTAGAGGCTATGTCTCGGGATATGGCGGTGCAAGTTCTTCAAAAAAGCGAGTTGACGCCCGTGTCTGTCGAAAGAGAAGATCTTGGCAATCAATTCGTCAAAAACTTTCGAAAAATATGGGAAAGTGTGACCCAGAAAGAATTAGTGGTTTTGTTTCGTCAATTGGCCACACTTATCGAGGCCAAAGTGCCACTGGTAACCGCGTTGAGTGCCATTGAGGCTCAGACGGAGAACAAATACCTTCGCATCATTCTCAAAGAAGTAGTGGCGGATATTAATGACGGTATGACATTTTCGGAAGCACTTGCGAAACATCCCGATACATTTTCCTCCTTGACCATTAATATGATCAAGTCGGGAGAAGTGTCAGGCAGTCTGAGACAGTCCATTAACTATGTCGCCAACGGTGTTGAGAAAAACTATCAGTTAAACGCGAAAATTAAATCCGCTTTGTTTTATCCCGCGTTCGTATTGGCTGTTGCCGGTGTCATCGGATTTATTATCGTTTCTTTCATTCTTCCGAAATTGACGATATTGATTCGCGATATGAA
>Ga0172379_10007137_pt1 | contig 14650 bp, 15 predicted proteins | sample GrowelOW334metaG_FD_119756 | JGI IMG/M metagenome (GOLD analysis project Ga0172379, IMG submission 119756) | Groundwater microbial communities from an aquifer near a municipal landfill in Southern Ontario, Canada - Groundwater well OW334 metaG | ecosystem: Environmental > Aquatic > Deep...
AAAAAGAATTTTCCATTATGATGACTGGCTGTAAAAGGTAAAATTTTATGAGCCAACTTAATAACTTTACTTTTACTAAAATCTATATGCTCTTCTTTTTTCTCTCGCAAAATCTTAAAAGCCGTATAAACTAATATAGCTCCAAATATATAGAGCACCCAATAAAATTGATGGATCACGTAAGCCCCTACACCAATAAAAATTCCTCTAAAAACTATGGCTCCTAAAATTCCCCAAAATAAAGCTCGATGATGATATTTTTCTTCCAATTTAAAATAACTAAAAATCAGCATGATCACAAACAAATTGTCCACCGACAGCATTTTTTCGGTTACATAGGCGCTTAAAAATTCGGCAGCCAATGCTTTACTCATGAACAAATAAATCAAAGCACCAAAACCTAAGGCTATGGCTATCCAAAATAAAGATTGCAATAAGGCTGGCCCAGTTTCTATTTTGTGACTTTTTCTATTAAAGTACCCCAAATCAATGGCCAAAAAACCAATCACAATAATACTAAATAAAATAAATAATTGTGTTTGAACTGGCATGGTCAAATACTTTAAAAAAATAAAACCGAAGCACGGCCGGTTTTAATTGATACTGTTTCAACATTTGGAGCGCCTGTGCCGCTGGCACAAGACTTGTCGCCCCTTACTCCACAGTACCCAAGGCTACTTTATAATAACACCTCAATTTAGGCTGGTCAAAACTTGACTAATGTGATACATAAGCTTAATATTAAAAAAATTTGTCAAAAAAAATTTCTTTAAAAACAACCATAATATCAATGAAAAATCGAAAAGGAGAATTACTATGAATTTATCCACACCTGGTTATATTCTAAGTTTAAAAAAACACGAATTGCTCCAGTTGCCACCAAATATTGGACGACCTCTGACCGAGTCAGAAATTCGTCACATTTTGCACACTTTCCTATGTACTTGGAAACATTCCGGCGACTATACAAAACCACATGCCAGTTTGCCAAGCACTACATCATCCAATGGCTGTTGTACTGATTTTTTCATCAACACCCCGCAGGCACTGGAGGTTGTTAATATCAATCGATTGTTAGCCTTCCAACTTGCCCAAAAAATCAAAGAAGAATACCCCGAGGTCAACACTAATACAATCCGGGTGGTAAATCCATCCTACTCATCAACCACCTTGGCCACCAACGTCGCCAACTTCATCAATGCTACAAAACATACCTATCTCAAAAAAACACCCAACGGTGAAAGCCAGACTTGGCCGGATATAAGTTATACGAGCCACGATGAAGTGGTGTTGCCGCTCGACGAAATTACAGCGAGCGGAGTCACAGGCGAGGGCACTCTATCAGTAATTGGCGAAGCAAATCCCGGCGTAAGATTTGCACCAATTTTCCCGATATTGATCAACCGATCAAATGGCACAAAAATTTGCGGATTGAAAATTGTTTCTATCATAACTTTTAACCCGCAAGAATTCAACATTTGGGAACCAGGGCAATGCCCGCTGTGTGCCGCCGGATCAAAACCGATTCGTATTAGAAGCCACCAAAAAAATAACTGGCAAAAACTTTTTGCTTGAAAATAAATCCTAACGTTTTCGAGAACACTCACACCGATGGCTCACCTATCAACTTTACAACCAAGGCAGAACTGGTGATCACTACGGTGTATAAAATTCTTGGAATAAAAAAACTCGCTAATCAAAAAATTAAGTACCACCAATTTCGAAAGTGAATATGAAACAATTACCAGAATTACCAAACGAAATCCAATTACGTTTAAACACAATTGATCTATCAAAAGTCACACATCAACCCAATCAATGAGTACAACCTGGCGAAGAAGTGATTGGTGAAGTGAGTAAAAAAGCCAAAAGATTGTTCATCTTGCTGAATCAATTAGACGACGAGAAAGCGTCGCCAGAACTCCGTAAAATTGTGACTGATCATTTATGGTCAAGCATCAGGAAGCAGTTCCATATCCAACCATCTCCCGAGTCAATTCTTGGCCTGAGAATTGGCTGGATAGCTGTATATATCAAAACAGGATCACCCCCTGTACAATAAAGAAGAATAAAAACATCATTGATCTTACACAAAGAGAGCCATGTCCGTCATAATACGACATCTCTCTTTTTTTATTTAAAAATATTTGATTTATATAGACTCACGTTTCCAACTTGACAAATACAACTAAATTGGATATATTAAATCGCTCTTTAACATTCGTTTAGAGTTTTCTTTTGGGTATAATTCATACCTAATAGAAAACTCTAAACTTTATCACTCAAAACAAACATCGAAGGAAAAACCATGAATACATTTATCAAATACCTAGCCGCCATGTTCATAATTGCAATTTCTATGCTTGGTCAGGGATGCGTCAAAAAAGCAGCTTGGGTCGACATTGATCACAAAACAAAATTTGACCCTAGCCAATATTTAAGACCTGGCTGGTCCAGCAACGAACATGATGAACGAAATGCTAAACTAAGTTCTATAAATCTATACGATTTAGAACTTATCAATCCGCTTAAAACAGCCGAAGGGAAAATCCTTTATGGCGAAGAACGATTTGATTATACCAAAACATATAGTCAAATTCGCCTTGACGCTAATGCCTTGCGAGCTATCTTAAAAAATCAGAGTATGATTCCCAAAGAGTGGAGAAATAAAGTCATCTGTTTTGATGGCGCCATATTTAGGGATGCTGATGGGCACCGATGCTTTTTCTGCCTATACTGGCATGACAACTGGCATTGCAAACTCCTCTATTTCAGTACTCCAATTTTTAATAATTACGTTTCAGCGGTCTATCGCAATAAATAATTAACACCATTTTAACAGGAGAAAAATATGAAAGAATTTGTGGAATTCCCCTCAAACGGCTTTTATGTTGTCACGGAGCCATTTGAAACGGACAATATGAAATTTATCCCAATGGAAGTAGTGGGGATAATAAAATGGAGTGATTCTCGTTATGTTAGAATCACCAAAACAGGAGAGAGATGGGGCGGCTGGGCCAATTATATGGAAGTTGAATTTATGGAAAAACTTCAATGGCTTTCATTTGAAAAAGCCTCCAAACTAACCAACGGCCGTGTAATTACCACCGACTGCACTAATTCACTACCATCGTTTACCGAAGCTTGCGAGCTTATTATTAATTCTGCCGAGATAACGCTCACAACCTGCCACAATGATGCCGAAACCCATAGTGCTTTTGAATATTTACGAGTAATAACACATAGCGCCTCCAAAACAATAAATCCCGAAAGCACAAGTTGCGTGGCCGCCGGTTCTGATATTTCACAACTTATTCAAAAACATGATTGGCCAAGTGTTCTACAGCATCAAGTCTTCCAAAAAGTTATAATTCCGATAACCCTTCTGATTAACGGCGACCCTAGGACAGAAAAAGAAGACCGCTTGCGCACAAACACTTATCTTTGCTATTTAGCAAGCCGTTTTCCGAACGAAACCAAAGGATTGATTGAGCCCTCTATTATGGCCCTCAATCTTCAAGTATAAACCACGATCCAGATTATATTTATATGAGTATGATTTAATTAAACAATCATACTCATTTTTATTTATCCAAAAACTACTTTCCTATTTAGGCAAACTGGAAAGTAGTAAGACTAATAAATTACTGTGAATTTTTATTCTATTTTAATTATCTTACACTCAATCAACTTATTAGTCGGCTGGAATTTTACTTTGTCCCCCACCTTATGCCCCAACAAAGCAGCACCAATTGGTGATATGTGCGAAATAATACCCTCCAATGGGCTAGTTTCCGAAGACCCAAGTATTAAATAAGTTTTTTGTTTGCCAGCTATTTCAACAGTTACCTTAGATCCGAGCTGCACTGTGTCTTTATTTTTAACTGGCTTAATTATCTCTGCTATTTTCAAATGGCCTTCTAAATCAAGTATGTGCTGATTTATAGCTCGCAAACGCCCCTTAGCCATAGAGTAAGCCATATTGTCAGAAAAGTCCCCCATCTCCGCTAGTCTTTTAACTTCAGCTGAAGCTTGTGGGCGGCTAAACTTCTTTAACTTTTCCAACAAACTTTTAAGCTCATCAAACTTTTCTTGAGTAAGATGAGGGTCTAGCTTGGGATAAGTGTATTTGCCTAATTTTCTTCTGGGCGTTTGCATTTATTGAAAACTTTTGTAATTCTTATTCTGTATTTATAATACCACAAACATCACTTGACAAAAATAACTAAATAAGTTATATTACTTTGTTCTTTAATAAATATTTATAGTTCTCTTTTGGGCCTTATTTTTGGGCTTGAAAGAGAACTATAAATCATCAATGATAATATCAAAATTAAAAGGGTAATACAATGAAAAAAGACATCAGAAATATCCCTGCAATTACAAAATTTGCCAACGAAACCAGTGCGTCGTTCAAAAAAGAAGAACACCCGTTATGGTTCTTAGCAAACAACTGGTATTTCAAAAAGAAACAACCGACAGCTCTTATTGAAATATTTATGCTAATGGCAAAGCAAGAAGGGCCCACAACACCAGATCAATTAATATCGCGCTTAGAAGGCAAGGGTCAGATACCAGGACTGCCGAGCATCGGAGAACCACCTGAGCACGACAAGATGTTCTTATGGCTGGCTCTCACACAACCGGGCTTGGCAAAATTTATTTTTCCAGAACTGATACTGGCAAATTATAGGCCACGAATCGGGCCAGCTAAGCTGGGTATTAAGAAGGGCAAAAAAATATACAAATACACTTCGCCAGAGGAGGCATCAATGACAATTGCCATTGCCAAAATACTGGCCTTGGGAGAAAATTTCTTTTCCTCACTTATGGCTGAGGTTGGCGTAAGATCATTCTATACTGAGGCTGTATTTATATGCCGTGAACAACTGCATGAATTTATTACCGAAGATCCAGAGTTAAATAAGCTCTCCCAAAAAGCCTACCGCAGTTTAGGCGTAGCGGCTCGTAAACAGAAAAAATCGCCCACAGAAAGACCATTGGCTGAACCAGTCGAACTGCAATACTGTGGCATCATAATTACCGTCATACAAGACCATAACGGTAGTTTTGGAGCTCATTTTAAAAACGCACCCGGCGAATTCAATAATCTTATGGATGTTTCCCCTTTACTAGGATTCGACTCCGGAGATGTGGCTATTCTTGCGGGAACAAAATTCATCAAAGCGCATCAACCGCAGGAGATAGAACAGATTGGTATTTATACACTTTCGGTCCGACTCTGGTGGAACGAAAAATGGGGTTATGGTATTTGGAATAACGGCGGTGGTGGTGAAAATTCTTATTCAATCTTCGCGACTCGCGAAAGTGCTATTGATGCGGGAAGAAAACGTACCCAAGAAAAAATCGCTGAACTAGACAAATCAATCGCAGCAGATTTCGAAAGAGCACGCCAACACCAATTGTTGTTCCCCCAAAAAACGGCCCTATTCATTGTTCAACATGCACGCAAACAAAAGCACCGTCATCGCCAACCAAGCGAATCATACGGGGGAATAAAAAACCCCCGGCTGGCGCTTCAACTCGCTTTAAAAGAACTTCGGGTGTATAAATTCACATCTGAGGACACAATTCAATCGGGAATTGGGAATATGATCAGGATAGCAAAACTAATAAATCACAACGTAACCGGATCATTCAACAACATCCCGATCATTGCCGAACCTAATTCTAAGGCGAATGAATTACTCGGCCTATATAATCAAAATGCCACACCAACAACACCGGCGGCTCCTGCAGATAAACCCCACAGAGAGCAAAAACCCAAAAGAAGGAGCGCCAAGTCGGAGCTAAAAAGGCTTAAAGACTTCGCAGCAAACAAAGGGTTTGAAATAAAAATGATAGACAGGGGCGAAAATTTCTCTACTACCCCTGTAGCCGACCGATTTGAAATATGGATCGAAGGAAAAAATGTCGACAGTAAAATTTCATTTGCCCAAAACCTCAACGATGCTATAGATAAGGCTTGGCCTGAAGTAAATGAATTCGTAAAGAAACATACACCAGGAAAATTCAGTAACTAATAATAAGTGTCAATTGCGGGGGTTCAGTATAATGCTGGACCTCCTTTTTTATTCAAAAATCACCTCTCGACTGAGCTCGGGGTGATTTGAAAATGCTGGTACCGCCTAGGAGAATCGAACTCCTGTTGCGTGGATGAGAACCACGTGTCCTAGCCACTAGACGAAGGCGGCAGATTAGAAAACAACTCAATTCTTGCTTTGGCAGTTTTCTTTAAAAATAATTCTCTTTTTCTTGCCAGAGTTTTACTATCAAATGTTTCTGTATAAATAATCTTATATGGCCGATATGGTTTAGTTGATTTAACCTTACCACTATTATGCTCTATTAATCTTCTTTCTAAATTATCAGTAATACCTATATAATGCCAATTTTCTTTATTCCCCAATAGTATATAAAGATAATACATATACTTTAATTAAGGAAGTGTCTCCTTCGGAGAAGGATCCGTCTCCGACGGACTAGCCACTATCCGCCAGAGGCCGACAAGGACGAAGGCGGCATGTTGGCAAATAGCAAATGGCTTATGGCGAATAGCAATTCACTTTAGCGGTATAAGAATAAACTTAAAATTATAAATAGTCAACCCGCGCCATTGGCCATTAGCCACCTGCTACTAGCTATTAAATCCACGGTTTATATTGTCTAACTAGCAATTCTTTAGCTCTGGTCGGCTCAGCCATCAACTCTTTGGTTATTTTTTCACACCTAATACCTTGCGAACCTTTTATCAAGACTACATCCCCAGTTTGCAACCTATCTTTCATAAAAGCAGCTGCCTCTACAGCATGATCAAAATGCCATGCATGATCAGGATTAAAACCAACTTCTACAGCCCCGTGCCTAAGCTCGCGTGATCTTTCCCCTACTACTAATAAATAATCTATTCCTAAAGTAGCTAGCTCTCGACCAGCTTGCCTGTGCAGCTCTACACTCTCTTTGCCTAACTCCAACATATCTCCCAAAATAGCCAAACGATGACCCTGATTCTTGATAGGCATTTGCGCCAACACTTGTAAGGCCTCACTCAAAGCCCGCGGCGATGAATTATAAGTATCATCAATCAAAGTAGTCTCTTTTATGCCGGGTAACAATCGCAAACGACCTGGCGGCAAAGGAATGCTAGATAACATCTGCGCTACTGTTAATGGCAACACACCATAACTTAAAGCCATGGCGGCTGCTCCCAGGGCCACATAAACTGGTGGCCGTCCAACCACACCTGGTAAAAGCACTGGTATACTAGTACCTTTGGAAACCAACTTAAAACTTACACCTTGCGCTTCGCCTGCACTATCAAAACTCAAGGCTACAGATTCTGCCCGTACATCAGCGGGCTTATCTATACCATAAGTTAAAACATTAGCTTTTATTTTAGAAGCTAGGGCAGCTACTTGAGCGTCATCATTATTTAATACAGCTGTACCGATAGGCGGTAAAGTAGTAACTAACAAACCTTTTTCTCGCGCCACCACCATAATAGAACCCATAAACTCCAGATGAGTTGGCGAGATAGCTGTCACAATAGCCTTTTCCGGCCGGGCAATTTTTAGTAAATAATTCATATCACCCGGATGATCAATACCATATTCCAATACTAATAATTCTGGGTAATGAGGATTGTGTTTAAAAAGTTGCACAACTCCCCGACTAAAAATTTTCAACCAAACCAAAGGATCACGATAACCAGAGTCAGCTTCCCCTAAGATAGCCAAAGGCAAGCCTATTTCATTATTTAAGTTCTTAGCTGATTCACGTAAACGAAAATGGGGTTTTAATAAAAAGGTGATAGCTTCTTTGGTGCTAGTTTTACCCACTGAACCAGTAATACCAACCACGTGGGGATGATATTTTATAATAGTCAAACGGGCTAAAATTTTCAGCAAAAACTGCAAAATTAATCTCATAAATATTACCAATCTAATTATTTAATCATTAAGTCACTTAATTTCTCTAGTTGGTGGCACTTCGTAATACTGTAACAAATATTTGGCCAAATCGCCAAATAAAGGCGCCGCTGAACTTTCGGCAAAAATAACATCTCCTGGCTCTACTATTTTTATCAACATAACAAATTTCGGATCATCTACCGGTGCAAAACCCACAAAACTACCTATATTCTTACCCTTGGCATAGCCACCGCTAGGCAATGCCACCTCGGCTGTACCAGTTTTTCCAGCCACATAATACCCTGGTACCGCAGCCCGCTTACCATGCCCGCGCTCCACCACAGAGACCATCATAGCGCCTAAGGTGGTAGCAGTTTGCGGAGCTATCACTTGTCTGACAAAAGTAGGTTCAAAGGATTGTTTTTTACCATCGGCATATCTAACTTCTTGTACCAACATTGGTCTCATGAGCCTACCTTTATTAGCCACTGCCCCAAAAGCCGCCGCGAGTTGCAAAGGTGTAGCCGAAATACCTTGTCCAAAAGAGGCAGTGGCTGGATAAATTTCACTTTTTCGTTTTAAAGATTTTATATTACCACTACTCTCGTGCGGTAATTCTATATTAGTTGCCTGACCAAAACCAAAACGTTCTACTACCTCGGAAAATTGTTTAGCGCCAGCCTGCCTCATAGCAAAAATAGCTCCGGTGTTAAGTGATAATTCTAAAACATTGGTCATAGTTTGCAAGCCATGGGCTTTTTCGTCAGAATTTTTTATAGTGTCGGGCCCAATAGTTACAACACCCGAATCAACATAAGTTGTATCTGGGGTAACCGCACCTTTATCCAAAGCAGCTGCCATAGTGATAGGTTTAAAAATCGAACCTGGCTCATAAGCAGCCGAAGCAGCCGCATTGGCAAAAACCGATATATTAGAAGCTGTGCGATAATTATTCGGATCAAAATCAGGCGCATTACACAAAGCGCGTATAGCTCCACTCGAAGGATCCATAATAACTACGCTGCCACCCTTGGCTCCATGTTTTTTTACCCATTCATCCAAAGCCGAGCAGGCGCGGTATTGAATATTTTTATCAACTGTCAACACCACATTGGCTCCATTTACCGCCGGAATCAATTCACGTTCTCCCAAAGTTATCAAACGACCAGCTGCATCTTTTTCTGAACGCAAGCGTCCAAAAGTTCCAGCTAAGGCTGTTTCCCAAGATTGCTCTATACCATATTGACCTTGTTTTTTCTCATTTGCAAATCCTACAAAACCAGTGAGTTGTCCAAAGGTTTTGCCTTCTGGATAATAACGAATAGTTTCCGGAGCAATCGCTATGCCGGCTAACTTCAAATCTAATATTTGTTTAGCTAACTCATCTGCAACTTCGTGCTTCAATGGTTCATAAGGATCACCCGGCTTATTTAAATTAGCTTCCACCACACTTGTTTCTAAATTAAGTAAGGGTGCTAAAATTTTGGCTGTGGCTTGATAATCTACTACATCTTTGGGCACTGCATAGATTAAATTTAAATTTCTATTAACCGATATAGGAACCTCTTTATTAGGAGAAAATTTATCTTGCGCCAAAATTTCTCCTCGTTCGGGTATTAATTGTTTCCATAAATCATGCTGGCCAGAAGCCAAAGCAGCATACAAACTGTAATCCATCACCTGCAGCTCAAACAAACGCAAAGTTATGGCTGTTAAAAAAACAAAAAAGACCAGCCGCACAAAAGCTAGCCTTTTAACGACGCCCGAGTTCAGGTCCCCGCGCGCCATATAATAACGCTTAACGTACTGCTACTCCTACGCCCGCCGGCACAGCACCTAAATACTCAATACGATCTACGGCCACAAAACCACCTTTGGAACTCTGCTCCGAACCACGCAAAGCCTGTCCGCCCGAAGCTTCAACTTCTAATTTACGTTGTTGCTCTTTCAAAATACTAGCCCTTTGTTCCAAATCACGAATTTCATAACCTTTAGTAGTAACACTGCCTACCAATACTAAATAAGTAACCAGTGATATTACTAAAGCCGAAAATAAGGCTAAGCCAAGACTGCGACTAGTACGTGGTTTAGAATTTAATGAAAATTTTTGTTTTTGCTGGGAAAGCCATTTAAAGGCGAACATAAGTGAGCTAGGTTAAAATTATTTAGATTTTATATTAAATTTTTTCAGCTAATCTAAGCTTGGCGCTGGCGGCTCGGGGATTATTTTTTACTTCAGCTAGTTTAGCTACGATGGGCTTAGAAGTTATTACTTTTAAAGTGGCTCGGTGAGTACAGCGACAAACTGGTAATTGCGGCGGACAAATGCAATTTCTTGATTCTTGACGAAAAAAATTTTTAACTATTCTATCTTCACCCGAATGAAAACTTATCACCGCCAATCTACCGCCTGGAACTAAAACTTTGAGAGCTCCGGCCAAACCTTGCTTGATCTCGTTAAACTCGTCGTTCACTGCTATGCGCAAAGCCTGCCAAATTGTAGTGGCGGGATGAAGCGAACGACGATTACTACCTTTTACCAAATAAACTATATTTAACAAATCATCTACAGTTTTAAAAGGTACCAATCGTCGATGTTTCACTATTGTGCCAGCCAGTGCGCGAGACTTTTTTTCTTCGCCATATTCATAAAATATTTTAGCTAACTCTTGTTCAGGATAGGTATTTAAAATGTCTGCCGCTGTTAAACTTTGGCTGGTATCATATCGTAAATCCAATTCTCCTTTAGTTTGAAAAGAAAACCCTCTAGTTTCACTGGCTAATTGTAAAGAAGAAAAACCTAAGTCAAACAACACTCCAGTCACCGGACCAAATTTATACTTATCTACATATTTTTCTAAACTAGCCAAAGAATCATTGACAAACGTTACTCTAGATTTTAATTCAGCTAAATTTTTTTGAGCCTCCGGCCAAACACTTGCATCGCGATCAAAAGCTAAAAGCTTACCGCTGGGTGCTGTAGCTTTCAGTAGCGCAGCCGCATGCCCGCCAGCCCCTAAAGTACCATCAATAAAATTTTGCCCTCTCGTAGGCCTTAAACCAGTAATAACTTCTTGTAAAAGAACGGGAATATGAGTAACAGCCATAACAGTAAAATATTTATATCAAATCCCAAAAAATCAAAACCAAACGAAATAATTGATAAAACATTTTAAAATTAATTAATCTTAAACGCCTAATTCACCTAAGGCTTCGGCAATATCGCTGCTATCTTTTTCTGTACTCTTCTTATAAGTAGCCCACTTAGACTCGTCCCATAATTCCAAACGATCATATAGCCCAGCCACCACCACTTGGCGTTTGATACCACCATATTGACGCAAGTAATCTGGAATCAACATCCGTCCCTGATTGTCTATTTCTACATCCATAGCGCCAGCCAACATTAAACGTGCAAAAGCGCGAGTATTCGCCCGCGCCAATGGTAACTTTGCTAATTTTACAGCCAAATCCTGCCAAGCTGTTTTGGTATAAATAAACAAACAACTATCCAAACCCCGAGTTACGACGGCGCCTTTCTTAAAATCTGACCTAAACTTAACCGGGACCTGAATACGGCCCTTGTCATCTAGAGAATGGTGATATTCCCCTATAAACATAAGGAATTTGCTTTACTGTCAATTAAATTATCTAAGAATACACAGTTTGGAACCCTTATCCCCACTTTTATCCACTTCTTACCACCTAAATCCATTTTACACCACAAAGCTACACTTGTCAAATACCCCCACAAGTGGATAAGTACAACACAAACTAATAAATGGTGTCAAATATTTACCAATCGTTACAAGTTGGTAAATAAAAATAAAAAAAGCTCGTCTGGTTTGACGAGCCCTTGCCTTTATACTGAGGTTTGAATTTATAACTTATATATTAGCCACCGGAATGCTGACGGTAATGTCCTTGGTAGATGCCATAATATTATCTATACGTATACGCGACGGTCTGCGATTAACTGGGATTTTTCTATTTTTACAAATTCGTTCCAGAAGCGCATAACGCAGTTTATTTTGAGCATCAGTGGTAACTTCCTCATCTGTATTACCCTGGGCTTCGACTTCGGGTATTGCTGGAAAAGTTGCCACAAGACGACCGTCCATGTTTTTATCTCTTATGATCAAGGCAGTAAATGTATAATTACTGTCCATAATGCTACCTTTTATATTGTGAATGTGTTTGTAACTATATTTATTTTCTACAACCTTACTACTAGATTATACAAAAGTCAACAGCTTACTACCTTAAATATCTTATCCTACGCCCGGACCACTATAATGAGGTAAAATCAATTTTCGAAAATTACGCTTATTAAATTTTTTACCAATTTTATCGCAAGTCTCCCCCACCTCTGCTTCTACTATTGGCCAACTATAAGCATAGGCCAGAGCGTTGGCAATAGTACACACCAAACGAATTTGTGAATAACTGCCCGCCCCTTGCACTACAACCAGACCACTTATTTTTACTTTGCTAATAAAACCCATCAAGCTTGGTAAAAATTTTTCCGTGCGCGTACCATTCTTAACCAAACGGCGTTTTAAAACCTTATCATTAGTTAATGAGGCTAGAGTTAAGTCACGACTAGAAACGCCATCAATATATAACCAAATTTTAGATTTTGTTGTAAGCTTCTTCATAATTTGTTTTATTTAATGACGGCCAAATGGTTATCTTGGCTATAGCTCCTATAAGCATCAAGCCTCCTAATATTTGTACCCAACTTAAAACTTCATGCAAAAAAATCCAATTCAAAACTACGGCCGCGAGCGGCCAAGTTAGCTCTAATAAAGCCGACACTGAAGCGCGTGTGACCTTGAGTCCTCGATAATAAAAATACATAGCACCAAACCCCGGCCCCAACATTATAATTACCAAATACCAAAAATCACGCCAGGAAATATCAGCGACCGCACCCAAGCTATTGTTAAAAAATAAAATCATAGCTAAAAACGGCAAAGCAACTATAAATCTTAAAGCTGTTACCAAAGTATAAGGTAAATCACGGGATAAGAATCGGCCAAACACTGTAGCGCTACCCCACAGTATAGCAGCAAGTAAGGCCAACATAATTCCTATGGCACCACTATTATAAAGAGACAACTCTGGCACTATTTCTGGAAAAGATATTAAATAACCGCCCACCAATGCCACGACTGCCCACCACCAAAAATTTTTAGGCAAACTTTCCCGTAATATCAAAAAGGCTAATAAGAAAGTAAATAAGGGCTGAGTTTTTTGTAAAAGTATAGCTACCGAGGGGCCAACATAAGAAAAAGAGGCCGTAAAAGCCACAGTGGCTAAAGCTGAAGCAGCTACGCCTATAAATATTACCGACCACCATTGTTTAGTATTTAGGACTTTTACTCGCTCCCAATTGCGCCACAAAATAGGCAAAACAAACACCAAAGCCAGCAAGTGCTCCATAAACACTATTACCCAAGAGCTCAAATGTTGAGTCAAAGGTAAACGAAACAAAGCATCCGACGCCCACAACAAGGCAGCTAAAACAATAAATAACGAAGTCATAGATAAAACTAATATCAAAAAATGTTTAGATATTAGAAATTAAAAATTAGAAATTCGCCAACTATTCTCCTTCTTGCAGCTTATCAACCATTACGGTCTTTGGGCCGTTAAGAATAGTTAATAAAAATTTATCAGCTACTGATTGACGTTCGTTGTACTCTCTAGTAGAGAGTAAAGTATAATTTAACTCTTTCCCAACTTCACGTTGGAAACGCTCAATAGCACGCAAAAAAAGATTCTTATCCACCTTACCCACTACAATCAAATCAGTTAAAGGCGACTTAGCCCCAGCAAAAGAACCGGTTAAAGCTAAATATTTAATTTTGCCAGCATCACAAATGCGACGCACCAAATCTTGCTCTACTAAAAGTTGCGACTTCGTTAGCACTGCCTTTAGCTCTTCCGCTAAAACAAACTTAGGATTAAGTTGATAATATTTTTTGTCAGTTTGTGTATTAGTAAGTACTACTCCTAGGTTTACTAAATTGGCCAATTCACGACGCACGGAATTAAGCTGTTCATTTATCTTACGAGTAATCTCGCGTACATAATAACTAGTGCTGGCATTAGTTAAAAACAAACGCAATAATTTTACTCTAGTACGTGAACCAAAAAGTTGTTCAAGCATAATATGGGTCTAAAACGTAAATCTCAAAACTTAAAATCGCCAATAGGCAAAACAGAATGACTTAGATTTAAGATTTTTAACATTTATAGTATACTGAAATAAGCAATAGTCGTAAAGTCTTATGGAGGAAACCCCAAACAAAACGCGACATCATCTTAAAGTAGCCACTTTAAGCCTACCAACACGTGAAACACAGGTGCTAACTTTAGTTTTCCCTGGCGCCACTACCTTATTAACTTTAGCTGAAGTTAATTTGAATCCTGGCATCAGAGCTGAATTCACTGCCGGCCTAACTCGTGAACTAGAAAAATGTCGCGATAAAATAAAAGAAACTAGTAGCACCCCCGATGTGCAACTAGAATTAGTGGTAAGTGAACTAAATAGTTTCTTACAGCAACATCAGGGCATTTTAGGTAACCCTCTGGCACCTCGTTGTCGTTTGTGTGTTTGTGCTATTCAAAATACAGAACTAGCTATTTCTAGCATGGGCTACTTGAGCGCTATTTTAATAGACTCTACTCAAGCTACCAATATTTTAGAAACT
>Ga0172379_10007138_pt1 | contig 14647 bp, 9 predicted proteins | sample GrowelOW334metaG_FD_119756 | JGI IMG/M metagenome (GOLD analysis project Ga0172379, IMG submission 119756) | Groundwater microbial communities from an aquifer near a municipal landfill in Southern Ontario, Canada - Groundwater well OW334 metaG | ecosystem: Environmental > Aquatic > Deep...
ATCGGATGGATGCCATCCAATACTTCAAAACCTAATTTTTTTGCTCCGGTTCTAAAATATTCCGAATTCTCCTTAACTTTATTCAAAAGTTCCGGTTTTTCTTTCAACAAATCCAACGCCCTGATAGAGGCCATTACTACCGACGGAGGAACGGAATTTGAAAAAAGATAGGTTCTGGATTTTTGGCGGAGCAATTCTATAATATCTTTCTTGCCTGCAATATACCCGCCCACCGCTCCACCCAAGGCCTTGCCAAAAGTTCCTGACAAAATATCAATTTTCCCATGCAAGCCGAAATGTTCCGGCGTACCAGCGCCAGTCTTACCCAAAACTCCGACGGCATGCGCATCATCCACAAATAAAAGCGCTTGATATTTTTCCGCCAATTCTTTTAGTTTCGACAATTGTGCCAAATATCCCTCCATGGAAAATACCCCGTCGGTGACAATAATTTTAAAACGATAATTTTTATTTATATCTTCTTCAAGCATTCTTTCCAGGGTCTCAATGTCTCCGTGCGGATAAATCCGCTTGATGACACTTTCTTTTTTGCAAAGCTTGAAGGCATCTATGATGCTCGCGTGGTTGAGCTCGTCGCTGTATATCGCGTCGATGTAGGGCTCCGGGCTACCGAAAGCCTCATTGGTAATGGTCGCGAAGAAACCGAGATTCGTCATGAAATTCGTGGAATATAAAATGCTGTCTTCCACCCCCAAAAATTCCGCCAACTTTTTTTCTAAAGTTTTATGAATGATTTCCGTGCCGGAGATAAACCGCACTGAAGACAGGCCAAAACCGTATTTTTTCATCGAATCTTTTGCTGCTTTAGAAATTTCCGGATGATTTGCCAATCCTAAATAATTATTCGACGCAAACATCAAGACTTTCCTCCCCCCAATCTCCACTTCCGCTCCCTGGGCTCCTTCTAATTCCCGCTCCACCTTGAATTTCCCTGTTGATTTTAACACTTCAAATTCTTTGTTTATAGCTTCGTGTAGTTTTTCAGAATACATAAAATTTTGATTATATTAATTTATCTTTTAAATTTTTTAACATCTCGTTAGTCATTTTTTCTAAATCATATTCATGGTGCCAGCTCCAATCTGCTTGCGCAACACTGTCATCAATGCTTTTAGGCCAAGAGTCGGCAATTAATTGGTGAAAGTCCGGATTGTAGCTGATTTCAAAATTGGGTATATGTTTTTTTATAACTTGCGCAATTTCTTTCGGAGAAAAACTGATCGCGGATAAGTTATAAGACATACCGGATTTAAGTTTTTCTTTGGGTGATTCCATAAGTTCCATTGTTGCGCGAATCGCATCATCCATATACATCATCGGTAAATAAGTATCTTCGGAAAGAAAGCTCGTATATTTCGCTTCTTTAAGGGCGCCATAAAATATTTCCACGGCATAGTCAGTTGTTCCTCCTCCCGGTTCGCTCTTCCAGCTAATTAAGCCGGGATAACGCACACTGCGCACGTCTAGGCCGAATTTATTCTTATAATATTGACATAAAAGTTCTCCGGCATATTTGGTAATACCATACATTGTGGTTGGTTCAATGATTGTTTTTTGGGGAGTATTCTCTCTGGGAGTTGTAATACCAAAAACCGCGATGGAACTTGGCCAAAATATTTTTAATTTTTCCTCTACCCCCAGATCTAAAATTTGACGTAAACTACTCATATTCAAATCCCAACAAAGTTTCGGATTTTTTTCGCCGGTTGCCGAAAGCAAGGCTGCCAACAAATATATCGCAGTTATTTTTTCTTTTTTAACCAAAGTACGCGTAGCCTCCATATTCATCGCATCCAAAACGACATATGGCCCGGTGCCTTTAAGTAAAACATTTTCTTCCTTAATGTCAGTGGCAAAAACATTGTCATTGCCATATTTTTTACGGAGCGCCAACGTAAGCTCAACTCCTATTTGTCCACAGGCACCGATAACTAAAATTTTTTCCATAATTTATATTATATATTATTTAATCATAATCAAAGAAACCTCGTCAGAAGCTTCTTCTAAAACCTGAAAACCAAGAGCTGAAGCAAGACCTGAACTGGCTGTATTTCCTCGCTTGATTGCCACCCAAAGATTAATATTTTGTTCAGTATTTTTAACATTTTGCATATAAATATCCGTGGCAAAATCAATAAAATTTTTCATAATTCCCTTTCCTCGAAAAGGTTTATAGGACCGCCATCCGGCTGTATGCCAATTTTTTTCATCACCAGGAAACAAAGATTCTGGACCAAACCAAATCAACGCAGCCAAAGTATCGCTTGATTTATGAATCAAACAGATTGGTGTACGATTTTTTTTATACCAATCTTCATATGATCCTTCCCCAAAACGTTTTTTATCACCAGTATTTTTCTGTAAATCGACATCATTTTCATTTAAAGAAAACTGTTGAAGTTGTTCAACATATTTTCTTTCAAGCCCAATAAGCAAATCAAACTCTTCACCTTCTTTAGAAAAAGCATCGGCAATATAAATAGAGTTATAAATAGACAATGGTAACAAAAAGTTGGGCAGATTTTTTTTAGAAATAATTTTCATAAATTATTCCACCGTCACGCTCTTGGCTAAATTTCTCGGTTTATCCACGTCATTTCCTCGTTCTACCGAAATATAATAAGCCAAAAGCTGCATCGGGACAAAAGCCAGGATTGGATTCAGTATTTCGAGAGTTTTTGGAATGTAAATTACATCGTCGGCAATATTTTTCATTTCTTTATTGCCTAGAGTGGTCAAAGCGATGACCCGACCTCCGCGCGCCCTGATTTCTTGTATGCCTGTTTTGCTTTTTTCGTACATACTGTCCATGGGCGCTATAACAAGTGAAGGAAAATTTTTATCAATTAAAGAAAGAGGTCCGTGTTTTAATTCCGTGGCATTACATCCTTCCGCGTGAATGTAAGAACATTCTTTAAGCTTGAGTGCTCCTTCCATGGCCGTCCCAGCATTGTATTTACGTCCAAGAAAAAAGAAATTATTGCTATCCTTGTATTTTTTCGCAAGCTTTTTTATATCATCCGCATCTTTTAGAATTTTTTCTACCAGAGTTGGGAGCATAATTATTTCTTTTATAATTGCTTGACCTTTTAACTTAGAAAGACCACGCATCCTGCCTAAATAAATCGCCAACATAATTTGCAAAAGCACCTGCGAAGTTGATGCTTTGGTGGAAGCTACGGCAGTTTCCGGCCCGACATGATTATAAATACCTGCATCTACCGTTCTCGCAATACTTGAACCGATTACATTTACAATACCAAGCGTCAACATTCCTTTTCGCTTGGCCTCTTTAATTGCATTGAGAGTATCGGCTGTTTCACCTGATTGAGAAATGGCGAGTAAGCCCGTATTTGCGTCAATTGCCACTTCACGATAAGTAAATTCAGAACCATATTCGACTTTTGTCGGAATCCCCGCTAATTCTTCAAAAGCGTATTCACCAATCAAACCAGTAAAACGCGCTGTGCCCATTGCTGTTACAGTAAGGCGCTTTAAAGCTTGAAGCTGTTTTTTAAATGGTTCAAGTCCGCCAAATTTTACATTGCCTTCTTTTAAGATAAGGCGCCCACGAATAGTGTTACGCAATGATTCCGGCTGTTCAAAAATTTCCTTCAGCATAAAATGCGGAAAACCCCCGCGTTCCAATTCTTCAATTTTCATCTCAAGCTTGTGAACATAAGGATTTTTTATTTTGTTGTCTATTGTCTTTATTACAAGTTTCTTATTTTTTATTACTGCCATTTCCCTGTCTTCTAAATAAATAACCTTGTTGGTATATTCAATAATCGGCGTTGCATCCGAAGCAATAAAGAATTCCGGATTTTTTTTGGTGCCTCCCACGCCAACAACAGCCGGACTTCCAACTTTTGCCACTACAATAGTATCCGGTTCATCTTTTGATAAAACTAAAACAGCGTAAGCTCCGACTACTTCCTGCAAAGCAAGTCGAACTGCTTCGTCGATTGAAATTTTTGTATTCTTTTTTATATCTTCAATTAAATTCGCTAAAACTTCCGTATCCGTGTCACTTTCAAATTTATAGCCCTTCTTTATCAGCATTTCTTTTATAGAAAAATAATTTTCTATAATTCCATTATGGACAATCGCAATTTCCCCGGAATTTGATAATTGCGGATGAGCGTTTCTGTCCGACGGTTCACCGTGCGTCGCCCAGCGAGTATGCGCAATACCAACTACCCCTGAAAGATTTTTGTCTTTAACAAAATTTTTTAACTCCGCGACTTTACCCTTTTTTTTATATACACAGAGAACATTCTTTTCCAAGAGTGCCACTCCCGCAGAATCATACCCGCGGTATTCCAATCGCTCTAATCCTTTGATTAAAACCGCATATGCTTCTCTTTTCCCAATGTATCCGACAATGCCACACATATCGTTATGGTATCACAGGTTCAGGTTCGGGAGTAGGCTCAGTAACTGGCTCTGGAGTTACTTCTGGCGTTGGCTCTGGGGTCACCTCTGGCTCCGGAGCTGATTCAGGAATTGGCTCTGGTTCAGAAACTACTTCCGGTTCGGGAGTAGGCGTAGGCTCGGGCGTCGTTTCTGGAGTTACTTCTGGAGTAGGTTCAGGATTCGGTTCCGGCGTAGGCTCGGGAGTCACTTCCGGCGCTGGGGATGATCCGGAACCTGATGAAGAACTTGCTCCTGCGTTCAGAAGAAGCGCATCGAGTTCCGTTTTGGTAATACATGTCTTGGCGCCAGTATCATCCGAGACGCACAAAGATTTTGTTTCCACTTCTCCGGTGAAAATCTTGCCGATGCCATTTGTCGCATCCGCCAACCAAGTTGTAATTTTTGTGAACAAATTATTAAAGAAAGCGGTGACAAAAGATTCTGAAGGTGAACCTTCTAGTGGTGTAATCGTACCAGCTATAGATTCTAGATTTAGATTCATGTCTTGGAGAGAAATAAGGGTTTCAATATTTGTGTCTAAAATCTCTCCATTTTGGGTTTCGTGCACATAGTCCCAACCGAAACTTTCATTTAATTTTTTCATCATTAATTCCATATCGATAACCAAACTTTTACCAGTCCCTTGATTTGTTGAATCAAAAACCCAGTAGTTGTTTATGTCTTCGTGCGGAGAAAGCAAGGTTGCATTACCGGCTGCATCCATCACCCGCAATTCACCGGATGTTGAATATAAAGAAATACCATTGGTTAAAGTTCCTACCGGAGCGGTGCCGTCAAAAATATCTAAATGATTTGTTCCTTCAGTGGTGGCGCGAACCGCGGTACCGGCAATTTTAACATTACCACTGCCTAATATCGTCATTTTTTCAGTCGGAGTGTTATCAGCAGTTCCGGTACTGCCTGCGGTCGCTGTATAAAAATGCAAGGCGGAAGATCCTGTGCCTGTAGAAATTCCGGATTTCAAAGTCAAATCTCCGCCCGCCAAGTCTGCGGTTCCCGCTATTGCTCCACCCGCATCTATAGTTAAACCTTGTCCAGCGGTGGCGGCAGTCGTATTTCTTTCCATTTGAATTGTTCTTGCCACCTCACCACCAAAAGTAAGCAAAGTGCTGGCGCTGGCCGTGACTGTAGCGCTTACTGTCGCGGCTGCGGGATTACCATCCTCGGTTAGAACAGAAATTGGACCATAATAACTAGTCCTCACGGAACCTCCGGTGTGAATAAGACCGATTTTACCTGCTGCCGTAACATCACTGTTAATCATTTCGCTTATCCATGTCACAGGTTCAGGCGTCCCCGCTAACCATATTTTAACCTTAAGAGCAGTACCAATCATTTGTAAACGAATACTATAAAATTTATTGGGTTCGGATGTAAAACTTGGAGTAGCCAGAGTTGAAGCAGATCCACTAAGATAACGGCCAATGGTCACGTTATCAATGTCGGTACGCAAAATAGCATAATACCCATCAAGATTTCCACTATTATTAATTCTTACCATGGGCCCCGGAAATCCATCACCAATATCGAGTACCTGCACAATGACATCCACATCAGCAACAGCAGACACAGAATCATAAGTTATAACATCGCCAGTGTTGGTTGCATTTTTAAGAACACGCTGATTTCCAGAAAGAGCTACTGTAAATGCGTCAGCAGTTCCACTTCTAATTGTCCAATTGGCAGGCGCTGAACCTATAGTATCCTGAGCAAAAGATGCCGTCGCCGAATTCGTATCCGCATCTTTAACACAACGGCGCACCGTCACGACATCTGCCGCTGAAACAAAACCGGTAAAGGTTGCAGTTGGATTATAATTTGAAAGAGTGGCCGGAACTCCGAGAGAAACAGCATCACCGACGACTGCACCAGTTACGGCAATAGTTAAATCTTCACAAGTGTTCGCATTAGCATGTCCAAAGTCGAGACTCGCGCTACCGGTCGGAGTGGAAGAAGATCCGCCAGCCGCTATCCAACTCATTACTCCGGCATCGGTTGAGGAAAGGACATAACCCGATACTGCGGGATAACCGCTTGGCAAAGTATAAACAGTATTAACCGCCAAGGCTGGAACTTGCAAAGAAGCGTAATTGCTTCCGTCATCTGTATCTTCAAGTAATGTCAAAACTCCTGCCGTAGTCGCTCCGTTACCAATTGTTAAATTAGCATTGCCAGTAATTAATCCATCTGCGCTAATCGCTCCGGCATCAGAAATCGTCACGCCAGTGGATCCGTAGCCACCGTTTATTTTTAAATCTGCACCTGTGCCGGTTGATTCAAGCGACAACACTGTTCGCTCTCCTCCATAATCATAAACAGTAAGTTGCCGTTTTCCGAGATAGCTTGCACCAGTTGTTTCTGGCATAGTGATGATATCTCGCCCAATGTTTCTATATGTACCCGCATAATCATGCATTCCATATGTGTTATAAAAACCTCCGTTATCAGGAGTAAAACCACCCGTGCCTGTCCAGCGCATCATTGCTAAGGGTGCGCCTGTAGTATAGACTTGCCTAGAGTGATCAACTGCGTATACTGCTGCATAACGATAAGTCATATTCGTTACCAACGATGGGGCGTAAGTTGAAGTCACATACAAACTCGCCGCCGGGTAATCACCATTGCCTGCACCATTAATGTAAACACCATAATCCCCCGCAGAGGTATCGCTTACATCAAAGTAAGCGGTATCCGTGTCGGTATTTTGAGCCGTAGTGTCAAAGAAGACATCGCCATCAGGAGTGATACCTGCTTTAACAGTCCCCGTGCTATTTTGCCACTCCTGCAACGACACACTTGCCGCTACTGCACCTTGGACGACAAGCGGAGTTTGGGTGGCAGAACTTGCAGCAAAAATTGCATCTGCAGTTGCGTCAGCCGTCACTGGCGTTCCGCGAATCAAACCACCATCCGCGCTTATTGCCCCCGCATCTGAAATCGTCACGCCAGTGGAACCGTATCCGCCGCCGACTAAAAGACTTCCAGCCGGCATTAAAATATTTCCGCCGTTGCCGCCGATAGTCACGTTCAAAGCCGTAGAAGTACCGTAGTCATACGCGTCTAATTTAAAATCTACTCCATTATTAAAAAGATATAGAGTCTTATTGCCATAAGCCGCATGCACGCCGGCCCAGTCGCTAGCTCCGCCATTGGTCACAATAAGTTTATTATGAGTAGTGGGAATGCTCCCACCCACACTCGCACCGACAGTCAACGCTCCATCCGCGCTTATCGCCCCCGCATCTGAAATCGTCACGCCGGTGGAACCGTACCCGCCAGCGATTGACGTGACGCCATCCGAGTACAGGCGAAAGAATCCGGGTGAGCCATAGAATCCGAAACTCTGCGACGTGGTGCCAGCACCGTTAGAGTCGAACTGCCACGCGACTGATTGGTTGCTTGACAGCGCCTTGCCGAGAATAAACGCAGTGCCGAGCCCTATGCCGTCCTGCTGATTAGACCCGAGTACCACAAGCGGAGATGGACTTGTACTTGCAGCATCAGTGACAGTGAGACGTGTGGTAGACATGCTCCCAACCACCGCTCCTGTTGAATCTTGCCATTCTTGTAAATTCGCACTCTGTGAGCCAGCGCCTTGGACGACGAGCGGGGTTTGGGTTGCCGAACTGGCGGCAAAAATTGAATCAGCTGTTGCGTCGGCGGTGACGGGAGTACCACGAGTTAAAGTGCCAGTGAATGATAAATTAGTAGATGTGCTTGCCCCTCGTGCTGTTACTGTTGCCAATGTGTCTGCTTCCGCTGTAACCAAAATTAAATCTCCTGCTGCTAAAATCGAAGAACCATTTATTGTTTTAATACTCGTGCCGGAAACTAAGGTGTCTTGTTTGGATAATGCTAGGCCAGAATATTGAGAATTAGTAGCATTGTCTCCACTATTTGTTCCAGATGTATTTCCAATGACTACTAATTGTGCATCTGAAACATAATTATCATCAACCCCAAGCGCTGGAGCTTTATTATTAAAAGTATCCCAGTCGGTATCTGACAATGCGCCGGTGGTGAAAGTAGAAGCGAGGGCTAAACCTAAAACTTGCGTCGCGAGAGAAAGACCGTTGGCGGAAACTCCGAGCGTGACGGGATTGTGGTTGCTGGCAACTAAAGTTTGGATCTCATCATAGACGGCGTTCTTGGATGGAGCATGCGTAGCATCTGTATCCCAACCTGCGCCGTAAATCGCATCGCTGATGCTAGCCGTGGTCAAAGGCGCGCGGACATCACAGTCTACATCCGTCGGCAAACATTCTGGATTGAGCGTATCCCCCGGCTCGTAAAAAGTTCCAGACCAAACCGCGAAAATAGTTTTTGTGAAAAACGCTGAAAAAACCAGTATTGAGAATATTAGGAGAGTTTTTTTTGTAAAAGTAAATTTCATTTTCGCGGAATTTCTAATTTCTAATATCTAATTCCTAATATAATTTCTAATGTCCAATTTCTAATATCTAATAAATGTTTAATTATGATTCAATCTGGATTTTTTTATTATTGAAATAAAAATCAACTGCAATTCGTTGGATTCCTTCCAGAGTAATTTTGCTTCGTCTTTTTTATCGTCCAGCGCCCCGACTATCATTCTTAACCAGTGTTTTGTTTCTTTCGCTTCTTTCTTACAAATACCCAATTTATGTTCAAAATCTTTTCGTGACTCAGCGCAATCTGCTTCCATATAATTAGCTCCGACACTTGTTCCGGCTCTTAACAATTGACTGATTAAAGGCGTAGTTATTATCGTTTTAGGCATTCTTTTACAAAAATCTATAATATTTTCGCCGAATTTAGCCGTCCGTTCTTCCAAGTCATAAATTTTTTTCTCATTTGGCATTTTAATTTTTATTGGAAATTGGAAATTTAAATTTTCATTAGGTATTGGTAATTGGTAATTGGTAATTATTTCTTTATCTTCCCTATCAAGATTTCCAAAAGATCCTTCACACTCTCTTGCGCCTCCGCTTCCGTCTTGCTGCCGACAAAATGCTGCCACTCGGCCATAATTTCCTCGTCTTCCAATCCGCGCACCGCGTTTTCCAAAGACAAACGCGTTTCAAAATCAACTTCTTGATCCGCCTGCAAAACTTTTGTGATAAACATTGAAGCAAAATCAATAACTTTGCCGTTCAATTCAACCTTGCTTTGGGTTGTTTTTATTTCACTAAGCTCTTGGGTAAGAGTAAAATACTGCAACCCGAAAAACACAGTGGCTATCAACAGGACTCCGAAAAGAATAATATAAAAAATGCGTTTGTTGTTTTCCATCATTTTATTTTATTTTGGCAACCTTAATAATCTATCCCGCAGGGTATTACGGTATAAATTATACACTAATAATAACAACACAACAATCAAAAGGACCGTCTGCCAATCAGGCTCCGAAAGCCATTTTAATTTTTGAGCTGATTTCAACTCAATGTTTTGGTGAATGCCGTTTCCCTCCGCCACAACGAAGGCTTTGCCTTTAAAAATGTCATAACTGGGCGCCTCTACATGGAAATAATAGGTACCGGCCGGCACAAGGAAAGAATAAGTTCCCCGAATGTCGGTAATCTGCGGATTTTCTTGCTGATAATTCTCGGCTGGCCACAATTCGTATTGCTTGGAAGAAGTATTCAGGCGATACAATGAGACGATGGCCGAAGGAATGCGAGTTTCTTTGCCGTCGTTTTCTTCGAAGACATATCCTTCCGGATCAATAACGGTAATCATGCTCATCTTGCGGCTGCCAAGTTCCGGATCGACATAATCAATGACAGTAATTATGTCATATTCGCCCGGAACTACCGGAGTGGTGATATCAGCGGTGTAAATTCCATCACGATCGTCGTCGGTGTATTTAAAAGAAGAAAGCACCAGCTTTTGTTCTACCGGAATTATTTCGGAAGTTTCTTCAACTAAACCAACCATCGAAAAAAGTGCCGAAGCAACCAGTGACGAGCGCAAAATTGAATTTTTTGAAATTTTTGGCGTCGGCGCACGGAAGATAACATAACCGGTAACACTGCGAGCCGCGCTAATCGGCTTCATTACCAGTTTCATTGTCTGACCCGGCAAGGAAGAAATTTTTTGCGTCACTTCTCCTCGTTCGCCAACCGACAAAGCGACATTCAAATCAACCAGCTCTCCGCTGGCTCGGGCAAAAACGAATTCCGTCGGCAAATTATTTTTCGCCGCCAAAGAAAACTTAGCTATCGGTAATCCTTCAATTAAAGAAATTTTTCCAACGCCGACTTGGCCAATCATTCCGCCGGCTCCGGAAAATCCCGGCACATTCAAAGATACTCCGCTGATTTTTTCCAACTCGGCAATTTCACCGGCACTCATAGTTTTAATGGTAGTGTTTAGAACATCCGCCAAGCCGGGAACATTCAGTGTTATGCCACTTAATTTATTTATATCAGAAAGTTTTTCTATCCCGACCTCTTTGAATGTTTTATCAAGTTCCGAAAATTTATTAACAAGAGTTCGAAGTTCGTAAGGCAATGGCGCAAAGACGAAAGCATTTATTTCTCTGTTCGGCAGAAGATCCCATATTACTCTGAAAGCAAGAGGAGTAACTTTTGGAACTTCCACTAAAGCATTTTCATCCGGTTCTCTGCCACTGAATAAACCGGAAAGAAAATCGGAGGCTTGATTGACGACATCTGAAATATTATCAATGGCAGTTTGGATTGGAACAGTAATCGATGGAGGAAGAATAGGTGAAAGAATCGATGGGGTTGAAGAAGGTCGCGCGACACTTCCACTGGTTGTACCGCTTAATCTGGAACTAGCCGGCCGCCAATCAGTTGCTACTTTGAAATCCGCGCTAGTGCAAGTACTGGCATTGGCACAATTAAAATTAATTTGACTGCTATCCGATTCTAAAGTGGCATAGCCCAAAAATTCTCCACTAGTATTGATAGTTACTCCGGAAAAATTTATCCAACCTAAATTAGAACCCCAAGCAGAACCAGACAAGATTCCCTCGCCATCATTGACCACCCCCGCCGAATTGTCCGGATTCAGATTTATCCAGCCGAGATTCGAGCTCCAAGCGTAACCGGCAATAGCATCGTCGGTAATTGCCACATTGCACTCATCGCAACCAAAATTCAGCCAACCAATATTTTCCCCCCAGGCATATTTATATGTTGTACCAATTGTACCGTTGGTATCCGAAGCCGTTACCAGCGACGCAGAAAAAAAAGTAAGGAAAAAAATCCCCCCTAACAGTAACCATTTGCGAACCACATTATTTACCATAAAAAAATAAATACCTTTATATTATACCCGGTAGTAGAGCTTTTATCCAGTAAAAGTCTCACTACCGGGTTATACGCCTATTCATCCAGAATTTCAAAATCCTGACCGGTTGGTGTGGATAAATCGGACCCAAAAACAACCCCCTTTCGGCGAATAAAATATACAGCCAAAGCCGAAACCCCGACTAGCGCCAAAAAAAGAATAAAAACCAGCGACGTAGAAGATGAATTTTGTGTTTCCGATTCAAAAATTCCGCTATCAGAAACTGCGGCAGGAAGATTTTCTGAAATTGAATCAAACGAATTAATCAAAGGAAGGCTGGGAGAACCAGAAGAAATCGGCGTCGGTTGACGAACAGCAGTTTTACCAAGAGGAACTTTTGGTGTTGGTAAACCTGTATAAGCAAACACCAATTCCCCTTGCGGAGTCAGTAAGCGTAAAGTACTTTTGTCAGAAATGGAAAAATTTGTCAGTTGAGGTGAAAGCATCATTTTTTGTTTAGACGCAAGGGTGGTATGACGAGGTAAAGTGAAAGTTTTATCGGTGCTGGCTAATATCCATTCGGAAATATCGGCAACATAACTAGTCTGATTGGTTAACTCAACAAAAAAATCGGACGCATCACCGACGGCAGAAATAATTACGCTGGGTTCCAGCACTTTAATAGTAATTTTATCGAATGCATCCGGAACCTCGGCAAAAGTATTCGGGTAATATTCAAAAAGAACCGAATACTCGCCGGGATAAAAATAAGTGTGAGAAAATTTATCAATGTTAATTGTTTTCACTTCCCGAAAATCTCCGTCACCGAAATTCCAAAAATATTTTCCATTATAGAGCTGTTGTCCGCCACGTGTAATTTTTCCCTGAAACGCCAGAGGAATGCCGGCATAGGCAATATACGACACGATAATTTCCGCTTTGATTTTCGCGGAAGTGACAACCGTGGTGCTAGAAGAAGAACTGGAAGAACTACCACCGCCATTGGATAGTGTTTCACTTTCTTCTTCATTATTTTCTTCATCCGAAAACATGGCTGAAATATCGAGTGTTATTGTGTAAGGCGTCAGCACCAAATTACTGCGGGAATTATCTGCCGCATCTTTGATGTTCACTTCCAGGGTATAAACGCCGTCAGGCACAATCTCCCCAGCAGCATTTTTGCCGTCCCAAGTTTTAGTAACTGTTGAAACAAAACTACTGGTGGAAGTAAAAAATTTTACCTCGGCACCATCACTATTCTTAACTTTAATACGAGTAAACTTGACCGGCTCGTTTGTATTTATGGTTATTTCCACTCCGACCGTGTCACTAGGATTAAATGTCGCATTTTGTTCTAAACCATTTAGAGTATAAGAAATCACGGAAGGCAGAACTTCGTCCGCTAAAACATTTTGCGCAAAAGATAAAAGAGTAGCTAACACCAAAACTAAAATTAGTTTTTTAGACATATTATTTTGATATTTTATAATATGATATAATAATAACATGAGTAAAAATGAAAATAAAATAAACTTCTTGTCAATTGGGGATATTGTTATAGATGCATTTATCCGATTAAAAGACGCACGTGTAAATTGCAAAATAGACACAGGCACCTGTGAACTATGTTTACGTTTTGGCGACAAAGTTCCCTATGAATCGGTTACAGTAATCCCAGCCGTCGGCAATAGCGCCAACGCAGCCGTGGCTGCAGCGCGTTTGGGGCTTAATTCAGCCCATGTCACCAATCTGGGAGATGATAAGCACGGCAAAGATTGTTTAGATAGTTTAAAAAAAGACAAAGTAATAACGGATTACGTTTCAATAGAAAAAAACAAAAATACAAATTATCATTACGTACTCTGGTATGATGTCGACCGCACAATTTTAGTCAAACACACGGAATTTAATTACAAACTCCCCCAATTGCCAACAGTTCCTTGGGTTTATTTAACTTCTCTGGCTAGTAGTACTTTGCCATATCACCAAGAAATAGCTTTGTATTTAAAAAATAATCCCGAGATAAAACTTGCTTTCCAGCCTGGAACTTTTCAAATAAAATTGGGCTCTGAAAAATTAAAAGATATTTATGCGAGAACAGAAATATTTTTTTGTAATGTTGAAGAAGCTGAAAGAATCTTGGAAATACAAGACAGGGACATCTTAAAACTATCGAAAGGCATTAATGCCTTAGGGCCTAAAATAGTCGCTATAAGCGATGGGTCAAATGGGGCTTATCTATATTTAAATGATGAACTCTGGCATCTTCCAATTTATCCGGACATAGCTCCCCCATTGGATCGTACCGGTGCCGGAGATGCTTTTTCTTCAACCATAACTTGCGCCCTTGCTTTAGGTAAATCTCCGTTAGAGGCATTTACTTGGGGACCAATAAACTCAATGTCGGTTGTCCAATATGTTGGCGCAAAAGAAGGACTCCTCACGCGAGAAAAATTAGAGGAATATTTAAAAAAAGCCCCGCCTGAATACCGGGTAAAGAAGATTTAATCGATTAAAATTTTTAATGCTCCCCTGGTGATTAGCCCCACGATTCCGTCGGGGACTAGGTTGTGTGTCTGCTGAAAAAAAATTACCGCAGCTTTGGTTTTGGGACCAAAAATACCATCGGACAAAATATTTAATTTGGTTTGTAAACACTTAACTTGATCTCCTCGACTGCCTAATCTTAGGGTCTGAACAATAACGCAAGTTGACGGAGAAACGGGAGAAAAAATAGGAAAAAGAGAAGTATTGGAAGTATTGGAAGTATTGGAAGTATTGGAAACAAAAGAGGTACAAGGTTTGCCGGTAAAAGTGCTGAATAAATATCCGACTGGACAGATAGTTTCAGTGTTGGTTTTCGGTTTAGAAGATCTTCCGCCACCGCCAGAACTGCCACCACCTTGAACTGCACAATTACTTGTAGTAAAAGTTGTATCTGCGCCAAATCCCG